>SDBT01011987.1_pt1 | contig 13925 bp, 10 predicted proteins | sample 2277101 | NCBI WGS metagenome assembly SDBT01 (sample SAMN10404973, study PRJNA504765) | marine sediment metagenome | isolation source: marine sediment core GS10_PC15, 103 cmbsf | place: Arctic Ocean: Southern Knipovich Ridge | collected 2010 | reverse complement strand
TCAATAATAGTTAATACTTCACGTGGTCAGTTTATTGACGAACAGGCTTTATATAATGCATTAAAAAGCGGTCATTTAAATGGGGCCGCTTTAGATGTATTTACTGAAGAGCCTTACATGGGGAGGCTTTGTGAGCTAAATAATGTTGTACTGACGCCTCATATAGCCACACTAACAAAAGAATCCAGAATAGAGATGGAATTGGAAGCCGTTCAAAACTTGTTGGATTTTTTTAATAAATAGCTGATGTTAATATTGTGAGGATCTATGTTTAAAAGATTTTTTAATAAGATTCGTTTACTCGTATCGACATTCGGACCATACAAAAAATATGCCTATTTGCTCTTGTTTATTATGATAGTTGCGGCTTTAAGTGAGGCAGTCGGCCTCGGTCTGATCATCCCTTTTCTTGGAATTATCCTGGGAGATAGTGCTTACATAGAGAATATAAAAATATTTTCATATTTTAATCAATTCTTTACCCAGATATTCCCTGAAAATCAACGTCTGATAGGAATCTCCATAATTATCTTCACAACATTCCTTATTAAGAACATCTTCATCTATCTTAGTTCTGTTTTGTCGATTCATTTTAAAAATTCGCTGAGAAAATACTGGTCATCTAAGATTATGGAGAGATATCTCAATGGAGAGTATGATTATATTATTTCCCAGAAAAGAGGGACTTTGATAAATAATCTTATTAATGAACCGATGATGGCATCTAAATTCATCGGGCAGTTTGCCGAGTATATTCTGCGCATCATTGTAGCCCTGAGCATATATTCAGTTATGCTAATCACAAACTGGCAGGTAACCTTGTCATTGACTCTCGCCATGGGTTTGATCCTGGGTTTTTTCTGGAAGGCCAGCACCAGGTTTTCGATTGAAACAGGCAAAAAGCGTTTAATCCTGAACCAGGAAATTGCAGCAGAAGGTGAGCAATCCCTTAATGGTATCAGGCAGGTTAAGTTATTCTCCCTTGAGGACAATGTAAATAAAAGCTTTACAAAGAAATTTGATAATCTGAGAAGGATATTTGTAAGGCTCGGAATATATCAAAGCCTCCCTGCTCCATTGGGAGAGACTCTGATAATACTTTGCCTTGTCCTGGCAATAATATATTATGAGTACATCGGTAATACATCTTTAGTTGCTTTAATGCCCATGTTGGCTTTCTTGGCAACCACATCTCAGAGACTTTACCGGAATGTAGCTCAAGTTATCTCTGGAAGGATGCTGCTGCTTTCTTATATTCCAGCCCTTAAATTGGTACATGCATTAATTTATAAAGAAGAATTCAAGAGAGAAGACCTTTCCCATGGGGTCGACATCACTCATTTGGCAGGCGATATAGTTTTTAAAGATGTGGGCTTTTCTTACGAAAATTCAAGTCAATTATTCAAAGGTCTTAATCTTCGAATTCCTAAAAACAAAATAACAGCAGTAGTGGGAAGGTCAGGCAGTGGTAAATCATCGCTGGTTGATCTATTGTGCGGTCTATATAAGGGGTACAAGGGTAATATTTTAATTGGTGATAGGGAATTAAGGACATTAAACCTAACAAGTTGGCGTAAGACGATCGGATTTGTGAGTCAAGATACCTTTCTTTTTAATGATACTGTGAGAGAAAATATCCTTTTGGGAAAGCAGGATGCATCAGAGGACGAGATAAAGACAGCCGCAAGGACTGCCTATGCCCATGATTTTGTGGAAAGTCTCCCAAAGGGGTATGCTACTGTCCTTGGAGACAGGGGACAGAAGCTATCTGGGGGGCAAAGGCAGCGCATTACTGTGGCAAGAGCGCTTATACGTTTGCCAGAGGTGCTCATTTTTGATGAAGCCACAAGTGCCCTCGATTCCGAATCGGAAAAGCTGATTCAGCAGTCTATAGAAGACCTGAGTGAGCATAAAACCATAATAATTATTGCACATCGTATCTCAACAATAAAGAATGCTGATGTCATTTATGTAATGGATGAAGGACGTATCATTGAATCCGGAACATATGAAGAGCTTATAGATAAACGCGGTCTTTTTCGAAGTATGGTTCTTCAGCAGAGTTAATTCACTAGTCAAAAAGTGCATAAAATTAAATCCATTCAGAACAGAAATATTGCAAATCAAGCAGCACTTGCTCTAACAATAGGAATATCGTGTTATTATCTTTTTCTGCTCTCTAGTACATACTACACCCCATTAAACGATTTTTTTGCATTTAAAGAGATTGCAGAGGAAATATTTAATTTTCATCTAGAGTTTTCGTCTAAGAGATTACCTTTTTATCCTTTTTTAATGGGTTTGGTTGCGAAAATCATCCCTGCGAAAAAGGCCATTCTCTATGCAGGCATTATTATAAGTAACTTCTCATATATAGGCTCGATATTTCTTATTCATAAAATTGGCCGTCGAATTGGAATAAAAAATTCTTTTCTAGTAAGCTGGTTTTTTGCTTTTTCAACTCTTTCTCTACATTTAGGAACACAACCATTGCCAGAAGCTACGATTCTTTTCCTGATTCTTTTATCTTTTTATGTTAAAAGTGACAAACTATCTTTATGGATTTCTGGTTTAGCAGCCTTTACACGATTTGATGCAGCTATAGCCATATTTGCAAATATACCCAAAATACTTATTGAAAAAAAAAAGCGCTTGATAGCCCTTATTTGTCTTTTACTTTTGCTTCCTGGTGTATTTTTAGGGGTATATTATATTAAGTTTGGCAGGAGTGGATATATTGCTACGATTCTGAATAAAAAACCTTTTGTGATTGATAAAGCATATGGAAATTTTGTTTCCCTGCTACGTACTAATAACTTGTTTTTTTTGCCAGATGACCATTATGCTACTGTAAACCATGAAACTAGATTTCATGCTCAATGGTGGGTCCAATTGATATGGATTATTAACATAATTATTATTTCCGCTGGAGTACTTCATCTTATTAAATTAAATAAACCAATCCATTGGAAGATACTTGCCTTTTTTCTGCTATATTTTTTATTCCTCTGGTATTATCCTAATACAGATTGGCGGAAAATGTATTTTTTAGTCTGGTTTTTTCCACTTTATACAATAGCTGGTATTGAATATCTTTTATTACAATGGCAGAAGAGAATACGATGGCGGAAGAGAAGGATATTTTTGATGGCTTCATTGGTGATATTGAGTGTTGTTGTTATCTATAGCGTATTTAACACACCGTACTTTAAATTTTTGTATCATGAGTTTTTTAGTCTTCAATTTAAGTTCTCTAGCCTTAGCCGATTTTTAATATTTCTGCCGATTTGTGTCTACGTTTTTTTTAAAAAAAGACAAACCAGGTCAAAAAAATATTTGATTTTGATTCCTTTATTTTTAGTGATAATCCCCTTAATATCTACACATATAGCAGCAGTAAATAATTTATATGCTGGTTTTTGGGATTTTAAAGCCGGGATGGAAGAAATAAAAAGCGTAATAAAAGAGGATGAAAAAATCTTCATGTCGGAGAATATGGAGAGATGTGCAACTTATCTTTCTGATATACCAGAAAAAAATATTGTAACGTATTTTAATAAAGATTTACACATTGGAAATATCAAATATATCGCTTCATATAGATCTTGGGATCGTGATCCTGTTCTCAAACAACTAGAAAATAATCCAGAAACAATAACGATAAAAAATCAAGAGGTTTATGCCACAGAAATCTATCATGTCGGCATATTTAGGCTTTTTGAAGTAAAGAGTAAAAAATAAGCTCATGGGGAGACAAAATGGAACAGAAAGGTCTATCAATAATCTTGCCTGTTTATAATGAAAAAAAAGCAATTGAGGAGACTCTTGCCCAGCTATCTCAGGTTAAAAAAAGTATTGAGTTTGATGTAGAAATCATTTTGATAAATGATGGATCGAATGATGGCACAGAGGTGATTTTAGAAAACCTTTCAAAAGAAGATTTCCGTGTCATTCATCACTCAAGGAATCTAGGCTATGGTGCTGCGCTAAAAACAGGAGTAAGAGCTACAAAATATGCCTATATTGCAGTCACTGATGCTGACAAGACCTATCCTAATGACCGAATTCCAGAATTTTTGCATAAATTTTTAGAAAAAGATATTGACATGCTGGTTGGAGCAAGAACAGGAAAAAACGTAAAAGTTTCCTTAATTCGAAAACCTGCCAAATGGGTATTAAACAAAATTGCCAATTATCTTGCCAATGTTAAAATACCTGATATTAATTCTGGGTTTCGCATTATGAAAAAAGAGACAGTTAAATCATTTTTAAAAATACTCCCTAACGGTTTTTCTTTTACGACTACAATCACCCTTGCTATGGAGATTAATGGCTATTCAGTAAAATATGAACCGATTGATTATTTCAGAAGAAAAGGCAAGTCTAAGTTTAAACCAATAGAGGATACACTAAATTTCCTTCAATTGATTATTAGAACAATTTTATATTTTAATCCCTTAAAGATTTTTATTCCGTTAAGTATATTTCTGGCTATATTGGCATTTCTCGTTCTTCTAGGAAGCTGGATTTTTTTGAGTAAGCCAATGGATGCAACCTTTGCAGTTATCCTTATGACGGCTGTTTTTACAATTACGATTGGGATGCTTGCAGATTTGATAGATAGAAGAATGTCATAGATGGTTAAAAAAATAAGCCTTATAAATCCTCCATCACCGGATGGAACCACATACATGAAGGAACTTGGGCGGTGCGGAAGGCGTGCTGTCGCAGGTGAAGTCTGGCCGCAGACGGGCTTGGCCTACTTGGCTGCTATTATCAGGGAAATTGGTTCTGATGTGCAGCTGATAGACGGGATGGGAGCCGGATATACACAAGAACAAACTCTCAAAAAAATATCTGATTTCTGTCCTGATTTAACAATTATTCATGTAACCACCCCTACGGCAGTAAATGATACAAAATTCTGCCACCTTGTCAAAAAAATACTGCCTGAAACTATTGTTGGTGTTATCGGAACTCACCCAACTGCCCTTGGTCACAATATTCTTGAACCTGGAATTATAGATTTTGTAGTCATGGGAGAAGCCGAAAAAACCGTCAAAGAAATATGTAAAACCGGTTCTATTTCAGCAAAGATCCCTGGAATCATACATTCATTATCTGATGGGAAAATTTTTGATGGTGGAGTACGTCCACTTATTCAAAATCTTGATGAACTCCCATATCCGGCTCGTGATTTACTGCCCATTAAAAAATATAAAATGCCATTTTTTGGGACGGCTCCATTTGTAACTGTCATACCGGGACGGGGTTGTCCATTTCACTGTACTTTTTGCAGAGCAGGATCTGTTTGGGGAAATAAAATTCGATTAAGATCAATAGCCAGCATAATCCATGAATTGGAACATATAAACAAAGATTATGGAATTAGAAATATCACTTTCATGACTGATCTCTTTACAATAAATAAAGAATGGGTAACAGAACTATGTGAATGTTTGATTGAAAGAAATCTTGGTTATAAATGGATATGCAACAGTCGAGTGGATGGAGTAACTCCTGAATTGACAAAAATTATGTCAAAAGCCGGATGTCAACTGATTTCATACGGCATTGAATCAGGCGATGAAGAAATCCTTAAGAAATCAAAAAAACAGATTACACTCAAACAGGCGGAAGAGGCTATCAGGTGGACAAGAGAAGCAGGTATTCTCTCTTTTGGATATTTTATAATTGGACTACCTGGAGAAACATGGGAAACGGTGGATCGAACAATCGAGACTGCCCTTCGAATTAACCCTGATTACGTATTATTTCATCTGGCAACCCCCTTCCCCGGAACCGATCTTTATACATGGGCCAAAGAGAATAATTACCTTATTTCAGATAATTGGGCTGATTATGATGAAGAAAACGGACGTGCCATGAGAACTGAAGCCATGTCACTTGAAGATTTACAGAAAGCAAAACGACGTGCTACCAGGAAATTCTACATGCGTCCTTCAAAGATAATCCAATCTATCCATCAAGTGCAAAGTCCCTCAGATTTATTGTCAAAATCCAAAGCTGCCATAAAAATATTGAAAAAAACTTATAGAGTAAACAACCACTAGGTATTGAGCAAGTGAAAGATGAGAATAGCTATCGTTGTTAACGGACGCCCCAACGAAAGTGGGGTGACTTCATATATTAATACCATTTCAGATGCTTTTCGTTCCTCAGGACATCTCGTGGATGTGATAACACTCTTTGGTGTCTCCAGTCACCGTAATGTAAAGAGTGGATTGACAAAGAGATCTGATCGGCTCCTTAAGGGCAAAGCTGTTTTAGTTATTCTCGCTTATCTTGTCTCTCAAATCATAATTTTTTGGTACCTTTTTTTCAGCCATATCCGCAAACGTTATCATGTCATCTATGCCATCGATGCGTCAGCAGCAAATGTGGCATTTCTTATGCGCCGGATAGTTTGGGCGAAGGTGTTCCTTCGGATTGGTTCATCAGTAGCTAAGGATTTAGTAGCTCAAGGCAAGCTATCAGCCACAAGCCCTCTATTACCTTTCTTCTATAGAGAAGAATGCCGTGCCTACTCAAGGGTAGATGCCGTATTGCCAAACAGCACCTGGAGCTTTCATCACGTTTTTTCATTATGTCCTCAAGCTAAATTATTACAGCCAATCATCAGTCCAGTCGATCAGCATCTATTTTATCCTAATCGAGGTCTTGGAGGAGCCAGGCGGAGTGAGATGGGAATCGGTGAGGAGGATGTTGTCATCTTTTTCCCTTCTAGGCTTGATTTTCGCAAGGGACCTTTTGTAGCACTGAAGGCCATGAGAGACTTACTCAAGCGAAGCCCTCATTTTCGGTTGATATACGCTGGATCTGGTACTGAAAAGAAAAATCTGGAGCGGCAGATATGCGAGTGGAAACTAGATTCTTTTGTAAATCTCTTAGGTGTAGTTCCACATGCGGAGATGCCTGCCTTATACAACATGGCAAATGTTGTCGTCATTCCCTCTATCACTCACCACGGCTATGAAGAACCGCTTGCTAACTGCGTTATGGAAGCGATGGCATGTGGTGTTCCTGTGATTGCCTCGGCTATAGGTGGCCTAAAAGATTTTATTATCTCCGGAAAAAATGGCATATTATTCCCTGAAGGGGACTTTATGGTACTAGCTAATGAGATCGAACGATTAGCATCAAAAAAAGACGGTTATCCTCAGATGTTGATTAAAGGTGGATTGGATACAGTTAAAAACAATGGCTCTCCTCAAGCGGTGGCTTTAAAACTTACCAACATTTTCAACACAAGGATGAAGTAGCAAAACATGTGTTGTATATTGATATAGTCAATCTCCACAAAGAGCTTCCGGTGCTTATTTTTTTCTCCTAGAGAGACCACGATAGAGTGCTTCATACTGTTTTGCAATGGAAGTCAGTGAAAATTGGGAGACAATCCGATTCCTTGCAGCTTCACCAATCAGGAAGCGTTCTGTACTATTCATCTTGATATACGTTTCCAATCCATTTGCCAGTGCCTCATGATCCTTGGGAGGAACGACTATACCTGTTTTGCCAACAATTTCCCGGCAATCTCCAACATCTGTTACCACATTCGGTACACCACAGGCCATAGTTTCACCAATGACCAGAGGAAAGGCCTCGGTTCTGGACGATGAAACATGAACGTCAAGACCTGCCATAATTTTAAGGATATCCCTTCTATCACCAAGTAAATGAAATTTCTCCACAAATCCTGTATCCTGTATCATAGTTACCAGGTGAGAATTAGATTGAACCACTTGTCTACCCGATAAAACAAAGTGTACATGCGGAAATCTGCACAAAATCTTTTCTGCAGCTAGAATTAAACTTGGATAATCTTTTGCAGCATGAAAGCGTGCGATTCGTCCTATTAAAAAAGCGTTAGAATCGATATTGAGTGAAGAGCATAATTTAAAGTGTGCGTTAACATCAGGTTTGAATTGATCACAATCAACTCCATTTGGTATATACAAGGAACGTTTAGAGGAAAATCCAAATTTTTCGTGCTGTTTCTTGCTGATTCTTGAACTGAAATGAATGAAGGCAGGAAAGAAAGATAGTTTTGATTCCCAACGGATAAGTATTCGAGTGAGCCAATTTGCTTTTTTTAGCTCATGCAGGGAAGAATGAATACTCCATAAAAGCTTACTTTTTTGTGGAACAATTATACATGCAAGAAATGCGGCAAAATTCCCTTCATACATCCAACCCTGAATGATGTCCGGCTTAAGTTTTCTGATAAGTTTTATTAAACGCCATCCTCCCTTAGGAGTTGGCCTGCCCGGAGACATATTCAAACAGAATACCGGCACACCCAGTTTTTCTAAATACTCTGCTATGGTTCCCCCATCCTTCAATGACACAACAACATGATCAAAGTGCTTAAGGCTTTTTGTAGAGAGCAGCTTGTAGAGCACCATTTCTGCCCCACCCGTGTTTAAGCCGCTAATGATATGGCAGATTTTCAAATTTTCCTCCACAAATATTCTATTGATATTATTACAAGTATATGATTTTCGAATCAGGAAATTCAAATACAAAATGTAAAATTTTCTCCCGAATTCCTAATAGACTTGAAATTTTTTTTGAAATATATAAAATGATTATCTGGGAACCAAATTAAAAGCATCGTGCCATAAATGACAATACACGATTGCATGACTAAGACTGCAAATTTTCGTTATCACTACCTTAAACGGCGGTAGCCTGTGGTAACACTACATTTCAGTTTCAATACATATTGCCAACCAAGAAAACTTCTCTCTTGACCAAATCGACTTCAGGCCATTACCTTTGCCAAAATCATCTCAGAGTCAATATATCTGTGGAATTATTAATATAGAGTTATTAATGAATAATTTTATTCATAAATTAATACGATTTATGACTATTATACGAAAAGATGGCATAAATAAGACTCGCAAAATCGTATTTAATTATGTTCAATGGAACTATTATAAATATTTTCACAGCAGATCTTTAATTTTGAAAAGAATTCAAGGCAATAAAATGTACCTTGACCTCCAAAATCCAGGTATTTCAAAAGTTGTTGCTCTACATGGCGTACGTGAACCAGGTCATACTCAACTGTTAAAGGAAGAAGTAAAAGAAGGAATGATTGTAATAGACTTAGGTGCAAATATTGGTTATTACACCTTGTTAGCAGCATCTTTAGTAAAAAACAAAGGGAAAGTATATGCCTTTGAGCCTGACCCAAGAAATTTTTATTTGCTTAATAAAAACATAAAGATTAACAGATATTCGAACATTGTTGAAACGTATCCTATTGCAATTTCCGATACAACTGGAAAAGCAATATTCCATTTGTCCAATAAAACTAATCTCAATACTATGTTAGATCCAGATAAGTATCCGTCTACATTTCCTGCGATAAAAAATAAAATAGAAATAAAGACTATGTCCATTGATGATTTTATGTATGACAAAGGGGATGTAAATTTCATTCGAATGGACATTGAAGGATTTGAGGTGGAAGCTTTTAATGGAATGATGACAACACTTAATAAATCAAGGCCACCATGTAAGATACTGTTTGAAGTTCATCCACAATATTACACTGAAGATCATTCTATACGGCAGCCTTTGAAAAAAATAATGGACATTGGATTTAAATCTAAAGTTGTTGTATCTGCGGGGAAAGCCCGACCAAAAATATTTGCTCAGTTAGGCTATAAGCCATATAAAGTTATAAGGGACGGAGAGTATTCCAGGGGTTTTTATCATAATCTTTCCGAGAAAGATGTGTTGGAAATAGCATGTTCTATTCCGAAGTGCACAAGATATATTTTATTAGAAAAAAGATAGTTTGTGTTTTTGTCGCAATCGTAGTGTTTTGAACTAATAAATGTTTTACTGCTGGTGATAGAAAATATATTAATAATTTTTTACCAAAAAATTTATTTATTTTTTAAGTCAAAAGATGATTAATCGTTATGCACCAACAAAAGGGCATTTATTTGTATCCGGACCTGCCAGGAGTGGTACCACATTACTTGAACTTGTCTTATCGTCTCATCCATCAATTACAATAACTCCAGAGACATCGACAATCGATATTCTTATTAAAAAAAATAGTTATTGGAATAAGAAAATTAAAAATGAAGGGATTGATGTTTTATTTGAACTCTTGAAAACTGACCAGAAATTAAATAACTGGCCGGATTTTAAATTAAAAGATTTTATAGAATGGATAGATAACAAGGAAAACCTAACCGTAAAGGAGTTTTTAGATAGGCTTTTCTATTATTTCGCTTTCTTTAGAGATAGGGGGATTGAATATTTAGGAAACAAAAAGGGTTTTTATGCAACTAAATATGGCACCGTTACTAAAAAACTATTCCCAGATACAAAATTTATTTTTATTGTTAGAGATCCAAGAGATGTCGTGAGATCTCAATTGTTAAGCTTTTCATGGTCAGATTTTAATTCTGCAGTATCCACTTGTACTACCAGATCCTTTTATATTGAAAAAATGTGTAGAAAATATCCCTCAGATTGCCTGGTGATTAGATATGAAGATTTAGTAAAAACCCCTACAAGAGTTTGTGAATGTATTTGTGATTTTTTAGATCTTGGTTTTAATCGAAGTATGTTAGAGTTTTACAAATATAATAAAAATGGGAAAGGATTGGTATCTCATAAAAGAAATATTCATAAAAATACAATAAATCCTTTCAATCCAGATTTAATCGGCCAATGGGAGAAGATGAATCACTTAACTTTAAAACAATTGGAAGATATCGAAATAATCAACAAAAAATATATGAAGAGATACAATTATAATTTTTTTACCAAATGTAAAAACGTAAGTTCAAAAATATTGCTCATTAAAACTAAAATCAGAGTTCTTAAACACTTAATGGCTTCTCGGTTACTTGTTTTGTAATTAATAGCCTTTAAATTTCAATGAACGATTCTAGTATTTTAAATTATATCTTGTACCTCATCCCATTTATTCTTTTATTAGCTTTATGGGTTAAGGATGACATAAATAAAGCTTTATATGCTGTTGTTATTACTGAATTAACTATGGCCACCTCTTATTTGTTTTTTGGGGTGAGCCCCAGAAATCTATTTATCCCTTATGCCATTTTTTTAGGGATATTCAAATATTTTAAAAATCCTTCATACAGGAGAAAATTACCGACATTAAATTTATTAATATTTCTCACAGTATTCATGTATTTCTTGTGGGCATTCATCGTTCAGGTGCTAATTCATGGTTATTCGGTTTTTGATTACAAATTTCATATATATTTAGTTAAGTCTTTCTGGTTCATCTCCACCGCCTTTCTAATTCAGTATTTCATCACAGATGAAAAAAAATTAAAAAAATTTATAAATGTAATCCTAATCTTCTGTGGGATCTCAGCAGTTGTTGGTATGGGCCAGGTTCTATTTGGAGGCATTTTTATAGATATAAGAGGAATACTGCTAAAATACAGTCTTGAATGGTCCGTCATAACATTTAGGGCCTTTGGATTATCATCATATTCCATTCCCTTTGCTTATGATATGCTCATGGGAGCTTTTCTTTCGTTTCCCCTTTGGATGAATATAAAATGTAAACAAATCCATATGAAAAATTGGCTGTTATTTTCGATCATTTTCGGGGGATTAATCTTTTCACTGACAAAATCTGCCATTGGAGGATTTTTTATAGGTTTATTGATTTTTCTATTTTTTTTAAACAAAAAATTATTCTTATCTTTATTAACGATGGCTTCAATTCTAAGTATTTTATTTATTTCGAATATAAATTATATAAAAAGAAATCCTTCCTTTAGGAAAATAATGAATATCGAATATATTAGTTTTAGAAAACCTCTTTTTAAAATAGGATCAAGAATAGTAGGAAACAAACCCTTTGGAATTGGGAATGGAAGATTTGCGGAATATGTCGAAGAAAATCCAAATAAATTCGATGATATTCCAGAATGGACGAGGGCATTCAGACATGGGGTGCACAATCATTTTTTAATGAATATTGTTTATTTTGGCTGGATAGCGGGTTTTCTTTCTGCACTCCTTATTATTGAATTATTTGCTGCATGCAGAAAAATATATATCTCTGCGTCGTCTGAATTCAAAAAGCGATTAACGTTAATAATTTCTGCATTTTTAGTTGCTTACTGCATTAATGTTTTCTTTCATCACGCAGGATTTTTAAAGGGAGATGCGACAATATGGATAGTTGCAGGTATATTACTTAGTTTAAATAATATGAAAAAGCCATCGAATGGTATATATCAACAAAATTAGCGATATAAACGCAACTATTTTTCTTCCAAGCGTATAAAAACTTGATAAAAAATATCTTATAATTCACAATGCTCATATTTCTTTTTTAATTTGGACATGATAGCAAAATCTCCCCGTTTTTCCATCATTATCCCAACTTATAATCGATCGAAATTCCTGATTACGGCGCTGAAATCAGTGCTGAGGCAAACATTTACTGATTTCGAGGTTATCGTAGTAGACAATTGCTCGACTGATAATACGAGTGAAGTCATACAGCCCTATTTAGCTGATGGCAAGGTTCGCTATATCCGTCATGATAAAAATTATGAACGCGCAGTTTCACGAAATACAGGAATGGAAAATGCAAAGGGCGAATTTCTAACGTTTTTAGACTCCGATGATACTGCAAAACCAAATAATCTAGAACTTGCCAATGCATTTACTCAAGCAAACCCTGAAGTCAAGATATTCCATAATTTGTATGAAATGGTAGATGAATCAGGAAACCTTGTGTATCGAGTTAAATTTCCGAATTTAAAAAAAGTACATTGGTACATTATCCAGGGCAATTTTCTTTCCTGTATTGGAGTTTTTATACACAGAGATATTTACCGGACATATAGATTTGATACAAACCTTGAAATCATCGGTTCAGAGGATTGGGATTTTTGGCTAAGAATATTAGCCGATTATAAACTGGGCCGCATCGACGCTGTAACTAACCTAATTTTACACCATGAAAATCGAACTATTAAATCTATTCCTTTAGATGATGTGATCAAAAGAAAAAAAATTATCATCGACAAAGTTGTCAGAGATAAACATTTAAACAGCGTGTACGGAAAATATCTACCCCGGATGAAAGCTTCTGCCTATGTATACGCAGGAGTCATAGCTAACTCATTCAACGATTACAAAGGCACTTTCAGAATGTTGGGCGAGAGTTTCAGGAAAGATTGGTCAATTCTTTTTAACATATACTTTTTGCGCGTCATGCAAATTGCTTGTTTCCAATTATTAAAATCGAGTTTGAAAATAAAAGAATAAATCAAGAATTTCTGAGGTGAAAAAATGAATGAGGTCATAATTCTATGCGGAGGAAAAGGATCCAGGCTAAGTGAGGAAACCGAGACAAAACCAAAACCGATGGTAAACATAGGCGGAAGGCCAATCCTGTGGCACATAATGAAAATATACAGTTACTATGGCATTAATAGATTTGTGTTATCTCTTGGCTTTAAAGGAGATCTGATAAAACAATATTTCTACGACTACAGAAAAACTAGAGGTGACTTTCTCCTGAGATTGGATCCTCATAAAGAGCCGACATATTTCAATCACGCTGATGAGAAAGATTGGGAAATTATTCTTATTGATACAGGAGAAAACACCTTGAAGGGTGGACGGATTAAAAGGATAGAGAAATATATAAAGAGTGATGTATTTCATTTAACATATGGGGATGGTGTATGTGATATAGACCTAAACAAACTGCTTATGTTCCATAAATCTCATAACTGTATAGGAACAGTAACAGCGGCACGGCCCCCATCAAGGTTTGGGGAATTAAATATCGATGATGAAGATACAGTGGGGAGTTTAGAAGAAAAACCACAGATGGGTAGGGGTTTTATTAATGGTGGATTTTTTATATT
>SDBT01011986.1_pt1 | contig 13927 bp, 11 predicted proteins | sample 2277101 | NCBI WGS metagenome assembly SDBT01 (sample SAMN10404973, study PRJNA504765) | marine sediment metagenome | isolation source: marine sediment core GS10_PC15, 103 cmbsf | place: Arctic Ocean: Southern Knipovich Ridge | collected 2010 | reverse complement strand
TCTGCGCCCGCTGCAGCCGCAGCCAGGGCCTCTGCCGTCCTCTGCTCTGTGCGAGCGGCGAGGTTCTCCCGACTCTCAGGCAGAAAGGCCCTATCCAAATGACCCTTGGCATCCACGAGTCCGCTCACGGTAATCCAGGCTGGTTGTTCCCTCCGGGGCCGTCTTCTTGCTGCCGCCACGTCGACGCGAGAGCTGAGCTTTGTTGTTGTGACGTGTGGGCGCAAGGCTGTCGATGCGAGGCACGGGGGCATCCGTGTCGGCAGCAGACAGTTGATCGCGCTGCTGGTGCAGGGAGGCCACGGGGGGATCGCCCAGCGGATACTCCAGCGCACGGGGTAAGGGAAGGGCGGGGTGGTCGCCGTAGCGGACACTTGAGCGCTGGGCCCGAGGGAGGCGTGGGGTGATCACCGTAGCGGACGCTTGAGTACGGGGGTGGCACAGGGAGGCGCGGGGTGATCGCCGTAGCGGACGCTTGAGTACGGGGGTGGCACAGGGAGGCGCGGGGTGATCGCCGTAGCGGACGCTTGAGCGCGGTGGCAAGGAGTTCCGAGCGGCTCGAAAGATTACTCCGCGTGAACTGTCCGCCTAGGTGATTACCCCGTGCCGACCGGAGCACACGCGTGAACTGTTCGCCGAGGGGATCACTCTGGGCCGGTCTGACGTTGCCGCTGCAGGGCGTTGACCACCGGGATCGCCACCAGGACGCCGATGGCCACCGCAAACACGTTGATCTCCACATCCGCCCAGTCGAAGTAGCGCCGTGGCCAGAGGATCTGGAGAAGCTCGTCGAGGAGGCCAATGGCGCTGCCGACGACCAGCGCCAGGAGGGCCGGTCGGATCCATCCAGGGTGCTGCGCCGTTTCTTCGATCGAGACGCTCGCCGTGTTCTTCCAGCCCGCGTAAAGCAATCCTGCCAGCAGACCGTAGCCGACATAATGCAGGCGCTCTTGGGGGAATCGGGCGGTCATCGTGCCGGCCGCGTACATGAGCATCGACAGCACAATCAGCCAGCGATCACAGACCGTGGTGAGTCGCCAGAGCCGGGCACCGAGGACCACCATGATCAGACCCCCGATGGCCACGAGGGCATAGGCGGTGCGATTCAGCGCCGCCTCTCCCCAGGTCTCCTTGAAAAAGTCGATTCCGTACCCGAGGAACGACTGCGCCGAAAGCAGCACAACGACATAGAGGGTTACCAGAACCCAATAGGATCTAGCCCCCACCCGGCACCTGGGCAGGCGGGGTAGTTTCAGGGGCTATCTCCGTGCAGGGGCAACGCTTCGCCTCTTCTTCCTCCGGGGGCGGCACCCGAATGGTCCACGACACCAGTTCACCACCTGCAAAGGCCGCGGAGCGATCTTCGTAGTCCCAGCGCAGATCGAGCCCCGGGATTTCCCCGGCAAGTACGGTTTCGGTCGGCTCCCCCCAGCTCAGCCCCACCTGTTCGGCAGTCATGCCGGCGCGAACGCCGCCCGCGAGGACCAGTTGTTTGTCTTCCACGTCCCAATCGCTGGATATGACCCGGTCCCAGATTCGCTCGATCTCGTTGATCGGGCGAGTCGAAACGGCCAGAGATGTCCGTGCATAGGCCCGAATCGGTTGATAGCTCGAGACCGTTACTCGGTGAAGGGGAATCACGGACGGGGCTAGTGTTTGCGGCCAGGTCGATAATCGCAAAACCGCCCGCTCGAAGATCGCAGCCCCCGCCTCCTCGACGGCGAGGCTGGTATCGAGCGGCAACAACCGCACGGTCAGCCATTCCGCACCCTCGGGAACTGTGAACGTCATGCTCACCAACGTGGAGCTTTCGTTCACCGTGCCCCCCGCAGAGAATCTCTCGCCGCCAACCTCGACGTCGATCCCGATGGCAGCCGAGGCAGTGGCTTTCGGGGGAGTGCGCGCCCAAACATCCAGGCTGAGCTCTCGACCGTGCAACTTGCCGACAATTTCAGGCCCGAGATCTTGCTGCAAGTACACAGCGTGCCGCCGGGCATTGTCGCGCAGGACGACCCCACCGGGCGGGCTCGAGCTGAAAACCCTCGGCGGAGTGACTGTAGCGGCCGTCACGGTCGGCCAAACCACAGAGGTCAGGTCGCGGAGCCCGGTTCTCGAGTTGGGTTTCCAGGCATTGGCCTCTGCCTCTGGAGCCGGAATCTCGGGGGCCGCTTCGACGGTGCCGGCAACGGTACCTAGCGGATCCATGGCGCCTATCAGCCGCCAGCAAGGAATATCGAACCCTCCGGGTGCCTGCGGTCCTGTCCTGTCAAGCTCCAGAGATGGGTTGCCGAGAAGGCCGAACGACGATCCGAGATACTGCACGGGCCTGAGCAGCCTCCAGGTAGTGCCGTTCCAGCGAAAAAGCAGGGGTAGGAGATCAGGAACATGGAGCTGACCGGGGATCGGCTCGGTCGGCCACGACCCTAACCCCTGCATGCCGCCGAGAATTTCGATCGCCTCCTCCGCGGCATCAATCGGAACCAATCGGGCGCCTACACCAACGAGATCGCCGAACTCCAGATCGTACTCCGGTCCGATCGCCACAACGCTAGTCCACCAGGAACTCGAGCTGCCACTTGCCGGCGACGGCGCGCCTGCCGCGGCGGCCTGCCCCTGAGCCGCGTCGGAATCCGTCGAGGCTGGGGGAATGAGGACGGCGGTGGTGCCTGACACTTGTGAGTACTCCCATTCGTTGAAGGGCGCCAGGAACACTTGCTCATGACGTTCCATCTTCCAGGGGTAGGCGACAACTGACCACTCGCGTCCAAAGTCATCGGTGCCCTCGCCGATGTACTCCAATGAGCTGCCCACCTCCATGGTCGATATGACGGCGGCGCTTCCGGTCGCTTCCGCGCGCAATGGTGCCGGCTCGAGGAAGAAGGCTCTTGGCGGTGGCTCTGTGGAGACAGTCGCGGGCAGCGGACCGTGCAGCCCTTCCACGACTTCTTGCCCAGGGAGGTTCTCCTGCAGCTCGGCCGGGTCGCTGGCCACCGCGCCGCCGGAGAGCAGCAGGACGACACCACAGATCAGCGTCGCAATTAGCCTGGATTTCTCAACGGTTCGTGAAGCGAGCGGGCGCCAGGGGCGCGAGGGCAAGGCGCGCGCAGGTTTGAGCGCGGAGGCGTGCTCGTGTAGCACGTCGAGCACTCGAATCAAGCGCAACGCAGTCATCGCGCCCCTCGCGCACGCGTAGCCGCGAACCGTTGAGAAATCCAGGCTAAAGACCGCTGAGCGGAGAGCATTGATCGTCGAACCTCAGCCTACGGAATTGCCCGGCTCGATATCGAAGACCTCGACATCCAGGCCGCGCGCCTCGCACTCGGAGCGCAGCGCGTCGGGCGTGCCGGTGAGCAGGGGAAAGGTACCGTAGTGCATGGGGATCACCCGCGATACACCCAGGAGCTCGCAGGCTTTGGCCGCCTCGAGTGGCCCCATGGTGAAGTGATCGCCCACCGGGAGCATGGCGAGATCCGGGTGGTAGAGCTCGCCGATCAGCGCCATGTCGGAGAACACGGCCGTGTCGCCGGCGAAGTACACACGCTTGCCGTTCTCGAAGGTAATTACATAGCCACACTCACCGCCGCCGTAGCGGATCTCTCCGTCGTCGAGAATGCCGCCTGAATGCACCGCGTGCACCATCGTGACATCGAGGCCGAGAACCTCTTGCGTCCCGCCCTTGTTCATGGGGCGCATCACGTCATCCGGGAGCCCCTTGGTCTGCAACCAGTGGGAGAGCTCGAAGATGGCTACTACCGCTTCGGGTGTGGTCTGCTTATAAACCTCTACGGCGTCTGCCAGGTGGTCGAAATGCCCGTGTGTGACCAGCATGGCATCGAGGCTCTCTATTTGCTTGTGCTCCTGCGGGCACGCCGGGTTGTTCATGACCCACGGGTCAACGAGCACCTCGAGCCCCTCGGGGCTCGTCATCAAGAACGTCGAGTGGCCCAAATACTTGAACCGTACGTCCAGATCGAGGGACATACTTCACTCTCCTTCTGGTTGGAAGGGAAGGTCTGATACCTCAGCCGTCAGCGATCCGCCATCATCTGTTCGCAGTGTCAGCTCGGTGCCCGCACCAGCGAGCTCACGGCGCACGTAGCCAAGGCCGATTGGACCGAGGTGCGGCGACACTGCCACCGAAGTGACCTCCCCGACTTCGCGCTCCAGTACGAACAGGCCGGCTCCCCTTGCCACCGGTTCGCGCAAACGCAGTCCGATCAGCAGACGATTCACGTTACCGCGATAGTGGATGCGCGCTACCGTCTCCTGTCCAAGGTAACAACCTTTGTCGTAGTTGATGGCGTCGTCGAGCCGGACCTCCTGGGGAAACTGCTCGCCGGTAAGCTCGGAGCCTTCGTGCGGCAATCCGGCCTCGACCCGAAGAACCTCTGCCGCTTCGTCGCCGACATCCAGCAGCTTTCCGTCAGCCGCGTCCCGCAAGGCTGTGACGACGTCGGCAAGAGCTTCTCGAGGTAGGTGAATTTCGAGCCCTTCGGCAGCGAGGGCGGTGGTGCGAGCAAGCCGCACATCCACACCCGCCACGGAAGCCCTGACATGCCCGTGCGTCGTATCAGGCGGCACCTGAGCGCCGGCGGCTTCCAGCAGCGCGTCTGCCTCGGGTCCGACAAGCCCCACAACTCCCTGCTCGTCCTCGAGCTCATGAAACTGAACCGGTGTGGCGAGCACGTACTTGCGCAAGCTGCCGAGCACGGTCTCGACGACCGCTGCATCGCAGGCCATGATGATCGCTTCGCTCTCGACCCATAGATCGAGATCTCCCTGCACCTTGCCTTTGTTGTCGAGCAACAGGGCCCTACATCCGTCTCCAGCCGCAAGCGCCTTGATTTCGTTGCTCAGCATTCCCTGCAGGAAGCCGACTCGCCCCTCACCTTCGACGGACACGAGCGTGCGCCACGGCCTCTGCATTAGGCCCACGCCGGAGCGAGCTGCCTCGTACTCGACCGAAACAGGCATGCTCAGGGTTGTCCTGTCTCAACCGCGGAGATCAACAGCACGACACCCGTGTTGCCGGCCTGGACGGGTCCCACCGTGCCCGTCAGGTCCCCGGCGGTCGAGGTCGCGGCGTTGCCATCCAGGTCGATCCGCGCACTGATCATGAGCTCGCCAACGAGAGGCGTGTTCGGAACCATGGAGTCATTCTCGCTGATGACGAACTCCAGGGGGAAGCTCGGCGACGAGTGACGCTGCACTGCCAGAGGGGCTCCGCCGCCGCGCCCCGCGATCCTGACGACGAGAAACAGCGTGGCGTTGGCAGGGACCTGTGCAGCCAACTCGGCGGCGACTTCCACCGTGCCGGAAATTCGCGTTTGCCCGGCGCTGGAAGGGGGCACGGCCGCCGACGCTCCACCGGTACCCTGCGTAGGTTGCGGGGCAGGAATTGCCGCGGCCTCGTCGCTGCCGATCTTCTCGACATTACGTGAAACGCAACCCTGGCCCGCCACCAGAGCGACGACGATCATGATCCAAAAACAGCGACTGCGAGCTTGCTTCATCCTTCACCTTCCGTCGGGGGATACCAATCATCGGCCAGAGAGTCTGGCTATGCGATTCTACCGAACCGCCAGCTCTCTGTAGAGATCCAGGTACTGGCGCCCGACAGCGGTCCAGCTGAATCGTTCTTCGCAAAGCTCCTGGCCGGCACGTCCCATGCTGCCAGCGTCGACACCCGAGCCCCACACCATCGCGTCGGCCATGTACTCTATCCCGCCCACGCCCGCCGGCACGAGGCGCCCGGTGACGCCGTCGATCACCTTGTCGGGCAGGCCGCCCGTGCGTGTGGCGAGGACCGGCAGCGCGTGTGCCATGGCCTCGAGGGTCACGATGCTGGAGCCCTCGTACCGGGTCGGGTGGACGAACCAATCGGCCACCGAGTAAAGGCTGTGCAGATCGCGGTCCGAGACAGAGCCCACGATGCGACAACGGGAAGCGAGCTCGAATTGAGCAATCCCTCCCTCCACGTTCTTCAAGTCCGGACCGTCCCCAACCAACAGCCACGCCCAGCTATCCGGCAGTCGTCCCAGTGTCTTGGAGAGCACCCAAGGCATCAGGTCGAAGCCCTTGTTGGGAGCGATGCGGCCCACCGAAAGGAAGAGGGGCGAGGCCTCCGACAGCCCGAGCTCGCCGAGAATCTCTCGCCCACGCTCGGGGTCGGCCATCTCCCTGCACTCCTCGAGGTTGACCGCATTCGGAATGACGATCTGCTCGGAAGGCGGAATCCCGAGCTTTTCTTCGACCAGGGGTTGTAGCGACACATCTGTCGTCACCACCGCATTGCTCGCCGCCGCGACCCGACGGATACAGGCTCGAAACGGCGCGTAGGCGAGATGCTTCAGGACACCCGGCGAGCTGAACTCCTCGAAGCCATGTGTGGTCAGAAGCAGCGGAAAGTCAATTCGCTCCTTCTCGGCGGCGCGCGCCAAGCCCCAGCCCGCCATCCCGTGCACGTGCGCCAGGGACCACGCACAGGGTCCGTCCTCGGTGCCCATGGCGAGCCGGGACATCCAGCGCGAAACGCGCAAGGACCATGCCGGGTAGTTCGTGATTCGATCCAGCACCACGGTCCCCCGCCGGCTCCCGATCGGCAGCCAGTGGCCCGGCACCCAATGCACCACGACGTTGCCGGGCAGGACGGATGAGAGGGCCTGCGCCCGTCGAGCGTCGGCGGGCATCTCCGTAAAAAGGTCGATCTCCACGCCGCTCGATGAAAGGCTGCGAACCAGCTCGTAGACATGCCGCTCGAGACCTCCGGGCCCATGCGCCGGGTGAACGCGACGCGAGACCATCGCCACCCGCAGCGGCGCTTCGTGATCGCGGCTCTCAGGCATTGTCGGCACCTCGACCGGCCGCCTCCATCGCCGCCTCATAGGCGGCAATGACCTGCGGATACACCGCCGCGGGCGAAAAGGTCCGCCGTGCATACTCAAGGGCGGTTTCGCCCATGCGCTCGCGCTCTTGCTCCTTCGTCAACGCTTTGAGTCCTCTCGACAGATCGGCCGGCTCTTTCACCAGCCAGCCGTTGTCGCCATCCACGATGACCTCGACGCTGCCACCGCTGGCCCAGGCAATGACGGGTGTGCCCACGCCCATGGTCTCGAGCAACAGCCTGGAGAGCGGCTCGTTCCAGGCGCTCGGCAGAATGAAGGCTCGCGCCTGCTGCGTCAGGGCGAGCAAAAGATCGTGGTCGGTCCATCCCAAGAAGCGCACGTCCAGACCCGTTGCGTCAGCTTGCTTTTGCAGGTTGTCGCGCTCGGGACCAGATCCCGCCACGAGCAGGGGCCAGGGGGGGCTTGCCTCCGCCAATGCCCCGAGCAGGCGGTCGAAGCCTTTGGTGGCAAGCAGCTTCCCCGCCGTGAGCAAGTAGGAGGGCGGTGGATCCAGGGCACGCAAGGCCGGCTCGGCCCGCGCCGCTGCCGCCCTCACCACGCTGGGATCCACGATGTTGTAAACCACTTGAAGATCAACGCCGCTCAGCTCGGGCCGCACTCGCCCGGAAACGGCCTCGCTGACCGCCAGCACGCGGTGGGCGGCCGACACTCCCCGCTGTCTCGCTGCCAGGCGGCGCCGGGCCCACGGCACCATGGCGCGAGCGAGCACTCCCGGCCACCCCCAGTACTCCTTCATGCACCCGGTCATTCGCTCGTTCGAGCAACCCGTGCATACTTCCCCGCCCCACCATGAAGTCCCATGCAGGCAAACGGGCCAGTAATCTCGCAAAGTCAACAGCGCGCCGCGGCCGTGGCTCCTGGCCGTTTCGAGCGCCGGCGGGCCGCTGTGCAAATGCTGTGCGTGCACGACGTCGACGTGCGGCTCGTTGGCAAGACGCTCCGATAGATACGAGGCCAGCGTCGCGTAGCTGTAGTCTCGAGCGCCTAGCCGTCGCCGCGGGCTGCGCTTGGCGCGCTGCACGCCTACTTCGCTTATGCAGATTCCCTCGAACGTGCGCTGGCTCAGCACCGACGTCGTCGGGTCCAGCGCAATGACTTCGACACCATGCCCCTCATCGGTCAACGTTCGGGCCAGCGCGTGCGCGCTCCACCCGCTGCCGCCGCAGTCAGGAGGATAGACATCGGTGACGAGCCAGACGTGCGCGGGCCCGCTCATGAGCGCGTTTGATAAAACGAGCTTCGGTCGTAAAAGAAGCGCCACGCGATATTGGCCAGCTTCGACGGTACCTCGACGAATTGATTGGTTGCGATCGTGCGCATGGTTACCGGCTGGTCCCTGGGAATGATCCCGGTGGCGTACTGCACGGCGAGACCGAAGTTCCACACGATCAGCAAGGCCACCAAGAGGGCCGCACTGCGTTGCGCCGTCGGGCGCACCGAGTCGATTGCCGCGGTCAGCCCCAAGGCGAAGATCGGCATGCAATTGATGAACCGGCGCGCCCCGAAGGAGGCCCCGCCCGGCCATGTGTCATAGGAACCCACCACCGCGACTTGTGCGGCAAAAACGAGGGTGAGTGCGAGAGCCAATCGCCCGTCCCGCCGGGCGAGCGCCAGCAGGCCGAGGGCACCCAGCAAAGTGACGGGCGCCCAAGAGAACAGGCCGTGGAACCCGGAGAACAAAACCTCGGCCGCGTGCCAGGGAATCAGGGAGAACTTCTTGACCACGAACGGCGTGGGCCCGTAGGTGTCGTGCAGGACCTTGTAAGTGATCAACTGCGGCAGCACCATCATCGTCAGGACGATGCCGAAGGTGATATATCCGCTGATTCGCTGACGTAACCCGGGGATATCGACCCAGCGCGAGCCGGCCGCCCCCGAGGGGCCACCGAGATGGAGTCGATTCCGCCGCAGGGTAGCCCACATCCCACCGAGCTCGTCGACGACGAGAACCAGGAGAAACAACCAGTTCAGCTCGCGAACGAGCACCATGAGGCCGGTGCTGACCGCCAGCAGGCCCCATTCGATCAGGCGGCGATCATCGCGCGTCTGGTGCCAGAGAAACAAAAAGAGTGTCACGGCGAACAGAGAGTTCGCGTGCGCCATGGGTGGCGTGATGTACAGGTAGAAGACGACCGGCGTCGCGAACCAAATGCCGAAGACCGCGGTCTTGGCCGGGCCCGGAGCAGCATACTCACGACACAGACGATAGATCAGAAGGAGCCCGGCCATTCCGTATAGCAGCGAGCCCAAACACACCGCGAACACGTAGGGCCAGCTATAGCCGTCGCGTGGAATCGAAGAGCCCATCCAGCGGGCCGCCACGACGCCGAGATCAGCCACCGCGTAGAACGGAGCCCACAGCAGCGCCGAGCCTATGGGAGCATCGTTGAGGCGGTGTCCAGTTGGCGTGACCTCCTCGAGAAACGGCACCAGGCCAGCGTGCGCCACCGGATCACGCTCGATGAAGTACTCGTACTCGTTGGCGAACTGCAAGTCACCATCGAAGTACAGGGAACGCAGATGGACGAAGTACTTGATCTCGTCTGAGGCGTAGAGACGAGGGGTGAAGAGTGGCAGGGCCAGCAAAGCCACGAGGCAGAGCAGCCCCCACTCCCGTCGCCATCCGCCCACGTGGGGTGTCGGGTGTCTAGCCCGCATCTGTCACCGCGCCTATGCTGCGGGCCCACTTTGGCCCGCGTTGACAATGTGGGTTAGCCATCACCTCTTCACGCCTGTTGCCAATGCCAGCAAATCCTCGACTCCCCGGCGCCACTGGTAGCGGGTATCGACAATCTGATGGCCGGCAGCACCGAGACTTGCGCCGCGATCGGGCATCGCCAGAACCTTCTCGATGGCTTGCGCCAGGTCGGCTCCGCTCGCCGGAACCCGGAATCCAGTTACACCCTCCTCGACGGTGTCCTTGACGCCCCCTTCATCCACCGCCACAACCGGAAGCGCGCAGTAGGCCGCCTCGATCACGGAGAGGCCAAAGGACTCCTCCACTGCGGCATGCACGTAGCAGGTTGCTCCCCAATAGTACCGGGGGAGATCGTCGTCGGGGAGGAAACCGAGGAATTCCACGTTGTCTTCGATACCGAGCTCGCGAGCTTTCGCTTGGAGGGAGGCTTTTTCCGGGCCGTCGCCGACGACATGCAGGCGCGGCAATGCCCCTGCTTCCGGACTTCCGTTGCGACAGAGCAAAGCCATGGCATCAATGATCAGATCCACTCTCTTGCGCGGATGCAGATAGTTGACTGTGAGCAGAATGGGCGTGCCGCCACGGCGCTCTCGTTTGAATTGGTCCAGGCGTGTGCGGTCGACTCCGAGAGTTATCACGCGTGCCGGCCGTCCATAGCGGCTCTCGATTTGCTGCGCTGCGAACGGGCTGGAGGTCACAACCGCGTCCATGGCAGCCACCATGCGGCGATCGAGACGTCGGTAGATCGCCAGGGCGCCAGCGAGGGGCAGACGCAGGATACCGACTCGTGACAGCACTGCCTTGCGGTCCTGGTAAAGAGCCCGGGGCGGCTCCCAGCAGTAGTAGATGGTCGGCAACCTGCGGCGCCTCCGCCAGCTCAGGCGCCACGCGAGTAACAGCGCCGGCCCGAAGAAAACCCGCATATCGGCATTTGGATCGAGAGCAGAGGCGAGTCGCAGAGTGCGCACATAGTCGAAGATGGCGTTGACGTATCGATTGCGGCTCCAATCGAGCTTGGCTCTGGTGCATTCGAGCTCGACACCGGCATGCAGGCGCGGCCGACACGATGGGTCGAACTGATGGCAGACGATGCGTGGCCTCTGCCCCTCGCGCACGAGTGCTGCGGCGATCCCCAGGATGGCACGCTCGGCCCCTGAGAGGATCTTGAAGCGCGGGAAGACCAGATCGATTCGGAGCCCGTTCATTTTTCCAAAGCCTCAGCGTAGATGGACTCGAAGTGTGCCGCAGCCTGGTCCCAGCTCAATCGACTCATTGCCAGTTGGCGGGCGGCATCGCCGAGCTGCCGCCGTCGGGCCCCATCAAGCAACAACTCCGCCAGCGCGGCTGCGAGAGCCTCCGCATCTCCCTCTGGAACCAGCACTGCCGTGTTGCCGTCACCGGCCACATCCAGCATGCCCGCAACGCGGCTGGCAACCACCGCCGTGCCACTCGCCAGGCCTTCCAGGAACGTGTTGGGGAGCCCATCCACGTTTCCCGCAGGGCCATGGACGGAGGGTACTGCGACCAGGTCGGCAGCGGCGTAGTAGCCGGGGAGCAGGTCATGGGAGAGCGCGCCGAGAAGGTGTGTTGCGGCACCCACGCCTGCTTCCTGCGCCTGCTGTCGAAGTGAATCCTCGAGCGGGCCATCGCCGACGATGAGAAGCTCGGCCGCCGGCACAGTCTGCTTCACCTTGGCGAGAGCAGCGACGAGGCGGTCGAATCCTTTCTTGTACACGAGGCGGCCCACCGCCAAGATCCACTGCCCATCCGGGTCGAGTCCGTGCCGGTCGGAAATGCTCCTCCGTGCCACCTGCAAGTCCTGCGTTTCGAGCGGCCCGAACGTATCCGTATCCACGCCGTAGGGTATCCACTCGACTCCTGGCCCGGACCCCAAGCTCTCGGCTCGATGTGCCAGGTCCTGGGAGCATGCCGTCACCTTCGCGCAGCGCTTCAGAGCCCAGCGCGCGGCGGCCGTCGCCCAGCCGTGGCGTTCGGCAAGGAAAACGCCGCTACCATGGCAGGAGATGATGTTCGGGCACGCTTTGCCGGTGAGGGCCAGCGCGGTGATGGGACCATTCGGCAGGATCCAATGCGTATTGACGATATCGATCGAGGTCGTGCGCAGCATCCGCCGCACCGCCCGTGCCGAAGCCACAGCAGCGATCGGGGCGGCCAAGTAGGCGTCCCAGCGCAGCGATTTGTCCGCAGTCAACGCCTGGGCGTATCCCCAGGGGTGCCAACCCGGGAACGGCGAGTAGCGAAATGCGTAGAGGTGGGCGCGGCGGCCCTCTCGGTCGAGCTGCAGGTCTGGATGCCAGGGTAGTAACACGTGCACCCCATGACCACGTGCGGCGAGCGCTTCAGCGAGGTTCTCCACGAAGACGGCATTGCTATCGCCTGCGAACAACGGATAGGTGGTGGCCAGGTGCAGGATGTTCACGCCGGGGGTTCCGAATGTGGCGTCGGCGGCTGACGCTCACGAGGCGGACTCAGCAGCCATGCCGCCCAGCCGAGCACTCCGTTGAGTGCATAGAGAGGCAGCCACAACAACGACAGCGTCAGCATGACCTCGGGTCGCGTGCCGAGCACGGGCGCAGCGGCAACGAAGAGAGCATCGCGCGTGCCAACGCCAAAGATCGTGATCGGCAGCAGGCCCATCAGCGCCCCGACCGCGGCGAGCACGGCCAGTTGCCACAAGGACGGTCCGTCGATGCCCAGGCCGCGGGCCAACACGATCGTCTCTCCCGCGAAGCACGCCAGGGCAGCCATCGAAAGAATCTGCGCGCCAATCATCGGAGCAGCGGGCAACGCCTCAGGGGCCACTCCGTCGCTACCCGGAAAGCGTTTCAGGGCCCATCCCAGCGGCGCCGCCAGCAGGCCGCGCCGTGTTGGCCCCCATGAGGTCGCAAGAACAAAGACTGCCAGGGCGACAACCACCAGCACCGGACCCCACGCATCATCGACCCACGGCAACACCGTTACCGCACCCAGGGCTAGGGCGCCGATCTGACCGAGATCGAGCAGTCGATCGTAGACGACCGTGGCAATGCCCGAGGTCAGACCGCCTTCGCGGCGGCGGTCTCGAACGTAGTAGGCCTTGACGATGTCACCAACACGCCCTGGAGTGGCCGTTCCCACGAAGGCTCCAACAAGGTAAATGCGCAGCGCTTCCACCAGCGTCAGGTTAATCTGCAGCCCGCGGCACAACAGCCACCAGCGCAGAGCACGGAGCAGAAGTGCTGTGACAGCCAACGCTCCCGCCGCCGCCAGGGACGGCAAGCTCACCCGCAGCAGGACGCTACCGATCTCTCCGACGCCGACTTGCCACAGGATCAGTCCCAGGATCACCACACCGATGAGTCGCCATCCCCAGGAGCTCCAGAAAGGCGGGCTTTGTTTTTCGGTAGCCATGGGCAGATCTTCGGAGGTTGCCATCAGGGCCGTTCGCAGCCCGTCAGCCTGGATTTCTCAACGGGTCGTGAAGCGAGCGGGCGTGAGGGTCGCGAGGACAAGGCGCGCACAGGTTCGAGCGCGGAGGCGTGCTCGTGCAGTACGTCGAGCACTCGAATCAAGCGCAACGCAGTCATCGCGCTCCATCGCGCACGCGTAGCCGCGACCCGTTGAGAAATCCAGGTTAGCGTTGGCATTCTCACTGCTGGCGCTCAAAGCGCATGAGAGCGATTTGTTCCGAAACGAGTCCAATCAAGAAGATCACCACACTCATGCTGCACAGGAGTACGGTCGTGTTGGTGATGTGCACCTCGGTAATGATGGTGTAGAGCGCGTAGCCGGCACCGCCCGCGAACAGCAGTGCGCTGATCGGCAGAAAGATTCGCATGGGTGAAAACAGCATGATGATGCGCATCGCGATGAGCACGAACTTCACGCCGTCCCTGAAGACGCGAATCTTGCTCTGCCCAACTCGCTTGCTGACAGTGATCGGAATGAAGCCAACGTTATAGCCCGCCTTGATGAAGGCCATCGTGCTGGTGACCGGGTAGGAGAACCCGTTGGGAAACAGCGGCAGGAACTCCAGCATCTTGTCCCGCCACGCGGCACGGAAGCCGGATGTCAGGTCGTAAATCGGGTGGTTGGTGAGATAGGAAGCTAGGCGATTGTAGAAGAGATTACCGAGCCCGCGCAGCAAGCCTCCCGACCGGCGACCCGTGCGCGTACCGACGACGAGGTCGTAGGTTTGCAGGCCGGCAAGCAACTTGGGAATTTCCTGCGGATCATGCTGGCCGTCGGCGTCCATCAGGCAAATCACCTCGCCCCTCGCCTCCCTCAGGCCCGTCTTGACGGCTGCGCCGTTGCCCTTGTTGTAGGG
>SDBT01011985.1_pt1 | contig 13927 bp, 6 predicted proteins | sample 2277101 | NCBI WGS metagenome assembly SDBT01 (sample SAMN10404973, study PRJNA504765) | marine sediment metagenome | isolation source: marine sediment core GS10_PC15, 103 cmbsf | place: Arctic Ocean: Southern Knipovich Ridge | collected 2010 | reverse complement strand
ACAAACGCCGCGAGCTTCTGCTCGTGACCGACATCATCCACAAAAAGTTCAAAGACGTGCAAATGATTGTCCTTTTCGGGTCTTATGCAAAAGGCAAAGCCGTCGAACACATCCGCTTCGAAGCTCATACCACCTTCGAATACCGCTCAGATTTCGACATCCTCATTGTCACCGAAACCCAGAAACAAGCTGAAAGCCAAAGCCTCCACGACAAAATAGAAGGCGCAATCTTCGCCAACAAAAAATACATAGAAACCGACATCAACATCATCTACCACGACATCAAAGACATCAACCGCAGACTCAAAGAAGGCCAATACTTCTTTTCTGATATTAAAAAGGAAGGCAGAATCCTATACGACACAGGCCAACACAAACTCGCAAGAAAACAAAAAATGGACATGCAGCAAAGAAAAAAACTCGCACAGGAAGATTTCGATTTCTGGTTTGAAAGAGCAAGCAATTTTTATCGTACCTTTGAATTTAATTTAGGCGAGAAGATGTACAGGGAAGCTGCTTTTATGCTTCATCAGGCCACAGAAGACTATTATGCCGCCGTCCAGTTAGTCTTTACCGGCTACAAGCGCCCGATTCACAATGTCGAAAAGTTAGGCCGACTCGTAGCCAAGTTCGACCCGCGACTTTATTCGGTATTCACCCGTGCAACCAAAGTTGAAAAGGAAAGCTTTAAGCTGTTAAAGCAGGCTTACGTTGGTGCCCGTTATAAAAAGTCCTACAAGATTACCGCAGACCAGACAAAACACATCGGCTCCTGCGTAAAAAAACTCCATACCCTGACAAAAACCATCTGCAAAGAGAAGATAGAAAGTTTTGTTTAGCCACCGTTCTATTTTCTCAAATCGGAAATTTTCCTCAATTTACTGGCTTTGTCAATAAATTTGCAAAAAAGAAACAGTGCCGTAGAACGCCTGCACAGACCACAGGCGAGGTTCTGAATGGATTTCTGTGTTTCTATTGCGTCAGTGGAGTTTCAGAGATGATGTAAACACAATAGAGCCCGTTAAACACCGGAAGATGTTATCGCAAAATTGTAAATCAAAGGTATAGCTCTGTAGCCTTTGGGCTTGCTGCGTGTTTCCCGTCAGCAGAAATGACGCAGGTTAAGGCTGCTGCGATTCAGTTTGGTTACCAAAAAAGACGAGGTCACGCATAATGCGTGACCCCATCTATAATCTTAACAATCTCTTGTTTTACTGCTCGGACTCGTAACGGTCCTGGGCCGGCAGCTTGGTCAGTGTGCCGGTAAAGTCATCCACATCCGAACCTATGCACGGCCATGCTTTGCCGCTTGGCCACCAATCAGGTTTCTGCGTCAGGTACAGCGAAGCCGGCATATTGAATGTCGACCAGCTTGCAGGTGCCTTGTCGCCGCCGTAGCTGTTCAGGTTCGTGGTTGTCGGTTCCGGCGTCCTTAATATCAGGCCATAATGGTCGCCGCGCTGGTAATCACGATAGATGTTGCGTTCCAGCCACAGATTGGTCATTTTGGTGTCATAATCTCTGCAGGTGCCCTCTTCGTATTGGCAGAATGGTTGAGCGCGATATGACCAGGCGATGTTGCCGATTACATTAAGCTGGTCAGCTACATGCCCGGTCGGATGATGTGTCGAACTGTGGTAATCCTCGTTCTTGACCCATCCGTCATCTACCAGTCGGTTTCTAAAGATTGTGTTCCTCGGCCCCTGCTCGCCCCAATAGTTGTCCACCGTGATTGAACTATCTGTCTCGTTGCCTTCGAACAGGTTTTCTTGCGGGTAACGGCCGTGTAGGAAGAAGCCGTGTAGGCCGCGAGGACCAATATGGTAGTTATAGGAAATAACGTTTCCAGCTGCACCGTTAGACATAAGCACGTCAACATAATGGTCTATGAAGATATTGTTTGTTACTAAGAAATCGAACGTACCGGTATGAAGAGTGACCATATAAGCGTCGTACTCCTTCTCATCCCCACTGCCGGCGTCGCCGTACTCGGCTTGCCCCATCTTGTAGAATTTGGAGTCTCTAATCGTACATCTTGCAGAGTACTTCGTATGTACGTGGTACCGGTGACCCCAGTAGAGATAGCAGTTATCTATCCAGCAGTTTACTGCATAGTTCATCGCAACGACCGAGGTGTTCTTGTACATACCACCATGCCACTGTGACGACGTCAACTCATCGTTCATTACCTTCATCTTCTCTAACCCCGAATTCTTTACCGCATTCAACTTTGCGACCCTGGGATTAAACGAAGTCCCGAAATAGTGACGCAGGGGCCTGTCCATTGTAAGGGTATTGCCGTTTATAGCAGTAAGCTTGAATATGTGCCTCATGTAATCTTCCCACATCATTGAGGGATTACAATGAAGATACGACGAATCATTGTCCTGCACCATACTGCAGTGATCACCGACACTGAAACTGGAGGAATTAGCCACCGTGATCTGCGTGGTTCCTCTCGGCAGTGAACTGTTGGTAATATTGACGAAAGTACCTTCCCCTGAGCCGTAAAAATGTACACCGCCCCAGAGCACACCTTGACCGCGGTCACCGGTGAGGGTGGTTGTATCACGGCCTGCACCTCGAAGCACAACATTAGATTTCATTTTCAGTGCGTTTTGATACTCGAAGCCCCTGAAAGTACCTGCCGGGATGTAAACCACCTGATTGCCGCCGGCATTGTTTGCCGCGTCAATAGCACTTTGGATGGCCGCCCTGTCACTGCCGCTGTCGTTCGGGACGGCGTTGTACGGCGAGTCGGTAACGTCACAGAACACGTTCCAGCCGCTGGTGTCAGGCACGCCGCCTTCGACACCGGGCAGCCAGGTCGGGATGCGGGTCGCCGAGACCTGCAGGTCGCCAAGACCCTGCGGAGCTGCTCCGGTCTTGAAGCTCCACACATCACCAGTCCAGGTATCCGGGCTGTTGACTTCATCTATTCGCCAATAGTAGATGGTATTGACATCCATAGTACCAGGCTCAAAGGTGGTGGCCGCCTGGTTACCCTGGAATTCACTTCCGTCCGGCGTAGGATCTGTACCGAAGTACACATCATGCGAAGCGGCATAATCACCGGCATTCCAGGCAAGGTCTGTATCAGAGTCTATGTACTGGGCGCCATCGAACGGCGATGGGGACGTTGCCTTAAAGACAGGATTCATAACCGTAAAGTTCCAGACATCTCCGTACCACGTATTGCCGTCATTAACCTCGTCAACCGCCCAGTAGTAAGTCTCGCCGTAAGTTAAGGTACCGGGGTCAAAGGTTGTAGCGGTTTGCAGGCCCATACTCGTACCGCCGGTACCGGCATTGACGTCACTATAGCTGGTTCCGAAGTACACATCGTGGCCATTTGTGGCCGCAACAAAATCGCCGGCGGTCCAGCTAAGGTCCACATCTTGGTCCACAGCCACCGAACCATCTCCAGGATACGGATCCCTGGCCTGGCCTTCTCCCGGCCCTGAGGCATAGAGAGCAAGTATCTCGTCTGAATCCAGAACACGTTTATAGAGGTGAACGTCATCAATCATCCCATAGAAAGACTCACTGCTGTCGGCACGATAACCGGTGTTACCAATATCTGCATATGTGCTCAGAGTCGTCAGGCCGCTATAAGAACCATTGGCTTCATCGGTGCCGTCGACATACACATTGTAAGTAGAGCCATTCCAGGTAAGAGCAATGTGATACCACTGATCGGCACTGAGGGTTTTGATACCTGTAGCTCTTGCGGAATTATTTCCAAGTCCCAGGTCGAGTTGTCCATCAGAATGACAATATAGCTGTATCCTGTTAGCCCATGGCGGCTGAGAGGTGTGGCCGAACATGAAGTCCTTGCTTGTAAAGCCGTATGGATATACCCACATAGCCACCGTTCCATTGCCGGCGTCCATATCATCAGTCGATATCTGGACAGCATCGTCAACTCCATCGAAGTCCAGCGCGTTGCCGAATAACCCGTCTACCCAATCACTGGCATCCATGTTAGTCAGTGTGCCGTCATTGTCGTAAGTGGTCGAATCGGCGGCTGTGCTGCCGCTGCTCTCATTAAATGTCCACCAGCCGATAAGGTTCGCGTCATTAGGTCCGGCTATATCTACCGTCGTAAAGCTCCACACACTGCCGGTGGTCATGCCGGCGCTATTGTTGGCATCAATACGCCAGTAATAAGTGGTGGTCGCGGCCATAGTACCAGGGTCGTAGAATTTTGGCGTCACGTTACCCTGTGATGTGCCCGGACTGGATGTACCAAAGTATACATCATAATTATCCGCACCAGTAGCACTCCAGCTCAAATCTGCGCTGATAGACACTGAGGTCGCACCGTCAGCCGGGTTAGGACTGCTCGCCGCCGTAGGTGCTGTGGCAATGACCGTAAAGCTCCACACAGGCCCGGTGGTTGTCCCGGCAATGTTGTTGGAATCGATGCGCCAGTAGTAGGTCGTGTTATTGGTTAATGTGCCGGGGTCATAGCTTAATGCCGTCTGGTTGCCCTTTAATTCACCGGAATCCGGCGTTGAATCTGTACCTAAATACACATTATAGTTGGTTGCGCCAGTGCCTGCCGACCAGCTAAGGTCAGCGGTTGCGCTTACATCCGTTGCCCCGTCAGCAGGACTCGGATTGCTTACCTGACCCGGTCCTGCAACGATAGTAGTAAAGCTCCAGACACTACCGGTTGTCATACCGGCGCTATTGTTAGAATCGATACGCCAGTAGTAGGTCGTCACGTTATCCATAGTGCCGGGGTCAAAAATTGCTGTTGCCTGATTGCCCTGGAATTCGCCTGAGTCCGGAGTGGAATCTGTGCCGAAGTACACATCATGGTCGGTTGCGCTCGAATCAGCCGTCCAGCTAAGGGTACGGGCCGCACTTTCATCTGTTGCTCCGTCAGCAGGACTTGGTTCGCTGGCCGCCGCCGGAGGTTGTGGAGCGCCGCCGGATGCCGGCTCAAATGCGGCCAATGAATGGACAATTCGCCTGCTGTGTGAACTGCTATAGCTATTGCTCCAGCTAAGCGTAGTTGATCCAGCCGAGGTCACCGACTTATAACAGCCGGATCCTTCAAGCTTATTGCCCGAACTCTGTTCCCATTGCTGGGTCATACCGCTGGTAGTAGTCGACCATTCTGATGATGCGTTTCTATCTATCCCCACCACATCAAGTACCCAGGCACCGTCGGTCTGGGTGGTAATGTTGGTGGAAATGGTGGATGGGTCGCTACCACTCTGATAGCTATTAGTTGTGACCGCTTCTGCGGCCTGTTGTTTGACATTCTCCAATGAAACCGCACCACCGACTATGTAATCAACAGTATCGGTGGTAGTTATCGTAATAGTATCTGTACCTGAAGCAGGATCGAGCAGATACCACAATTCTGTCCTGACCTTGATCGATGTACTACCACAGTTTATACCGGAATTTGACACATGGGTGAAGTTATCACTTCCTAATGTAACACTGCTGACGTCCAGGTCTGTTACATCATCATTATCCCTGCCGACATAACCTACCACCAGAATCCTGTTGCTGCCCGAACCGACCGTATGCGACCATGCCAGCGTTGTAGTGTTGCTGCCGCTGCCGGAATTGCTGCTTGCGTCAAAAGCAATGTCCGCACCGCCTTCTGATTCTGTCGTAAAGCTCCAGACATTACCGGTAGTCATGCCCGCCACATTATTCGAATCGATACGCCAGTAGTAGGTCGTTTCATTGGTCAAAGAACCAGGCTCATAGCTTACCCCTGCCTGGTTGCCCTGGGATGTACCCGGGCTGCTTTCGCCGAAGTAAACGTCATAGTTAGATGCCCCGGAAGCCGCCGACCAGCTCAAATCAGCGGTCGTACCCACAGAGGTTGCCGCATTGGCAGGACTGGCCCCTGTCACCTGGGCAGGTGCAGCCACGATTGTCGTAAAGCTCCAGACGTTGCCCTCGGTTGTGCCGCCGGCATTGACTGAATCGATACGCCAGTAATAGGTCGTATCATTACTCAAAGAACCAGGCTCATAGCTTGTCCCTGCCTGATTGCCCTTGAGCTCGGTTTCGTCAGGTGACGAATCCGTGCCGAAATAGACATCGTAGTTGCTTGCTCCTGTTGCCGCAGACCAGCTTATATCAACGGTTATGGCCTGATTTGTTGCGCCATCAGCAGGACTCGCTCCCGTCACCTGGGCAGGCGCGGCAACAACAGTTGTAAAGCTCCACACGTTGCCTGTGGTCGTGCCTGCGGTATTATTAGAATCGATACGCCAGTAGTAGGTCGTATCGTTACTCATACTGCCTGTATCAAAGCTGGTAGCAGCCTGATTGCCTTGAGATGTACCGGGACTACTTTCACCGAAGTATACGTCATAATTGTCCGCACCGGTTGCAGCCGACCAGCTCAGGTCAGCGTTAACAGCCTGGTTGGTAGCGCCATCTGCAGGACTTGCGCCTGTCACCTGGTCGGGCAGGCTTGCCTCAACAGTGGTAAAGCTCCAGACGTTACCGCCAGTTGTACCGGCGGCGTTGACTGAATCGATACGCCAGTAATAGGTCGTATCATATGTTAAACTGCCTGGTTCATAGCTTGTCCCTGCCTGGTTGCCCTGTGATGAGCCCGGACTGCTTTCGCCGAAGTAAACATCATAACTCGCTGCCCTGGCAGCAGCGGACCAGCTAAGGTCGACCGTTATTGCCTGGTCGGTAGCCGCGTCAGCAGGACTGGCCCCTGTCACCTGGGCAGGTGCCTCAACAATTGTCGTAAAGCTCCAGACGTTACCGGTGGTTGTACCGCCGCCATTGACTGAATCGATACGCCAGTAATAGGTCGTATCGTTACTCATAGTCCCTGTATCGTATGTCGTACCTGCCTGGTTGCCCTGGGATGTACCCGGGCTGCTTTCGCCGAAGTAAACATCATAACTGGTCGCACCGGAAGCTGCCGACCAGCCTAAGTCTGTTGTTATAGCGACATTCGTTGCAGCATCCGCAGGACTTGCTCCTGTCACCTGCGCAGGTGCCGCAATGATAGTCGTAAAGCTCCATACATTGCCGGTGGTTGTGCCGCCGGCATTGACTGAATCGATACGCCAGTAGTACGTCGTATCATTTGTTAAACTGCCTGGCTCAAAGCTTGTTCCCGCCTGGTTGCCCTGTGAAGTACCGGGACTACTTTCGCCGAAGTAAACGTCATAACTCGTTGCCCCGGAAGCCGCCGACCAGCTTATATCAACCGTTATCGCCTGGTTGGTTGCCGCGTCAGCAGGACTTGCTCCTGTTACCTGGTCAGGCGCCGCCACGATTGTTGTAAAGCTCCATACGTTACCTGTGGTCATACCGGTAGCATTGTTAGAATCTATCTGCCAGTAGTAGGTTGTATCGTTGCTCAAAGAACCCGGCTCATAGCTTGTGCCTGCCTGGTTGCCTTTCAACTCACTCGAATCCGGTGTAGAATCTGTGCCGAAATACACATCATAGTTGTCCGCCCCTGTAGCCGTCGACCAGCTTATATCAACAGTTATGGCCTGGTTTGTAGCACCATCGGAAGGACTGGCCCCTGTGACCTGGTCGGGAGCCCCACCCCCCGGCGCAGTACCGGTTACCGTTGTTTTGCCGGCATTAGTGACGTTATAATCAACGTTTACTGTACCGCTGCCGTCGTAGGCGGTAAGGTCGCTGGCAGTGACGTAGCCATTGATAGTTGACTCCACATCGCCGTTGATTATCAACGTACCTGCTTCAATATCCATCGTGCCGGTACCGCTTGGCCCTAAATTAAACGCCGAGGCGTTAATAGTGCCGCCATCTAATTGCACATGGCCGACGCTGCCGCTTCTGTCGCCGACACGAAGTTTGCAGTCAAGGGTACCGCCGTCCATATCAATAGTACCCGTACCATCATAGCCGACCCATAAATCGGGCCTGCCGATGGTTACATCGGCGCCACTTTTAATATATAGTGTGCCGCTGGTGCCAGAGTTATGGCCAATTTTGACGTGACCGCCATACGTCGTAAGGGTGCCGTATATAGTGAGGGTGTTATTATTATATGTTAGATAGAATCCATTAGCGTATGCGGTCGTACCTGAATCAATAACAGGGTACGGGGTCTTGTCATCAGCAATTCTAAGAAAGTCGGCCGAAGTGGGAACTGCCGAGTTGCTCCAGTTGGCGGCCGTGTCCCAGTCATTGCTGCTACTGCCGTCCCACCATATAAGTGCCGATGCACTGCCAGCCATCCCTAACAACAGAACAACTGTTGTTAAGCAAACTAATTTTTTGTACGTTTCCATTTTCTTTCTCCTCAAAGAATTGTTAGAAAAACTCATTTCTCTTACAAACCTGTAACAGGAATTCGGCCTGCAAAATACATCTGTATAATTGCGGTAAAAGCCACTGAATTCCTCCAATAATTGCAAAATAACAGCTTTTGAATAATCCCAATATATTTTTATCCCTGCTGTGACATACGTCTGTCACAGAGAACGAAAAAAATCCGCTGAAACGCGAAAGAATGGCTGAAATCCTGGTATGTATAGGGATTCTGAGAGATTTGCTCACAAATTCCGGCAGCGCCAACGACCGATAAGGCCGGATAATGGCATACACAAAAAAAGAGCACCGCTGCTATACGCTCACCTCAGGCCAACCATAGCCATGAAGGACACATGTTAAATGCTGGAAAGGCCATAAACAGATATGAACCACCAGCATACGGCAGTTTTGAGTTCAAGTCATGAATCACGAAGCATTAGCCAAAAAAGTGGCGGTTTAACCTGTACCGCCGCCAGGGTTTCTGGCGGTAAGAATCGTCTCTAATTTTTTCAGCAGCGCTCCCTGGAACTGATGCAATACCCGCAGGTTCGATACATATTCTTTTACCTGCGGCATATCTGCGGTTTTCGCTTTTTTCTTCGATGCCCGCTTTTTGGCCGGTTTTCTTTTCAATTTACTCATAATCAACTATAAAAAAGTGGCGGTTTAACCTGTACCACCGCCAAAGGTTTTCCGCCTGTATCGGTCACGTACACAACCGATACAGGCGGAGAAAGAACCTGTTTAACCTGCCTGCCCGCCAAGGTTGACAACAATAATCTTTTTCTCCTGTTCACCTGTTCTACTATCTACATTTCTTTGAGCCGAAGGCTCAACGCTCTCCTAATTCTCAGGCCGAAGGCCTGCCAGCCGCGCCAACAACCGATAAGGCCCAAAAAATAAAGAGCACCGCCGCAATCGTGCCCGCCCGGCTCGATTGCCAAGCGTTTTCGATAAAGCGCAGGCTCATTAGTTAAATACTGGAAAGTGCATAAACCGATATGAACCACCAGCATACGTCATAGATTCTCCGAATAACGCACACCAGCAGTATTTTATGAGTTGGTTTCTCTCAACCTGCTCAAAGTTTACCATTATCTCTTTTGATAGTCAATAAAAATTTGACTATCCGGCCTTAACCGGACATAATATCCTCCAATGAAGGATTCATTAGACCATCTGCCGGAGCGTAAAAGAGGTGAGCTTGCCCGTATCGTGAGCATTATCCGCCAGAGCGTTCCGCAGGCCGAGATGATAATCCTCTTCGGCTCCTACGCAAGAGGCGACGCGGTAGAGGATGTTACCGTAGAAGGCCACACAACGTATGAATATTCCTCGGATTTCGATATCTTAGTAATAGTCAAATCCAAGGCCTTAGCTGATAACCTCGATCTCTGGTACCAACTCGAAGATGAGGCGGGAAAACTGCCCGTACAGACGCCCGTTAAAATAATCGCACACGAAATAAATTTCGTAAATAATAAACTCAGCAAAGGCCAGTACTTCTTCAGCGATATCAAAAAAGAAGGAATAATCCTCTACGATTCTGCCAACTGCAAACTTGCAGAAGCAAAACAATTGACCCCGCAGGAGAGACTCGGCCAGGCAAAAGCAGATTTCAAGCAATGGTTTGAAAAAGCCCAAAGCTTTTTTAACGGCTATTTAGATGCAATGAAAAGAAGTGACTATAAACTTGCTGCTTTTATGCTTCACCAATCTACTGAATCTCTTTATGGTGCTGTGTTATTAGTCTATACGAATTACAAGCCCAAGACCCACGACCTCGATACACTCCGCAGGTTGGCGGCCAATCACGACCCCGCCTTTTTTACGGTTTTCCCGCTGCGCACCAGGCAGGAAAGAGATCGCTTCGAACTGCTGAGACAAGCATACGTAGGGGCACGCTACCACGATGATTATGTAATAACACCACAGGAACTAAAATACTTAGCCCGATGTATCGAACTACTCAAGGAACAAACAGAAACCAGTTGCGAAGCGAAAATGAAATCATTCATTTGAGCGAAGTCCCGTACTAAAAAGAAATTTTGGTGCGTGGGTAAGGAAAAGATTGAAAGTTTTATGTAACTAAGAAATGAGTGGATTTCGGATATGAATAACTTAATAAATATAAATATTGAATCAAAAGGCCTATCGAAAACTGTAATAAAATTAATTAATACTGTAAAAGATATAGTTGTGACGTGTAATGATCCTAATTATATTGAACGTAAAGCAGAAGCCAAAGCAAAGGCTATGGTTATTAAGGCAGAAAGCAAGGAGGCGAAAAAAGATATAGCCTTGCGGAGTCAACTTCGTCGTCAAACTTTAGATATGAGAAGACAGTCGAATATAGAAGCAATTACCAATAGAGCAATAGGTTTTCTTCCAGATTCTGTAAATACCGATCCTGTCGATGAAGATTGGGTTTACCAGTTTTATAACTCTTGTCAGGATATTGGAAATGAGGAAATGCAATCACTATGGGCTAAGATTCTGGCGGGTGAAGTGACAAAGCCAAAGTCTTTTTCATCCCGAACATTAAATATAGTAAAAATGTTGCATAAAGATGACGCCAATTTATTTTCTGAATTTTGTTCATATGTAATTGGAATAGAAGATGACGAGTGTGTGTATGGATGTGTAAATGCTGGTATCGACAAGAAAGATGTATATCATAATATGGATAATTTGACACTTTTTCATCTTTCTAATCTTGGTTTGGTTAATCCCTCAGCTGCAATAATGTTTTCAAATAAAAAGAAAACATATATCTATCTTGATAAGGAAAAATATCAAGTTAATATTAACAACAAACAATCTACACTCGGCATTGAGATTTTAACTGATGTGGGAGTTGAATTATTTCCAATAAGTGGCGCAATAGTTAATGAGCAATACAAAAAATATTTACTGAACTTACTAGACAAACATAAGCTATCTTTAGAAAAGGTATCAAGCCATAAAATACCAAAAGTCGGAATCATTTAATAAAAGAGATTGGATCCGTCTTCGCTAAAGCTACGCCGGACAGGCGAGCCTTTTAAATGATTATTGATTAATGATAAGTGATAATTGTTGCCGATTGCTTCGCATAATGACAAGAATAAGCTCCGGCGGATAAATCCTTCGATGTACTCAGGACAAGCATTGAAGAACCAACGGGAACAATTCGCCCCCTGCGTCAAAAAACTATATGAATGACCAAAAAAATTTACGGAGAAACTTCTACTTGCTTATTGGATTTTGTTAACCTGTAGTATTCTCAAGTATTATGCCGAATACCTTAAATATAGAATTTTTCTTAATTTTAAGCTTGATTTGAAATTGGCCTTGACAATGGAATACATCTGAATTACTATGTATTATATATTTTAAGATATGTAATCATAGTTACTTGGTATTATGTAATGGCTCAAAGTGATAGTTCAGAAAGAATAGGTAAACGTAGCATGAGTGTTTTTTGTATTAGAAACCAAAAATCAGAAAGAGCAATACTATGAGGACTAAAGAGGAAGAAGAGGAATAGTTTTTTATGTCATGGGTCATTTCATGGAAGCTAATGCTTAGCCAAAAAGGAGTATCGCAATTTTAACCGTAATTATCCAAATTCTGACAGTAGCTGTGATCGCAATTGCCGCAATAATCGCTTGGTGTCAACTACATTTGCTCCGTAAACAAATCAAAGCACAACATGACTGGAATCGCCGTTTCACTTCCCTACGATACTCTTTTAGTGCTGATCCACATATTCGCGAAATTAGAACTAATCTAGATCGGCACCTTCACATTTTCAATAAGAAGACTCAAGAAATTAGTCTGAAAGAAATCGTAAATTTGAGCACACAAGAATACCCCAGCATCATGACAGATATACAATTCATTTTGGGACGCCTCGAAAACATGTGTGTGGGCATAAAAAATGGCATAGTGGATGAACAAACGTGCAAGGATATGCTTTGTGGTACGGCGAAAGACTATTTTCGTTTCTTCCGACAGTATATAGAAAATACACGTCAAGAACGTGAAAACCCTAACCTATATATTTGCCTAGAAATCTATACAAAGAAATGGGAGGAAACCGCACTCGACGAAAGACCGGTTGCTGATCACAAAATTTAGCACCAAATATAACAGCATTGAAAAATTTCCTGCTTCACTTTGTCCTTTCCAGTGCCATTTATTCTTAATATTGCCTAATATGGTCATTTCGTAAATAAATGGTCTGAAATGAGCAATTGTTTTGCTAAGATACTTTTTGTTGTAAACCGAATTCTTATAATACCAAAGGTAGTGTCTGTCAAAAAGCATAAAAAGGGAGCAGACCAGTGGCATTTAAGTAGGAAGAATGAAGATAATGAGAAAAGAGAATAAATATTTTATATCACTTGAGAAAGTTTATTGGGATTGGATGAGAAAGTTAGACCTTTTTCAATACCTAATCCCCATCAACATTTCTGAGGAAAAAAGCAAATTCTTATCTAAGCTATTTAAGCGCAAGGTTTATAATCCAAGCTTTTCCTATGAAAGAATATTATTTGATATAGATAATACTATTAAAGTATTAGAAAAAATGAAGAAGGATTTCTCTAAATTAGACCATCCATTAGTACATTACTACGAAAAAGATATTAATGAAAATATTCAGGTCATAATAAATATTTCTAACCGGTCAGCAAAAAGTTTCCCTGAATGGCTTTCGGGTATTTATGGATTTCCGAATAAAAATGATTATGAATTTGCATTAGATATCGTAAAAAATCTTGGAGACAGCAATGCCCATGCCAATATCTATGACATAACATCAAATTTTCTAAAAAGCAGAATCGAATCGTGTTTGAAAGACTCAAATATTATTGGATGGAAAATTTTATTGAAGAACAGTTCTGCCAGAATTTTCGTTTCATCAATTACTAAAACGATTACTATCAAAAAAGAGGCTCTTTTTAATTCTCACGAGATCCAAAGACTTTTAGTCCACGAAATTGGTGTCCATGTTCTCAGGTATGAAAATGGTTCAAAACAAAAATTCATTTTGTTTTCAAAAGGCTTTCCGGGTTATTTGGAAACTGAGGAAGGTCTTGCAATTTTTTCAGAAAAAAGAAATGGTTTGCTTAGTAATATTGCTTTGACCAAGTATTGCTGCAGATTAATTGCTTCATATTTATCACGATATCAGGGTTTTTATGACATTTTCAAAGAAATTGTTTTGTACTTAGATCCTAACGACGCATTTGATATTGTAATGCGAATAAAAAGAGGACTTCTTGATACAAATCAAATAGGAGGTTTTACAAAAGATCAAATCTATTTGACGGGGTTAAGGAAATTGGAAATGCAAAACAATAATACGGTGCGAAAATTATTTTTTGGCAAGCTTGGTTTAAGTGATCTTAGTATTATAGATACATTAGCAATAAACCATGCCATTGAATACCCCAGATGGTTAGAAAGAAAATAATAAGTTTAAAAATGATTGACAAGATTATTCAGGAATGCATTTCGCTTGCGAAAATGCGGATTTTAGATTACAAACATCGTCCCTCATTTTCTACCCCAAAACCAGGGCGACAGGACTTGAACCTGCGACGTTCAGCTTGGGAAGCTGACAGTCTCCCACTGAATTACGCCC
>SDBT01011984.1_pt1 | contig 13927 bp, 12 predicted proteins | sample 2277101 | NCBI WGS metagenome assembly SDBT01 (sample SAMN10404973, study PRJNA504765) | marine sediment metagenome | isolation source: marine sediment core GS10_PC15, 103 cmbsf | place: Arctic Ocean: Southern Knipovich Ridge | collected 2010 | reverse complement strand
AAAAAGAAGAATAAATAAAATAAAAAAAATTTTAGGATTCAAAACTAAAAGCTTGAATTGATAACGAATAAGTGGAGGATATATGGCAGAAACTCGACCTTTGAAAAGAATCGTGGCAACTGACTGCGGCAGCACAACAACAAAGTCGATTCTCATTGAGTATATTGATGACGAATACAGGCAAACTGTTCGGGGCGAAGCTCCAACAACAGTAGAGAAGCCATTGAACGACGTGACAAAAGGTGTGATAAATGCAGTTACTGAATTGGAAGAACTTGCCCGATTGAAATATAATGACGCCAGCATCACTTTTATCAAAGACGATAATATCTGGATTTCTGAAAAAGAGGATGAGGGAGTTGATGCCTACGTTTCTACAAGTAGTGCAGGGGGCGGATTACAAATGATGGTAACAGGCGTGGTAGCCAAAATGACCGGTGAAAGTGCTGAGCGTGCAGCTCTGGGTGCCGGCGCAATTGTAATGGATTTAATTGCCAGTAATGATAAACGAGCAAACTATGAAAAAATCGAGAGAATTCGCAATCTCCGTCCTGATATGATTTTGATGGCTGGCGGTGTGGACGGAGGAACTACAAAACATGTGGCAGAAATGGGAGAACTTGTTGGTGCTGCAGACCCAAAACCAAGACTTGGCTCAAGCTACAAACTTCCTGTTATTTATGCGGGAAATAATAAAGCACAGGATATTATCAGAGAAACTCTCGCTGATAAAACCGATCTAATTATCACAGAAAATCTGCGTCCTACCCTGGAAGTAGAAAATCTTGGTCCTGCTCGCGATAAAATTCATGACCTGTTTATGGAACACGTTATGGCTCAAGCTCCCGGATACAATAAACTGATGAACTGGACTGTTGGACCGAAAAATGGTAAATTAAAAAAAATTCCAATCATGCCAACTCCGGCAGCAGTGGGAAATATCATGCAGACAATTGCCAGAAAGAATGACATTGAAGTTCTCGGTGTGGATATCGGAGGTGCTACAACAGATATTTTTTCCGTTTTCACAAAAGACCGGGTTTTCAATAGAACTGTCAGTGCAAATCTCGGCTTGAGTTACAGCATTTCAAATGTTTTGGCAACTGCCGGTATTGAAGGAATTTTACGCTGGATTCCCGTAAATATTGATGAATCTTATCTTAGAAATATGATAAAAAATAAAATGATCCGCCCTACAACAATTCCACAACAATTGGAAGAATTGGTTTTAGAACAGGCAATCGCCAAAGAAGCTCTTAAATATGCTTTCATCCAACACAAAGAATTTGCTGTGGGTTTGAAAGGTGGACAAAAACAACGCGAGATTTCAGAAGCTTTCTCACAATCTGTTTCCGGCGAATCCATTGTTAATATGATGACTCTTAACCTGCTGGTGGGAAGTGGTGGCGTTATGTCTCATGCTCCTCGTAGAAACCAATCTGTGATGATGATGTTAGACGGATTTTTGCCGGAAGGTATAACCAGATTGGCTGTTGATAGTATCTTTATGATGCCGCATCTTGGCGTTCTGGCAGAAATCAGTGAAAAAGCAGCTACAGAAGTTTTTGAAAAAGATTGTTTGATCTATCTGGGAACTTGTGTTGCTCCTGTTGGAAAAATAAAACCGGATAAAGTTTCTCTTTCTGCAAAAATTGAACTTCCAAATGGCGATATTTTTGAAGAAGACATCAAATTTGGTGAAATCAAGTTAATACCTCTTGCCGTAGGAGAAACTGCAAAAGCAATTCTAAAACCCGGTAAAGGTCTTGATATTGGAAATGGCAAAAATCAGGTAATCGAAACTGAACTGCATGGTGGCGTAGTAGGACTTGTTTTAGATACTCGTGGTAGAAGACCGTTTGTTTTACCAATGGAAGCTTCGGAACGTATTCCTCTACTAAAAAAATGGATGCTGGCATTAAAAGCATATCCGGAAGAGTTTCTTAAATAGCCACGAAAAGGCACAAAATGCTCAAAATAAATTCTTAATACAAAACTCTTTATTGTTTTGCTTTTAAATTTTTGAGCAATTTATTAAGAAAAAAAATATGAAAAATAGTAAGATACAAAAGGATTTAATTAGAATTATTTTTCCTTTTGTGACTTTTGTGCATTTTTGTGGCAATAAGAACGGATGTCATAAATGAAAGATATTATGCAATTATGTGACATTATTCGTGAAACGAGTTTCAGTCTTCATAAATTTCTTAAAAACGGACATTTGGAAAAAGTTTATGATAAAGATAATACTCTATTGGAAGATTTCTTTGCTGATCTCTTTGTTGAGAACTGTCTTATAGTTGAGCTCAAATCTTGTAAAACTTTAATCAATGAACATACTGCTCAGCTTCTCGGATATTTAAGAGCATCACGAATTGAACACGGATTATTAATCAATTTTGGAAATCCAAAGTTGCAAATTAAAAAAAATATTTTAAGTAATAATAAATAATGATCGCCACGAAAAGGCACAAAATGCTCAAAATAAATTCTTAATGCAAAACTCTTTATTGTTTTGCTTTTAAATTTTTGGGCAATTTATTAAGAAAAAAAATATGAAAAATAGTAAGATACAAAAGGATTTAATTAGAGTCCATCCGTAAACTAAGGTTTTTCGACTCGTAAGTTTACCCCGTAGGGAAGAATGACCGTACGGGGGAACGACGAGTCGAGATAAAGTGCGTATTCAAGCTACCTCGAGTCGTCGTCGCAAGCTCCTTACAACTCGAAACGGCACTTTACGGACAGACACTAATTAGAATTGTTTTTCCTTTTGTGACTTTTGCGCATTTTTGTGGCTATTAAATAAGGAGATTTAAAATGGCTCAAGCATATTCCCCCGGTTTAACTGTTACGGATAGCATTGTTCTAATAAAGGATAGAATCCTTCCCTTGAAGGGAAAAGTATTAGTAAAAAAAGGTGATAAAGTAAAAGCTGAAGATATAGTTGCTGAAACTTTGCTTCCCGGAAAAGTTGTACCTTTCAATCTGGCAAATAAATTAAGCATTCCACCGGAACTTGTTGGCGAATACGTCAAAATAAAAGAAGGTGATACACTTAAAAAGGGTCAGCTGTTGGCGCAGACAAAAGGCTTTTTCGGATTATTCAAGACTTCTGTAAAATCCCCTCTTGATGGCGAAGTGGAAAATATTTCCAAAATAACAGGTCAACTCCTCTTACGAGAACCCAGAATTCCTGTAAATATCAAAGCATTTATTGATGGAGTGGTCGTTGATGTTATTGAAGAGGAAGGTGTTGTTATTGAAAATAAATCTGCTTACATCCAAGGAATATTTGGAATTGGTGGAGAAACAACCGGAATTCTGAAAGTTCTCGTTTCTACTCCGGAAGAGATTGTAGATGAAAATAAAATTGATGAATCATGCAAAGATAGACTGATCGTAACCGGTTCGATGGCATCTTATGCTTTAATTAAAAAAGCAATAAAATTTGGTGCCAAAGCAATCATAACCGGAGGTATAGAAGATAAAGACCTGAAAAAACTTTTAGGCTATAATATCGGAGTAGCAATAACCGGTCATGAAGATATCGGGTTGACTATCGTCGTTACAGAAGGTTTTGGTAAGATTAAAATCGCCAAAAAGACTTTGGCGCTATTAAAAAGATTCGATGGTCATAAAGCATCGCTTCATGGTATTACGCAAATTCGTGCAGGTGTGATGCGACCGGAAATAATAATTCCAATCGAATTCAAAGAGGAAGAACTTGAAGTTCCTGAATCTAAGATGGCATCTCTTGAAATCGGAACTATAATCCGTGTTATTCGTCAACCGAACTTTGGACAAATCGGCAAAGTAACGGCATTACCGGAAGAATTGACACCTGTTGAAAGTGAAACACTAGCTCGCATTCTGGAAGCCGAACTGGAAAGCGGAGAAAAAGTGATGATTCCTCGAGCCAATGTTGAGGTAATCGAGGACTAATCTTATAAATATTTTTTTCACTCATCTTGTAAAAGATTAATCAGAAATTGCTCATCTAAATACAAAACTGTATCCGGTCCACCAGAAATCTGTTCTGTGAAATCATCAAAAACAATCTTGAACCAATAATAAAACCAGTTCTGGTTCGTTGCATAATTTAAACGAAAATAGTAAGTTTCACCATCCGGAATATCATCCGTCATAAAAACTAAAGTTTGATCATAACTAGTATAATAAAAGAAGTTAACAATATCCTTTCCCGAATTATTGATGACTTTGACGCTGGCGTGAGTGGGTGGCCAGGCATAAATTGAAGTGGTCTCATTTGGCTTTATTGTTACCTCTGTTTCTGTTACAAATTCACCTGTTCCAACTCCAAGATTATCTGCATACTGCATCATAAATGTTTCACCTTCGAGATGAAGGTTTACTTTCTTCCCATCTCCTTCAAAGAATAAAAATTTCTTTCCTGAATCTAATGTAATTGTTTTGGATGGATAAGTCGTATCTGTAGCTCCTTCCAGAATATAATCAGTTCCCTTAACAGTATAATAGATATTATAACTTGTTTTGTTTATGATTTTCAGATCGCCTTCTGTGGAACATCCCAATAATATTAATATCGGAATAATAAATAGAATTATTTTTTTCATCGCTTCCTCCAAAATCACTGTTTATTAGAAAATTGAAATCAGGAAAAGTTCCTGAATTCTTTTAGATTAAAGAAAATATCTTTCCCAAAAAATCTGGCTGTGTCACCTAATTCTTCTTCGATTCGCAATAGCTGGTTATATTTAGTAATCCTTTCCTGACGACAGATCGAACCGGTTTTAATTTGACCAGAATTGACTGCAACAGAAAAATCTGCAATAAAAGAATCGCTGGTTTCTCCGCTGCGATGAGAAATTATTGAAGTAAATTTTGCAGTTTTTGCCATCTCTATCGTATCCAATGTTTCAGAAAGAGTACCAATTTGATTGAGTTTAATCAAAATCGAATTTGCCGACCTCTCCTCAATTCCCCTCTTTAGTCTTTTCACATTTGTTGCGAATAAATCATCACCAACAATTTGCACATCCCTGCCAATTTTCTCCGTAAGAAGTTTCCAACCTTCCCAATCATTCTCTTCAAATCCATCTTCAATCGAAATGATCGGATATCTATTTACCAAATCAATATAGAAATCCACCATTTCTGCGGAAGATAAATAGACATTTTGCGCTTTCAGATGATACTTGCCATCCTCATAGAAAGTAGATGCTGCTGAATCAAGAGCAATATAAATATCTTCACCTGCTTGGAATCCTGATAATTCAATCGCTTCCATAATTATCTTCAATGCTTCTTCACTCGATTTCAAGTTGGGAGCATAACCGCCTTCATCACCAACAGCGGTTGCATACCCTCTCTTTTTTAGAATTCTACCTAAAGTGTGAAAAGTCTCGGCAACCATGCGAAGAGCTTCTTTAAAATTTGTTGCTCCAATTGGCATTATCATAAATTCCTGAAGGTCAATATCGTTGTTTGCATGTTTTCCACCATTCAAAATATTTGCCTGTGGAACCGGAAGAATTCTTGAATTCGTGCCGCCAAGATACCTGTATAAAGGAATTCTCAGATCTTCTGAAGCAGCCCTTGCACAAGCTAAAGAAACAGCCAGAATTGCATTTGCTCCTAATTGCTTTTTATTGGGAGTGCCATCCAATTTTATCATTGTTTTATCAACCAGAGCCTGATCGATGGCATCAAATCCAATCAGGTGAGAAGCAATTATCTCATTCACATTTTTCACTGCATTCAAAACACCTCGACCTCCATATCGGTTTTTATCGCCATCAATAAGTTCTAATGCTTCATATTCTCCTGTTGATGCTCCGCTGGGAACAGCATCTCTTCCAATGATTCCGGAATCTAGATGAACTTCTGCTTCCACTGCTGGGAAACCACGCGAATTTAAAATTTCTCTTGCTTTTACTTTGATAATCTTGCTCATCTATTTCTCCTAAGATTTAACCTGTAATTATTGCTCTCGTAAATTGTTAGAAATCAACTATTTTCTTAATTAGAGTCTGTCCTTAAACTCACCCCCGACCCCTCTCTTTGGAAAAGAGAGGGGAGAATGTGAACTCGAATCCTCTGGATTCACCAATGTTTCCCCTCTTTTGCAAAGAGGGGCTAGGGGAGTTAGAAATTCAGAAATCATAGTTTACGGATAGACTCTAATTATACAGAACTCTTTATTTTAAATAAGATAAAGATACAAAAATGCTTTGAAAAAAATAATTTCTTTGTTTTCTAACTTTTAAAAACCTTTTCCAATGCTTTTATTGAACCCAGCATTGCTGTTGCCTCATAAGGAATCACAACGGTCTTATCATCTTTTTGGACGATTTCATTAAACGCTTTGATGTATCTAACTGCAAGTAGATATTGAGCTGGATCTGTTCCGGTAGCTTCCACAGATTCTGCAATCTTTTTAATTGCTATAGCTTCTGCTTCCGCAACAAGTATTTTTGCTTTAGCTTCGCCTTCAGCTCTGGCAATTTTCGCTTCTTTATCGCCTTCTGCCATCAGAATCTTTGACCTCTTCTCACCTTCAGCTTCCAGAATTATTGCTCTACGATCACGTTCGGCTCGCATCTGTTTTTCCATGGCAACTTTGATCTCTTTAGGAGGATTGATGTCCTGCAATTCCACACGGTTGACTTTTACTCCCCATTTATCAGTTGCATCATCTAATATCTCACGAAGCTTTGTATTAATCGTATCTCGTGAAGTTAATGTTTTGTCCAACTCCAATTCCCCGATAACATTACGTAAAGTGGTTTGAGTTAGTTTTTCGATTGCGTTGGGCAGGTTATTGATTTCGTAGGTAGCTTTTACCGGGTCTGTAACCTGAAAATAGAGAAGTGCGTCGATTTCAATCGTTACATTATCGCTTGTAATTACATTCTGGCGAGGAAAATCATAAACTGTTTCTCGCAGATCGATCCTTCTTTCAGTTTTTATCTGAACAAACTTGTTGCCCTTGAAATCTGTTTTAACATACCGCCAGTTTATCTGGCGTGACTTATCTACTATTGGCCAAATAATATGAAGCCCACTTTCAAGAGTTCTGTTGTATTTCCCTAACCTTTCGATGATGATAACCTGTGCCTGTTTTACAACGACCAATCCCTTAGAAATGAGAATTAATACAAAAACTGCTAAAATTACAATTATTACTGTCATTCTTCCTCCTTCTCGGATTCTTTAATTTTAACGATTAATTTGTTGCCTTCAACGGAATTAATAATGATTTTCTGCTCGTTTTCAATTTTCTTGCCATTCTTAGCAATTGCAGACCATTCCTCGCTGCCAACTTTTACATATCCTTTACCATCTTCGGGAATCTCTTTCACAACCATTCCTGTTTTTCCTATTAAAGCAAAAATATTTGTTTCTTCGCTCGATTCGGAAATCAATTTTTTGCTGAATTTTCTTAAATACAAGAATAAAATAAATGTAATCACAGCAAAGACCAAAATCTGAATAGCTGTCCCCCTGACTAAAATGGAAACCACGCCAGTCAGGATTGCACCAATGCCAAAGCTCATGAACAAAAAACCCGGAGTGAATATCTCAATTATCATGCAAATCACACCGATGCCAACCCAAATCATCCACGGTTCCATAAGTAACCTCCTACAATTTTATTCTTTCTTTTCCGGTTCTTTTTCTTTCTTCCCTTTATACACTCTTTTAACTTTTCGTCCGTATGAGCCATAACTATAATTATAACCTTTGGAAGTTCCTCTGGCAGTGCGAAGTCCCAAAGCAGTCATAAGTTTTAAAATAGAATTCATCATAAAGAAAAGAATAAGAAGAATTATGATAAACGCAACCATATAAATTAAAAAATATCCGATAAATTTTCCAAAACTTTTCGCAATTCTCAGGGCAGTGTATGTTCTATAACTTTTTTGAATTATCGTTAAAAACAGCAAATTGAAATTTCTGTTTCTTTCCTGAATGGTTTTCTGATTATTCAAACTATCTATCGAAGTTTGAATGCTGTTAAGTGAAAATTTCAATCTCTCAATACCTTCCTGGGTCAAGCGAGGACTCTTTAAATTTTCTTTTATTCGCTCTCTTACAATTATTTTATTATTAAGATGTTCTTCGATATCAATATCGAAAGAAACATCTTCCGGAGTTTTAACTTTCTCTTCTGTTAAGCCCTTAATTTTTCTCAAATCTGACATTACATCAGTAAATAACGAATCCGGAAATTCCAGGATTGAAACCGTATAATTAGATTTTAAATCAGAATTCCTGGTAAAAATATTATATTCTGATAAAATTTCATTCAATTCTGACACAGGAACACTCATTTCTTCAACATTAAAAACCATTTTTATCTTCTTGGAATTAGAAGCTTTATCATAGGTTTTTTGAAAATCCGTAAGATGAATAGATAGTGCTCTTGGTCTAAAACTTTTTAAAAAATTTGATTGTTCCAATCCAATAAAAATAGAAACTATAAACATTGCTGCGATAATGAAATATTTCGTATTTCTCCTTAATCTTATCATTTATATTCTCCTTATTTTTGATGCTGATACTTCTGACGCTGATTTACGCTGATTTTTTTAATCCACGAATTACACGAATTTACACGAATCACTATTTAGTCTTCCTTTTTTTGACACTGCTTTTGGCTGATATTTTTTTCTCCAAATTATTTACTATTTAAAATTACTCTTTCATATTTTATCATATTCAATCTGCGTCTAAATTTATTTCTCCTTTAAACTTAAAATTTCTGCTGCGTGTTTTAATGCTAACTCTGTTTTGGAGCCTGCTAACATTCGGGCAATTTCTTGCTTTCTCTCGTTTTTATCAATTTTTTTAATTTCAACTTCTGTGAAATCTGCCTTCTTTTTTTTGTTAATCAAAAAATGCTCTTTGGCATAAGATGCAATTTGTGGAAGATGAGTGATGCAAATCACCTGATGAAACTTGCTGATATTAAAAATGAACTCTCCTAATAACTCTGCAGTCTTACCTCCTAATCCAATATCAATCTCGTCAAAAATAATCGTTTTCTTTTCTAATTTATCAGATAAAATCTTCTTTATCGTCAGAAGAAACCTGGAAAGTTCACCTCCGGATGCAGCGAACTTAAAAGGCTGCATCTTCACACCAATATTTGCTGAAAAAAAGATCTCGATTTTATCCTGACCGAAACATGTTAATCCGCTCAAAGCATTATTAACTTTTTTTTCTATGATTTCTTTGTCAAATCTTATCTTAATTCTGGCATCGGGAATTGCCAGTTTATGAATATTAGTCTTAATTTCGTTTTCAAATCTTTTAGCTGCTTCTTTTCTCTTTTTGGTCAGAACATTTGCATCTTTCCAAAGCTTTTCAGAATCGTTATTGATCTCAAGCTGAATCTTTTGAATTTTATTTTTAACAGAAGTAAATGAAGAAATTTCTTTTTTTATTTTGGAACAATAATCCAATATTTCCGGAACATTCATTTTGTATTTCGCTTTGATGGAATTAATCGTATTCAATCTTTCTTCCACTTCTTCAAGACGTAAACTATCAAGATTTATGATATTCTGAACTTGCCTGATTTCCGAAATCGTGTCATCAAGATTTCCCAGAGATTCTTGCAGAGACGAAATCGCCTTTTTTATATGAGAATTATCCTCCTCGAAATTTGAAAGCTTGTGAACAAAGGAATTGATAATATCATAAACTGAATTTTCCTTTTCATAGATTTCCTGCTCCAACAAAGAAGAATAATTCAAAATTTCCTCAGCATGATTCAAAAGATTCAATTCGCTTTGCAGTTTTTCATCTTCTCCGATTTTCAATTCGATTTCTTCCAATTCTCCAACCTGGTACTCATAAAGTTTTATTCTTTCCTGAGCAGCTTTTTCCTGTTCCTTTAATATTTCCAGCTCTTTTATCTGGGATTGGATTTCTTTAAAGTTCTTTTCAAACTCATCTCTTTGGGACACTAAATTTCCAAATTTATCTAAAACTTCCAATTGAACATTTTCATTAAAAAGTTTTTGTTGGTCTCTCTGACTATGAAAGTCCAGAAGTATTTCTCTAAATTCTTTAACAATAGAATTCGAAATTCTTCTTCCATTCAAAAAGCTTTTTCCGCGTAGATTTGTAGAAATTTCTCGAAGAAAAAATACTTCATTTTCTGAGAAATCCACTTCGTGTTTAGAAAGCAACTTAAGAAATTTTTTATGGCTTTCATCTATACTAAAAGTAACTTCTAAAAAAGCTGGTTTAGTTTCATCATAAAGCATTCCCGCATGAATTGCACTACCAAAAGTTACATTAATGGCACCGACAATAATGGATTTTCCTGTACCAGTCTCGCCGGTAAGAATTTGCAAACCTTTCTCAAATTTTAAATTAAGCTCTTTAACAATTACAAAATTCTTTATGCTTAAATTTGTTATCATCGTTTTCCCATATGGAGTTTCTTCCTCAAAATCTGATAAAAGGTTTTGTTGGAAAGTTTGATAAAATCGACTTTCTGAGAAGCTTGTGTAACAATAATTTCATCATCTTTTAAAACTCTATATTTATTTAGACCGTCAAGCTGTAAGAAACTTTCATTATAAATATCCTTAACTTTCAAAGTAATAATATCCTTCGATGAAAAAACCATAGGGCGAACACTCAAAATATGGGGATTTAAAGGAGCAACCACGATTGCTTCCATAGCTGGTGATAAAATCGGTCCGCCAGCTGAAAGCGAATATGCAGTGGAACCTGTAGGTGTGGAAACAACAATACCATCACAACGCGTTTCCAACACAAACCTGCGATTACTGGAAAAACTGATATCAATCAATCTCGGAGTCTGACCTTTATAAATAACTGCATCATTGAGAGCTAAAGCTGAAAAAATAACTTTCTTATTCCTCTTAAGAACCACTTTCAGAAGCATTCTAGCTAAAATTTTAAACTTGTTTTTCTTCAATTCTTCAATAGATTTTTCCAATTCCCGCAGACTGCTCTCTGATAAAAATCCCAATTTTCCAAGATTGATGCCTAAAAGCGGAGCGCCAAATTTCAACGAAAAATCTTTTGCCCGCAGGATCGTTCCATCTCCACCAAAAACGAGAATGCAATCAAGCTTCTTTTCTATAGAAGTATCATAATATTGGATGAATTCTGGTAATATATTTTTTTGCTCTTCAAACTTATAGAAAGTCAAATCTTTTTTTTCAATTAGATTTTTTAAGAGATCAAAAACTTCTATTTTTTCTAGGTAAAGTGGATTGAAATAAATTCCAAAATTTTTCATTTTTTTATCCTAAAATTAGTGGTTGTCTATTTCACATTGTTCCCAAGCCCCTGATTGGGGACACATAATTCAACCATTGCGACTTGTCCGGCTCAGACGGAAGGTTGATATGAAAGAATCTCTCTGCAAGAAACCATCAGTCAAACGCCTGACCCTGTTCGCAAGGTCTTTATAATGAATCATAAATCCGCAGGTATGATTCATATCTTTCTTCTGGTATTGAATCATTCTCAACTGCTTCCTTCACAGCACAGACCATTTCGTGTGTATGAGTACAATTCGGATATTTACAATCTCTGGATATTTTGGAAAACCCAGGAAATAATCTTGGTAATTTCGCTTTATTCTCCCGATTCAAACCAAAAGTTCTTATTCCCGGCGTATCAACCAGGTAACCGCCAAAATCCCAGGCAATCAACCTGCTGTTGGATGTGGTATGAATTCCTTTGTGAGTAGAATCGCTTATCTCTGAAACTTTCAAATTTAAGTCAGGCTGCAATAAATTTATCAATGTCGATTTTCCAGTTCCGGAGTGACCGGAAAAAACTGTTTCCTTGTTTCTCAAAACATCCTTCAACTTATCAATTCCCTCACCTGTTATTGCAGAAGTAAAAATAATTTTATAACCGTTCTTTGAATAGAATTCACTTTTTTTTTTCACTTCTTCAAGCTCATCTGCCAAATCGATTTTATTAATGCAAATTATCGGAATAATCTCAAAAACTTCTGCAGCACAGATATATCTATCGATCAAACCAAATTTTAAATCCGGTTCATGAACTGATGTGATAATAATAACCTGATCTATATTCGCTGCAATTATTATCTCTTTTTGGAAGTTCTCCTCAAAATACCTGGAAAGAGTATTCTTTCGTTGTAAAATCTCTTCAATCCTGGGTTCCTCGTTTAAATCAGCATTTGAAAAATCCACCCGCACATAATCGCCCACTGCCACAAGCGAGCGTGTTTCAAAATTTATCTGTTTTAATCTTCCACTCAATTGACATGTTTTTTGGTTTTTCCCAATTTGTACAATGCATTTATAATTGGTTTTTATTTCTAATATTCTACCTTTTTTAAGTTTTAATCCGGACTTTTGGCTAATTGCTCCTTTTTCTACCTTTTTTTTCTCAGCTCTTTTTTCCTCGATAATTTCTTCTTCTTCAAATCTTTCCAGGTCGTTAATTTCAAGATTTGTTATCTTTATATTCTTTCTTATGAATTTTTTTTTATCCTTCTTTTTTCTCATTATCACTTTTTATCTGAAATTATATTTTTCAAAGCTGTTACAATTTTTTTTATATCCACAATAGTATTAATGCAAGGGCCTTCCGGACGCTCATTAAGAACACCGTAAACCGGAATAGGAAATACATCTTGCAAACCATCCACCAGATCTCGCTGGCAGGCAACAGCAATGATAAATTTTGGCTTATGCTTGATAATTATTCTTCTGGCAAGAGTTCCGCCTGTGGCAATGGCAATATTCACACCATATTTTTTAGCGAGCTTAATCAATTCAGAAATATTGCATTTTCCGCAACTTGCGCAATTATTAATATCAACTGTAATCCTCAAATCACATTCCGTATTTTGCAAACAATGGGGAAGAAGAATTAATATTTTTTTCGCTTTAAATTTCTTATTTATTGTTTTCATCAGGGCATTATTCACATGAACATAAGATTCGCGTAGTTTATCTTTTGAAATTCCAATAATCCTTCCAAAGAAAATTGTTACCGGAAAAAGTACTCTATTGAATGCTACAACAGCAAAACGTGCTAACAGAAAATTCCTTTCTAAAAAGCAGGTTAGGTAAACCAGAATTGAACCTAAAATCAGGACAATGTAAAAAATGCGAAGTGCTGTTAAAGATATTTCTGCCAAAAGTTTATTAATTTCATGCAGGCGAGGAGATACAAACCACCATAAAAGAGTTGTAATTACCATCATCAAAAGTAATGTAATTAAGGCTAAGCCCAAAAAGAGATTTTTACCTTTTGTGGTTATCTCAAAATCCATTTTCGAATCTATCCCCTATTTCCAATCTGGCGCCAAGATTAAAAGCAAATGAATTCATTATCTTTTTTCCTGCTGGTTGAACTCTTTTGATTAAAATATCATAATCTAAAGTTGCTACAACCAGACCAATATTTTTTATGATTTCCTTTATTGTTCCGGGTTTCTTCCCAGACTTCATTTTAAGAATCTTAGTTTCTATTATCTTGATTCTTTTATCACAAATAGAAGCAACTGCTCCGGGTTTTTCTGCCAATCCGCGAACTTTGCTGTGAATGTTTTTAGCTGAATTCTGCCAATCGATAATCAGATCATCCTTCATAATTTTTTGAGTAAATGTTGCTTTAGTTTCGTCTTGTTCTTTCTGCTTAATTTCATCTTTTTCAAACCTTTCCAGAACTTGCAGAACATCTTTAGAACCCTCTTGTGAAAGTCTTTCATAAAGCTCTGTATAGCAATCGTTTTCTCTTATTTCAATCCCTCTCTGAAATAGAATGGGACCTGCATCCATCTTAGCAACAATCTTAATAACTGTGTTCCCTGTAATTTTTTCATTATTGAAAAGAGCATAATTTATGGGCGATGTACCTCTGTATTTGGGAAGTAAAGAAGGATGAAGATTTATACATCCAAACC
>SDBT01011983.1_pt1 | contig 13927 bp, 12 predicted proteins | sample 2277101 | NCBI WGS metagenome assembly SDBT01 (sample SAMN10404973, study PRJNA504765) | marine sediment metagenome | isolation source: marine sediment core GS10_PC15, 103 cmbsf | place: Arctic Ocean: Southern Knipovich Ridge | collected 2010 | reverse complement strand
AACCCTTGTTGTCTCCTTGACCGCCACGCCGACCGGGTGGGACACGCCAAGGTCTCGCGGCGGGTGGCATTGGTAGCAGACATCAATTGCGAGTTCCTTGCCCTCTCTCAGTTCGGCATGCGTTCCCTCTGGGGTCGTGGCCGCCTGAACCTGTGGCTCACTTTCGGAAGCAACATCCTGTGCCTTGACGTACTCGACACGCATGTTCGCCGGCTTTGTGAGCTCGAAACCCAGGCCGAGATCGGAGTTTAAGACAAACGTCTCGCTCTTGTTCACGGCTAAAACAATAGCTTCTTCTGTCCCGGCCCTCTCTTGCTCAACATCAGATGCGGGCGACACATTGCCCGTGTTGAACACCAAACCAGCAGAAACTGATTCGTTTCCGAAGATATCCTCCGATCTCACCCTAAACCAGCAGTCTTTTCCTGCTTCCAGTTCATGGATGTTGACGCGGTGCTGCTTGACCAGAACGATGTCTTCTCCGGTTCGACTGCCATACTGGCCTGAGGAGTATCCGTATTCCACACAAGATGTGGATGGTTCGTCAGTCTCCCACGTTATCGCGGTCTCAAGGAACACCCCCTTTACCACGGGACCCACACGGACCTCAGATATCTCAGGAGGTTTCCTGTCATCAGTTTTCACATTGCGTACGTTTGCAGGAACGATCCCTCTGAATTCCTGCCTCACCTCATGTCCGGCTGAGTCTTGAAAAATGATACTGATGTCGTAGGCAGATTGAGGACTCAACCCTTTCAGCAAAATAGCATGTTCGGAAAGATGCTCCGGGCGGCTCAACACAGTGGGCCGTTCAGCGTGCTTTATGACAGAAGCAGTTGATCGAGTCATGATTTGCCGCCTCAAATGACACCTGCTGCACTGCTTTTCCTTGAACGGGCTGTGCGGAAACAAATTGGAAATGCCATTCTTGTAAACCTTCTCATGGCAGGAGAGGCAGTCATTGGCGGTTTTATCATTTTCAGATAAAGCAAAAGAGCAAAGCACCACGCCAAGGACAACACAAAACAGCGCAAAGCATTTTGTCCGGGTCATCCGATCAGAAATCCTCAATCCACTTCTTCTTTTCCTTGACCGGCTCGGCCTCAGTCCTCTCCGGTTCGTACCGCTTCAAGGCCTGTTTTTCCACCTGCAACCTGTTTCCGGCAATGTCGCTCACCTCAAGCGAATAGACAAGCGAGCCCCCCTGTGCTTCTGCCACCATCTTTTGACCTTCCTTTGCCACCGCATACGTCAAGGTCGGCGGGATATCCTTCTGGCCCTTAAACGTTGCTACTTCTTCACCCGCAGAATTATAGACAACGAGTTCCCACCCGGCTATTTGACTCGCGTCGTCTGTTTTCAGAGACAAGGTCACGGCATCTTCGTTTTCCTCTGCAATCACAACGGCAACTTGAGGCGGACTCGTATCAACGGTTATCTTCTGTCTTGCAGTAGTGGTCCTGTTGCCCGCCTTGTCTTCTACAATCAATCGACAGAAGTAAGGCCCATCTTTGACGGTCTTGTAGCGATTGTCTTCACCACGCCATACAAAACCTTCGGGCAGTGCACCCAAGCCTTCGTCTGATCGAACAACCTTGCCCTCTTCGTTTATGATTTCAATCCTCCAGCTGTCCAGACTGATTGCCTTCAAGAGCTCGGCAAAGAACAAGACATAGTCGTTGATGCTGTCATTGTTGGGTGACATCATACTTTGCCGAACAGACAGGACCACGTCAGGAGGCTTGTTCTGCACACTGAGACTCGAAAGTGCAGATATACTGAAAAGTCTGTTCGATTCGTCTGTCACATAGACCTTCAACTCATAGACCCCTTCCACTGCAGGCGCGGTGAGGGTTCCGGTGTACCACCTGCGGTCTTCGGTGTTGAGCACAATCTCGTCATCAAGGACAAAGGCCCTGACATCTCGCACCTTTTCGGTGATTTCTCTGATCTCTATTGACAGTCTGGTTATCTCGCCGCCTCTTAGCACGGGAGGGGAAAAACTCGCCTGGATGATCTCAAAGGGATACACGGACGAACCATCCAGTGCCACCGTGTCGGGCACGTTCTCCAGAAGTTGGTCCACTGCGATCTCTGTGAGTTCTTTCAGGGAAGTTATCTTTCCCAACCCCAGAACCCCGGAAAAGTCGGCTCCTGTGAGTGAAATCGATCTCGCCCAGATAACAGAGGATTGATAACAATTGATCATCCGGGCATTCATGGTCACCTGGGGATCTTCGCCATCTGAAAAAAGATCAACAGAGCCCATAACCAGGGCATCCACTTGCAATACAGTGCCCATTTCCCTAATAGTAGGACGGTCCAGAAAATCGGGCCGGCGGACCCTTCTTTGGGCAAGAAAATCTTCCAGACTATCTTGGGCAGTGATCTTGAATCCATTCGTTGAAAGAGCATCGCTCACAAGGCGGGTCACATCAACGGTAAGCTCTCCAACGGTAAACGCGCCAAAAGGCATAACCGCCACGGTCTTTATCTTCCCCCTCTTTTCCACCCCAAAGCTGTGCCCTGGCAGGACAAAGAGCAAACCAAAAAGGATTGCAGTTGACACAAGATTCTTCACAAAAACAACGCTCCAATTCAGAAAACATCCGAAACAAAAAAGCACAACCCAAAGAACCCTAACCACGAAACCGCTGAGAAAAAAGAATGAATCTTGATCAATGATAAATGATAAATGATCGATGATAAATGATAAATGCCCCCCTCCTATCCGCCGCCAAACAGCGTGTCAAACATATCCCCGACCAACTCCCTGGAAAGCTCGCTGGGGCTCTTTTTGCCGATGCCAAAGAGCCGGTCCAGCACGGTTCCCCCTTTGACGCTGTGTGTGGCCTCCCAGAGAATCTTATAGGACTTTGCATCGATAAGCTTCAAAGACGCGGAAACCTCGGGATAAGAACTTCGACCTGTACGCGAAACACCATACTCTTCCACCGCCCCCACTATAAAGGCCTGCACGTTGAGCCTTTTTCCGGCCCTTTCAGCAATATTCTTGCTGACGACGCCTTCTTCTGGCCTGAAGCCTTCCTCCTTCAGGATCTTGGCAACCTCTCCGAATTCAACAACGTCAAACACGCCCCGCCGCAGCACATCAGCTGCCACCACGTTCATCACCTTGCCTTCGGCACCCTTTTCCTGTGTCAGATTTTTCAGAGGCACAATGGCCACGGTCTTAATGTACGTAAGGTCTGCCGTAGGACGGATATAGCTCATGGGACGTCTACAGCCCCAAGACAAAACCAGGCAGAAGAGAACCACAGCGAGGACACTTACACATCTAGCATCACGCATGGCACATTGTTCAAGTATCCGCACTCCTCCGCTCTCTGCCCTCCTCTCCATATCTAGGTCAAATCTCCTCATATGCCCTCCTCTCAGAACCTTGCTGATAGATCCGTGGTAAAGGTCTGTGTTTCGGTATTCGTATCTGCTTCCTGCCGACTCCAATCATATCCGAACCTGAGCGTGAAGACACGGCTCAAGTTCCACGAAAGGTCAGATGCGTAAGTTGAACTGACCGTATCGTTTCGGTCCGTGGTATAGCCCATGTCAAACTGCATCTTCTCGGTCATGAGCCAGCTCATGCTGAATTGCTGCCTTGATGTCTCTTCTCCTGTCTTCTCGTCCCTGTCAATGCCGTGAGATCCTCTGACATAGAATTCGTGGGAAGGCCGCCAGTAGACCGTCAAGTCGCCATTAGAAGTCTCGCCGGTGGTACCGCCACTTGGCTGTTCTGTTTCCGTCCAATTTCTATTATACTCAATTTCGGCTGTCAACTTTCGTGTGAGTTCAAGACGCAGGTTCGAGCCAAGAGACTTTGTGGTTGTATCTGATTCACTTTGAAGGTTTTCAGAACGGGTAATGTTTGCGTCAACGTCAAGATCAGCCCCTTCGCGGAGTTCTGCACCCACCTGAAACAGGGCTGACGAGCTTCTCGACCGGGTCTCAGATTCTACACTGGAGACCGTGTGATTCAGGGAAAGATCCGTGTAAAGGGTTTTGAGGGGCGATGACATGAAGTGAACCAAATAGGTGTCAGTCGTCCTGTCTTGCTCTTCGGTCTCCAATGTCCACAGCCTTCGATACTGCGCCCAACTCGTGAGATACTTGTGAAGCTGCCCTTCCACACGGCCGCTCACATTGTGAGTCTCTCGCCTTGTCTCCTCTGTTTCCGGCTCGGCCTTGTGCTGCTCCTGCGTGAAATTATACCTGAAGGAAAGCCAGTCAGTGGGCTTGTATCCCAGATTGGCATGGACGGTTTCGGTAGTAATCGTGTCAGTCGTCGTGGTGCCGGCACCGAAGGTCGTAACATCGTACGCCTCGATCTCTGTCACGAACACATCATTGGAGTCATCATTTGTGGTGTTTACCACCTTGAAGTACCGGACTCTTGTTTTCGTGAACGAGATCTCAAACCGGTTTTCGTCCACATTGTAGACATGGTCGGCTGCATCGGTTATGAGCCCCCAGTTCAGGTTATCACTACTTGAGTAGACAGCCCATGTAAAACTGGTCACATCAAATCCGGGATCGGGCAGGCGGGGATCGGGATTGGGTGTGATAGTGTAAAGGAATAGCTTTTCTACCTGCGCGGCAAAATTCAAATCCACCCCAATGTTCTGGTTGACGTTATCAGGTGCACCTCCAATATTTATGTCCGTGCTCACGGCTTTGTTACCATCGACCAGGACGAACTTGGACTCCAATTCTACAACGGTTGGATCTAATGGATCGCGAGCATGCAATCCGTCAACCGCCCTTTGTTTCTCGTCAACACTGACCTCCTGCCCGCCGGTCTTGGTTTCCGTCTTTCTTTCAGTAAACGAATAATCGGCTGAAGATGTGACCTTGTTACCCAGAAATGACTTCCTGAAGCCGATTCTCGCATCGTTCGTATCGGTTTCCTGGGTGCTGTCTGTGGAAAAGTCTTCTGACGTGTTGTTCCTGTATTCGTAGTCAAAATTCAGGAATCGAAACGCATAATCTGCTCTGCTGGAAAAGCCTGTGGTTTTGGTGTCTGTCTGGCGAATAGGCAGGTGGTCGTAAGTTCGGTCTTCGTTGTAACTCAGCCGGACTTTGGGATATTTCTCAAACTTGGTGGACATATTGGCGTTCCACGATTCCACTGTACGCCGCTCTTCATCAGGGTCCACGCTCAGGACGTCAACGCCTCTTTCAGTGAGACGATACCCTGTGTTGGCATTGAAATATTCATTTGTCACATCAAGCCCCAAATCAGGAGAAACGCGCGTAGTTTTCTGCCCGTCAGTATCTGTCACATTTACGTCCAGATCGGCACTGAAAGCGACTTTGGGCGTCACGGTTTTGCTCACGTCAAGGTTGTAGAACTGGGAAAATTGCGACGAGCGCTCTTGTTCGCCATCGGCCTTTTCCTCGCTCGAACGATAAGTAAGGTGGGCTGAGCCACTCACATCGCCCTCTGCAAAAACGTCATAAAATGACCCCAACATGAAAACCAGCACCAATACCAACGACAAGCGAACAATGATAAATGATAAATGATAAACGATAGATGATATGAGAGATGATAAATGATAAATGATAAATGATAAATGACAGATGCTCATTACTCCTCAATCAGCGCAATCCCATGCGGTTTTCTCCCCACTTCAATGACGGTCTTCACTTTTCTTGTTGTAAGATCTATGACAGACACATCCTCTGACAAGCTGTTGACCACATAAAGCTTTCTTCTGAGCGTGTCCACGGCCATGTGCGAAGGGCGATCCCCGACTGATACGTTTGTGGTGACCATGTCCATGGAGGCAAACAAAAAGGGAATCTCATTGTCATCAGCGCTGGAGACGTAGATCCTTCCGGACAGGCCCGATTGAAGCCAAAGGGGCCTCTGTGTCATGGGAATCGTCTTGGTCACAGATTGCGAAGGCACCCCTATGACGGAAATATCGCTCGAATCCCAATTGGCCACGTATAGATTGTCCCCGTGTATGGCAAGGCCGTTTGGCTGCAGACCTACCGTGATAGTAGCCTCTACCGCATGCGTCTCCGTATTGATGACAGAGACTGAATTTGACACGCTGTTTGCCACGTAGACCTTTCGCCGGTCCTGATCGACTGCAATGCCGACAGGGCGCCGTCCCACAGATATGTGCTGAACCAACGTGCTTGAAACCGTGTCTATGACCGACACATTATCTGACTCCGGGTTGGCAGCATAAAGCCACAGGCCGTCTGTGGAAAGGGCAATCTCTGAAGGGCTGTAGCCAAAATTGCTTATTGTGTTGATCACCCTGTCGGCAGTTGTGTCAATAACTGAGATGTTATTTGAACCGAAGTTCGCCACGTAGACCCTGGTCCGATCGGGGCTTGTCGCGATCCCCATGGGTGTTTGTTCGACCGCAATGGTCGCCACCACAATGTCTCGTTGCCTGTCTATGACCGTAACGCAGTCTGAGCCCGAGTTTGTCACATACAGCAATACCCTTTTTATCTCTATGCCTTGTCTTCGATGGGCCAGTCTTGGCCTGAAGAGATACGTGTCAACAACAGACTCCTCCGGGTTCCAATCGACAAAAAGTGCCAGGCTCTCTCGGCGAAGGACGGTAAACTCGATATCCAAAAGATGCTCTCCCCCGGGCTGAGGCAAGGCCAGGGAAACGGTTTTCGCGCCCTTCTTCACCTTTGCTTCAGATATGGTCCACTTCATCCGCTCGTACGTTCCCGCAGGCAGATGAAACTCGGATAGTTTGATCTGCCTCTCTGAAAGGACAGCAGAATCCATGTGCCTCTCCACGGCCACATCGACCCATTCGCCGTCCTTTTTCATGAAGCTGATACCAGAGACAGAAAATGTGATATCCACAGCTGATTTCGGCGGGCTGGACATATAGACAAACACTCGACCATGGTCTGACCCGTGAGGTTTCCTCGTATGTGGCTCAAAGGCGCATGAAATCATGCAGGTTGCAACCAGCATCACGACAACGTAGATTGCCATCCTTTGCACAGTCATAATCCGACCTCCATGTTATGCGAAAAAAATCGTGTCCGTGTTCCGCGCCCGTGGCCTGAAAACACGGTGACAAAGACACACCGCGGACACGGACACGTCCTTTACTTAATACTGAAAACCTGCACTCTATTGTTAAAGGTATCTGCCACCAGCACATTTCCGGAGGTGTCCACGTTGATATCGCTGGGGAACTGAAACCATCCCCTGCCCCAACCCTTGCCGCCAAATTCGAATAGATAGCGCCCGTCGGCAGAATAGGCACTTGCCGTGTGACGCATATAGTCGATCACATAGATCCTCTTGTTACGGCTGTCCACTCCCAAGCCCCTTGGTCGGCTGAGTTTGCCCGTGCTCCCCCCCTTTTTCCCGAACTTGAACAAAAACTTCTCTCTTTCGTCATAGACATAGACACGGCCCATGTCTTCGCTCAAAAGATATATTCTGCCGGCCTCGTCTATCTCCACATCGCATATTGTGGCCTTATCTCCTTTTCCTGCGCCCAGAGTGTCGGTCGGACTCAGAACATGCGAGAACGTGCCGTCCTTTTCTAAGACCACCGCCCCGGCATAGCCGCTGCCGGCAACATAGAACACACCGGCCTTGCTAATGGCCATGTTCTTTGGCCTAAAATCTTCAGCCCCCTCAAACCCTGAAAAAACAATGTCCCTGTTCCACTTCAGAGAGGGACTGAACACCGATATCCTGGCCCTTGGATTCTTCCTGCCCGGAGACTGGGCAACAAACAGGTATCCCCTGGGATCAACAGCCACGCCTGCGGGGGCTTCGATGCCGTCCGATTTGCCTATGGAAAGAAGCGGATAAAAATCATAGGTGAACACCAATATCCTGCCATGCCCCGAGTCGGTTACATAGATCTCCCTTCCAACAGAATCCACAAACAGTTTAGACGGATATGACAGTCTCAACCCATCATAATCCTCCCGTATAGTGTGAAGGGAGACAACCTTCCTGGGTACGGCCTTATCCGTGCCGCCTGAACCGGCTTGCTCCGCAGACGCATCGCCGGAAGGATTGCTGCCTTTTTCGTTTTCTTGCTGAGCGGAAAGACAATGCCCCGGAGTCCACGGGTTACACGGATAGAAAAGAAGCGCAAAAATGACTAATAGACTTGCAATCTGTTTTCTGGTAGGCTGCCAACAGCTTAAGATTTCGGTCATTTTTCGTTAACCAGGTGCAATGGGTTGCCGTTGGGATAGCCAGTGCGAGACCTTTGCAAAACGCCCCCTTTTGCCAAATGCCGGCGTTAGGCTCAAATTTTAATCCTCGAAATACTCAATGTATTCCTGTGGTTAATTTTTTCGACTGCCTTGGCCTTGAGCAAAATTGAACATTTTTCAAAGGTCTCGGTGCTTGGACGAAAGCCTCTCCAGTCTCCCCCTTGGGAAAGGGGGCACCTGCCACTTTTCGTTCAGGCACTAGCTGAACAAGCCCAAATCGGCCGAATTATCTAAATTAGATGATTGCCCCACAAAATCAAGGCAAATCTACTGTTCTGACCCAAGCCAAGCGCACCCTGGCATTGACACAGGCCGGTGACAATGTACGCACTAACATTAAGTAATGTATGCAAATACTATTCCACTGCCTTGCTATTCAAGGGCATCTCCTTTGAGCTGAATCCAGGAGAGGTCCTGGCCATCACGGGGTGGAACGGGTCAGGCAAGAGTACCCTGCTGCGAATTATTGCAGGCTTGGTAAGGCCTTCGGCCGGAAATGTTGAAATGTTTTGCAACAATGAGCCAATACACAAGGAATCCAGGCGGAGATTCCTCGGCATGGTTGCGCCTGCACTCTCCTTGTACGATGAATTGACGGCCCTTGAGAACATGGAGTTTTTCTCCAGGGTCAGAGGCATCGCTTATGACCGCAACGATTGCATCGAAATATTGGAACGCGTCGGGTTGGCAGATCAGTTGCAGAAAATGAGCAGGAATTTTTCTTCGGGCATGAAGCAGCGGCTAAAACTCGTTCAGGCGCTTCTGCACAAGCCGCCCCTTTTGCTATTGGACGAACCAGGGAGCAATCTTGACAGCAAAGGCATCAAGATTGTAGAAGATATTATTTTGCAGCAGCGGAAGCTCGGCATGACAGTGATTGCGTCTAATGAACAGAGGGAGGTGGACTACGCAGACAGGATCATCAACCTATCTGAGTGAAGCCATTGCCATTTGGGTCCGTGATCTGCGAAGCGAATTCAGGACGCGCTATGCGGTCAATGCCATCCTCATGTTCGCAGTAACCACCCTTGTGGCCGTGAGCTTTTCCATCGGCTCCTTCCGCATAAGCGAAGCAGAAAAGCCCTTCCTGTACTCAGTGCTTTTGTGGATCATCCTGGTCTTTTCAGCCCTGTCCGGTCTTTCCCGGTCCTTTGTAAAAGAAGAAGAAGCAGGAACCATGGATGTTCTAAAGCTGTCGGCCCGTCCCCAGGCGGTATTTCTGGGCAAACTATTTTTCAACCTGACGCTTTTGGGGGCATTAGAGTTGGTCATTGTACCTTTATTTATTCTTTTTATGAAATACGAAATCAAGTTCCCCGGTTTTTTTGTGGCCATGGTTATCAGCGGCGGTTTTGCCCTGGGCGCGGGCACCACCATCGTGGCTGCAATGACAGCCCAGGCAAGCGCGCGGGGGGCGCTTTTTTCCGCCCTTTCTTTTCCCCTGCTTCTGCCCCTCATGATCACTGCCATCAAGGGGTGCGAAAGGGCCGCCACAGGCATAACCGCAGCTGGCTGGCCAGAGGTCAAGATAGCTGTTGCCTATGTGGTCATAATGGTTATTATGTCATTGTTCTTGTTCCCCCTAGTGTGGGAAGAATGAGGGACTGATTGTAATGAAGGTGCCTAAAGGGAGGAGGGGCATTCGTCATTAGTCACTGGTCATTTGCCTTTGAGCTTTCAGCCTTCAGCTTTGAGCTTTCTTGGCGCACTTTAACGCATTTCAGGCACTTTTTATATGGGTGTTTAAGTCAATGATTTATAAGATCCTATTAACAATCTGGATGGCTCTTATCATCGTGGCTTCCTTTCTTTACACAGAGGCTGCCACCGGCTTTCCGGGGCAGACGTCTCGAATACTTTTTTTTCACGTACCCCAAGCATGGGTGGCTACGCTGTCATTCTTGTTGTCCATGATAGCAAGCGCCATCTATCTGGCCAAGCGCAAAATCAAGGCAGACTACGTTGCCCTGTCGGCTGCAGAACTGGGATTTATTTTCTGCGTACTTGCTACGGTTACCGGTTCCATATTTGCCAAGGCAACCTGGGGTGCGTTCTGGAATTGGGACCCCAGACAAACATCTATAGTGATACTTCTCATGATTTACGGGGCCTACTTTGCGCTGCGCTCGGCAGTACCTGATCCGGACAAAAAGCGGGTGTTTGCCGGCGTCTATTCCATCCTTGCCTTTGTGACAGTGCCTTTCTTGGTTTTTGTGGTGCCACGCATCACAGCCTCGCTTCACCCTGAAGACACCATGAATCCGGCCAGTCCCGGCATGGACCCAAAAACCCTGAAAGTCTTTTTGGGCTCATTATTTGCCTACACCGCACTGTTTGTGTGGATGCTTCGTTTAAGAATCAGAGTGCTTAGGCTGGAAGGTCTGAGAGAACCGGGAATCGAGGACCTCGAATAAACAACGGGGCTTTAAGGCACGTGGATTTCTTAGGGACTGAATGTCATTTATTTTGAACCGCAGAATATCGAGGTGAAGAATGTTGTTGATTGGAAACTTGAAACTGGAAACTTGTGCTGTTGAGGCGCACCCAGCAAACTTCAGATTGACAACGCCGAAGGCGTTCACATTAACTTTAGGCATTTTAGGCACTTCAGCTCACTTTAGGCACTTTCTTTTACTAATAACGAAAGATGCAGCGCAACGTTGTAGATGGAGTTTTTGCGGAAACGTCAACGGAGGAAAAAAATGAAAGATGGCCTAAGCTTTGTCATGGGAGTCAACCTTGTCATATGGTGCGGCATAGCCTGTTATCTGTTCATATTGGACAAAAAGATAAAAAGGCTGGAAGACGCGTCCTCGGATCAGGATAAAGGATAGATGAAAAAATCCTACATCATTGGCGGCATTATCATAGCTGCAGCCATGGTCATGGCGATGTATTCCTTTAAGTCCACCTTGACCAGTTACGTGACAGTGAGCGAAGCCAAGGCCAGCAAGCGCCCTGTACAGGTGGCCGGCCTCGCAGTCAAAGGCACCGAACGGTACGACTTAGAAAGCAATAATCTCATTTTTACCCTCCGCGAAGATACGGGAGATGAAATGGTAGTGGAATATGGCGGGCCAAGGCCTGCAAATTTTGATGATGTAACCAAGATAGTGGTCATTGGAAAGTATGAACCTGAAAAACAGGCCTTTGCTGCCAGGGAACTGTTGGTGAAGTGTCCCACTAAATATGAAGGGAGAGTAAAAGGGAAATGAGCAACTTCGGAGAAGTGATAATGCAGTTGGCACTGGTTGCTGTGTGCGTGTCATCTTTGGCCTACTTTGTGCTGTGTCAGAAGAAAGATCTTATTCTCGCCCGCAACATAGCACGCTTCAGCTTTCTCGGCTTTTCCGCTTTTGTGACCATTGCCTCAGTTCTTTTGATGCACTTCATACTGAATCACGAGTTCATTTACAGTTATGTGGCCCAATATTCGTCCCGCGATCTAGCCCTGGAGTACCTGATCAGTTCTTTTTGGGCGGGTCAGCAAGGCAGCTTTCTGCTGTGGGTATTGCTCGGGGCGTGGCTTGGCATCCTGCTCATGTTCAAGTCAAGGGACTTTGAACCTGAAGTCATGCTCATCTACAACCTGAACAATTTATTCCTCATGATTCTGTTGATCAAACAAAGCCCCTTTAGAATGCTCCCTATTGCGCCTCCTGACGGTCAGGGTATGAACATGCTGCTTCAGGACCCGTGGATGGTCATCCACCCTCCGATTGTATTTGTGGGATATGCGGCATATGCTATTCCCTTTGCCTACGCCATTTCGGCCCTGTGGCGCAAAGAATATGATCGGTGGATCAAACCAGCGCTGCCCTGGACCATTTTTGCATTCGTTTCCCTTGGTGCCGGGATCATCATCGGTGGATATTGGGCTTACAAGGTTTTGGGGTGGGGTGGTTTCTGGGGTTGGGATCCGGTAGAAAATGCATCCCTTTTGCCGTGGCTGGCTGGCACGGCCTTGATGCACGGTATGATCTTGCAGCAAACGCGCGGCAAACTGCGCAAAACCAATTTTGTCTTGGCCGCCTTTTCGTTTCTTCTCGTAATTTACAGTACATTTCTCACCAGGTCTGGGGTTCTAGCAGATTTTTCTGTCCATTCTTTTACGGATCTAGGCATCACCGGATGGCTGGTTCTCTTTATGGCGGCTTTTTTGGCCATTTCCCTAGGCTTTTTTGTTGCCCGGGCAAAGGAGATACCTGTATCCGAGAAAGGAGGACAGATGAGCTATTTTTCCCGGGAATTTGGCTTTGTCTTCGCTATAATCCTGCTTTGTCTTTCCGGCCTCATAACCGGGCTGGGTACATCTGCTCCTCTGATAACCAGACTGCTTGAAAAGGCATCAAAGGTGTCAACCGAGTTTTACGTTGACACGAATTTGCCCATAGCCATTCTTATGTTACTGCTGCTGAGTTTTGTTCCCCTGATGACTTGGGGACAAAACAGCCTTTCGAAACTCGTCCCCAAATTGATATGGGCCTTCATAGGAGCGATGGTTGCAGGAACCGTCACCCTGCTAAACGGCTATCCTGGTGTGGGAGTGTTGCTCATTTCTCTGTTTGCCGGTGCTGCTTCGGGTATGAATCTTTTCCTCGTCCAAAAACTCATCAGAAAAAAAGTCACTATCTCAGCGCCGGCTATTGCGCACCTGGGCGTGGGCTTGATGTTTCTGGGCATTGTCTCGTCATCTGCCTATGACTCGTCTGATAAGGTGCGATTGTCACAGGGAGACGTGAAAAGCACCATGGGCCTTGACGTGAAATTCATCGGCCCTGAGATGTCAAGGGAAGGCAGAGGAGTGCGCCTGACGCTTCCATTGGAGGTAACAAAGGGCAGCACTCAGTTCACTGCCAGACCCGATATCCGTACTGAACGATCTCCAGACGGCCAGACGAAACGCTTCACGCGCCCGCATATTCGGCGGGGACTAATGTCAGACCTTTACATATCTCCTGTGAACTATGACCCAGGCGAAAAGAAAAGCGATTCAGCAAATCACCTGGACATAAAAAAGGGCCAGAAGATTCAGGTTCACGAATATGAAATCACGTTCACCGGTTTTGATGTGTCGGGTATGATGGGCGCAAAAGAGGGTCAACAGGTTAGAGTGGGGGCTGACATCGAGGTCTCCTACAAGGGCGAAGAGCCCGTAAAGCTAAAACCGCTCATCTCACCCGGCAAAACGCAGGGCCCCTCAAGCCGGGTCAAACTGCCCGGACCCCAAGATGCGCACGTTACCCTTGTGAGCATGGACGCGTCCGCCAAAACTATCCACCTTGACTACGATGGCCCAAAGCCTGCAGAACAAGAACCCGAGGAAAAAACACCGCCTTCTGTGATTGCAGAGATCAGTATCAAGCCCGGCATGACCGTGCTGTGGCTGGGATGTTTCCTCATCCTTCTCGGCGGAAGCATTGCCATCGTTCGCCGTTGGCCGAAATAGCCTGCTATCCCCACCGTGAAATGTCATAGATCCACAGCTCCTCACGTTTCTTTCCCAAACGGTGATGTTGCCATTCATGTGACAAGTTGACATTTCTTTTCCTTATTTGAGCAATATATTACCCAACTTCCTTGGCATGGTTGGCACAAATTTCAGATGAACATCACTTAACCATTTGGAATTAAAGGACAAGGTCCTGATTGCTCTTTACGGCACGAATTTTGC
>SDBT01011982.1_pt1 | contig 13928 bp, 16 predicted proteins | sample 2277101 | NCBI WGS metagenome assembly SDBT01 (sample SAMN10404973, study PRJNA504765) | marine sediment metagenome | isolation source: marine sediment core GS10_PC15, 103 cmbsf | place: Arctic Ocean: Southern Knipovich Ridge | collected 2010 | reverse complement strand
TCGTGATACTGTGCGGATACTGACTCTGTCGGAAAAGCTGTATTGATCTCTAAATTACTGATTCTAAAAGCGCGGGGCTATAGCTCAGGTGGATAGAGCAGGAGTTTCCTAAACTCAAGGTCGCAGGTTCGAGTCCTGCTAGCCCCGCCACCCTAACACCTTTAAAATCAACAACATAACATCACAATCAAAGGTTATCACGAAGGATAGATGTGTGCCAAATTGGTACAAAAACCCCCACCTGTTGACATTAAGTGGGGTAAAAACGGGGTAAAAGGAAGTGGAGTAAAAGTGGGGACCACCTCCGCTACTTGATGGCTTTGAGGAATCTCCTCTCCACAGCCTTGAGCATTTCCAGCCTTTTGGGGATCAGCGGGTCATTGAGCACGAGCCTGGGAGAGCGGATGTAGCTTTTCCGTGCAAGCGTCCAGGTTGAGTGACCCAGCAGAGCATCGATGTCCTCATCAGAGAATCCAGCCTCAGATGCCCAGGTTGCCGCTGTGGGTCTGAGGTGCCCGAGTCCGTTCCAACCCGTCTTCTTCCTCTGAAGGACCATCTTCACAGCAGCTACGGTGGGAGCCAGATTTCCCTCAACCCCCTTCAGGGCATCCTTGAGGGTGTCCACCACGGGAACGGCAATGGGTGTACCACGACGTTTCCTCATACCCACTGTGATCACCTCGTTAACCCTGTCGGTGGATTCGAGGGAGCACACGTCTGAGGCTCTGAGAGCAGTGAGCAATCCCAATAGGAATGCCCTCTGCACGTCTGGACGGCTGTCCAGTGCCTTGTACACGGCTGCTACCTCCTTATCACTTGGGATGGGCTTTGTGGCGTTCTCAGTGGCATCTACCAGCCTGGGGATGGACCAAGTTAGGTAGCTGATACCCACAGTGCCCTTGAGGAAGGTGGCAAGGAGCTTCAGTTCCCTGGTGATCAATCGAGCACCGGCACCATCTCCACGACGGAACTTCACGTACTCCATGATCTCGAACTGCTCGAACTGAGGAAGGTGATGAGCACCCAGGTGCTTCACCAGCCTCTTAGCCACTGCTCTGTAGTCCAGCAGGGTAGAAGCAGCCAACCCACGCACCTCAGCATCATCAATGTACTGCGTTACTGCTTCGGACAAGGTAGTACCGCTGTCCCTGGTGGCTAACCCGAGATCAGCGGCTACCTTCTTTTGCTTCAACGCAGCACGGGCAATCTCTGCGGCTCTACGAGTGGGGAAGGCTTTCAGCTTCTCCTTACCGTTCACACGGATACGGATGTAGTAGGAACCGTTTTCGTGCTTCCCGATGCCTTTGGTGAAGCTGATGCCCTTCACTTCTTGAACTCAACTTTGATGTTGATCCCGAGTGCCTTCAGCGTAGCTACCTCAAGCTGGATGGCGGCAAGGCTGTTCTGGATAGTGGCTATGGGATCGGTGCTCTTGGTGGGGGAGGGTTTTGCTGCGTCCCTACCTACCTTCTTGACCGCAGCGGTCTTTTTGGTGTCTGCGGCTTTCTGCCGGTTGTAGCTGGGGATGTTGATGCCGACGCTCTCACAGGCAGCAGACTTGCTCAGCCCGGTAGCCATAAGTGCGTTCACATTCAGCATTGCCTCGTACAGTTCCTGCTTGGTCCTCCGTGTCTTCTTCGGTGCTGATTTTGGTTTCGGGGTGTTCTTCTTCGGGGGTGCCTTCGTCTCTGTTTTCTCTGCGTTCATCTGTACTCCTGTCGTTGGTGAATGATCGTAGCCACACGACACTAAAAACGAGTATGCGGAAACTTTTTCGATTTTTCAAGCATTATTTTAGATATCACTGAGGATAACCTGGAAGTGGCTGGTATTTAACGAGATACCCCAAGATGTGGCGTTGACAGCCGTTCCTCCATGTGACGTAAATAGACACCATGAGCGATCGAACACAGCGTAAACCGGCAACCTTGAACACACCGAAGACACCACAGCAACTGGGCAAACAGCCCTATCTGACCCGCAACGAGGCAGCAGCGTACACGGGATTGAGCACCAAGACGATAGCCCGGTGGCAGGACAAGGGGCTACCGTTTTACGACGTACACGGGCGCGTCCTGTACACCCCAGCGGAAATTGACCGCTATATACGCGGGCACAGAGGCACCGGGCTGGGTCTCAAACCGAGGTTGTAGCGGCGCATACAAACATTGAATAGTGTCCCAAAAAGTGGACATATTGCGTATATGCTCAAACGGGAATCATTGGAAAAGCAGCAGTTTGTCGGGGGCAGCAGCCCATAACCATGCGGAGGTGAACGAGCAGAGCAGACCAAGACGGCGACAGAAGCCCCGGAACAATATGAGCGACGATTCGAGGAGGAATCAAATGAAGTACGTAGATGAATACGCGGAAGCAGTTGAATGGTTACGGGAACGATTTGGTGATGATGAGGAGGGGTTCGAAGCAGAGATGGAGCGGATTGAGTGGGCATTACAGTTTGTCTCGGATGGCTTCATTGCTGAACCGAGACACCCATTTTGGCATATCGAGGTGGGGCAACATGCCCGTGAGGATTGGATACGGTGGTCGAAGGAACTTGCAGAGGAAGACGGTAATGAACCGGATGATCCTTGGAACGACCCCGAACACTGCACCCTACCCATATCTCCGATGCCCCATATCCCCTTTGATGGTCCTGTGCTCTCCGTAGAGGCTACTGCGTTCGAGATTGCGTTAGAGGCTGTCCTGGACTCAGTACCACCAACGGAGGAGTTTGCGAGCGTTGTTCGAGACGTATTCGAAGACCGTCTACAAGCGTGATCGATTACCAACCTGCCCCTGCCCGTCCAAGCGGGCGGGGATATTTTACGGAACGAACGATGACGAACGTAGGGCTTCGACAGGCGTTGAACTGACCTACAAAGTACGGCGCAATCTTGATCAGTTCCTCCAGCGACACCAGATCCGGCTGGCGAAGAAGCGGGTATCCCGGCGATGCAGATAGAGATCAGAGTTTTCTTCTGCGTCGCTGAGGAGTAGCTGTACACCAACCAAACCGTTCGAAAACGGTGATGTTGTCCTTGGTTTCCAGAATCCAGTCCGCGAACAGACACCAAGAAAAATAGCCCAGTCTGAGGTCTTGATTCGAAATTTGATCATTTTTTTCGCGATATCTGGTCGTTGCCTGCTTTATTGACTGGAGGTAAACATGCAGAGACGAAATCTACTCAGCCATAAAGAAGCAGCCGATCTGCTTGGTGTGTCGGTACACCGCATCGCCAAGTGGCTCGACAAGGGAATGATCCCATACGTACAAATTGGAATGACCAGACAGATCGACAGAGAGGCCCTGCTGGAGTGGTACGAAAGCCAGATGGTCTATCCCGACAATAACGGCGAACCGGCTCGTCAGCAGTCGAAAACCGATGAGGGAAGCTGACCATGAGCCACGAAACGACGAAGAACCGCGATTCCGAAACTCAAACCACTCCTGCCTCGGAGCAACGGATCACAGCACTATCTGAACTTGGGCAGGCTGCTGGCAGGTACGCCATGAGGGGCTGGCATGTTCTCCCTTGCGCCCCAAGAGATAAGAGACCCCATGCTGAGCTTGCACCTCACGGGTTTCACAACGCAACCAATGACCTGTCGATTGTCTGTTCGTGGTGGGAGAAGCACCCAGACGCGAACATCGGAATCCGGACTGGTCGAGAGTCCGGTATCTGGGTGTTGGATATCGACGGTAATAAGGGTGGTAATGAGTCCATAGTTGCACTGCAAGTGGAGTACGAAGAGATAGCAGCTCCACTGATGGCTAGAACCGGCAGTGGTCTTCACCTCTACTACACTTACGCACCAGAACGTCCGGTGAGTTGCCGCACTGCCGTAAGACCGGGTATCGATGTACGTGGAGACGGTGGCTACGTGGTTGCGCCTCCGAGCATCCACCCTAATGGGAGTCGCTATGAGTGGCTCACCTAAAACGCTTGACCACTCACCCGCTCCGGACTGGTTACTCGAAGTTGTACAGTCAGGTAGACCATTGAGCACTCCCGCATCGTGTGACGTGAACCTGAGCAATGATCCCGCGTTCCCCGATCTCCTCCACGGGAGACTCTACAAGAACAACAAGACCTATCAGGCTACGTGGGATATGAAACGGGCTTTTCCCCACGACAACTCCCCGAGTGCCTACTGTCTCTCGCTGGTTAATCAACTCCTGAAATGGCTCCCCTTCATGAGCGATGACGATATCTACGCTGTGCTGCTTCGGTTCCGTAAGAAACACGGAGCGAGCCACAAAGGGGTGAAGTGGTTTGCGGATTTAATCGCGAAGGTTCGAGGCGAGCGGGAAGCACGGTGCTCCCTCTCCCCTGTGAGGAAAGAACCGACAGTGGATATCCCGGACGTTATGTCCCTCGCTGAACTGAAAGCACGTCCTGAACTCCTCACGGTTCCTGAAGCGATCATTCCCAACTTCCTGTGGGCTGGAAACGTCACCCTACTGGTAGGACGTGACAAGGGAGGGAAGAGCACCTGTGCTCGCTCCTTGATCTCTCGCTACTCCCACAGTGGAGGACCCGTGCTGTGGGTACGTGTGGAAGAGAACACAGCTCATATCCTCCAGAAGTTTGAGGACATGGAAGCGAACCTCGACAATATCTACCTCTTCGTAAAGCGGAACCCCTCAATGAAGCAGATCCGAAAGTGGGTAGGCGAGATTCAGCCCTTGGTTATCGTGGTCGATACTCTCAGCACGTGGTTATCTGAGAACGGGGTCAACGATGAGAACGCTTCCTCGCAGATCATCCCGTTGATCACCCCGTTTACTGATCTTGCCCAGGAGACCGGAGCAGGACTCCTGCTCCTCTACCACAAGCAGAAGTCGGGGAACGAGTATCGAGGTAGCACCGCTGTGGGTGGAAACGTGGACATGATCCTAACCATGACTCCGAGCGGTAGGAACCGGACGTTCAAACCCGTTGGTCGGTTCGAGATACCCGAGTTCGCCATGTTCTATGACGGGACGCACTACCAATACGTGACGGACCGCACCCAGGATGACTGGGATGAATGGGTCCTCAAAAAGATCGAAGAGAACCCGGGTATCGGGAAGAACGGTCTCCGAAAGAAGGTGCTCGGAGATCATGTCCGCACAGATAAGTCTGTCGAAAACCTGATTGACCAAGGACGTGTGGAGAATCGAAAACAAGGCAGCCGAAATCACCATTACCACACCGTGCTGGAAGCCGAAAAACTCCAGCACACCTGTTCCAGCACACCTGAAGGAGAGACCGTGCTGGAAAAGAAACCCAATGCAGCACAGCATCAGCACGGTACCAGCACACCTAATCAGCACACCCAAGTTCCACACCGTGCTGGAGGTTCCCCCTTACATGGTAAGGGGAACCAGCACAGTAGACCGACCTCTAGCATCCCCGGTGTGGGATTAGATATCGGTATGGACTTCGACGCTTTTAAGGCCGAGAAGATTGCCGAGGCTATGGGTGTGGATGAGCTAGGAACGTTCGGAGACCAACACCCCATAGCCGACGATGACGAGGAGAACTGACGATGACACGAAAGATGGTTCGCATCCGGCGCATGGTCAGTGACTCGACCACTGGATTCCACCACAGAAACGCCCTCGATTGGTTCACGTCAAGCGAGGTGGCATGGTGACGATCATAACCCCGGTTGAAGAGGCCAAGGCACAGAGACGTGCGTGTTTGAATGCTCAGCTCGGTGTGGACAACCAGGACGTGTTGGAGCATCTTCAGAGTATTCAGAGAGGATCAAACATCTGTGACCCGCAGGGAAAGAGGATTGAAGTCACTCGCGAGCCGTGGGACTGGATCGAAACTGATAACCACGGCCATACGCACGGCGATAATATTCGCAAGGAAACGGCTGTCCACGAGGCTGGACATTCCGTGGCAGCGTTCGTCCTTGGCACCTACCCCGAGGAAGCCCGAGTCTTCAAGTCCAGGGGTGCGAAGAGGTATGGAAAATTCCACTGTCTAGCCTCGATCCACGGTTTCTCGGTCGAGGAAGTCAGGCGCACTGTCGAGGCTACGGGGTTTACTCAAGAGCAGGCACTGCTGGCTGCATCCTGCCGGGTAATCGAACTGTGCGCCGGTGTTGCGGCGGCCAAGCATGTTTGTGGGCTGCCTGACGCCGAAAGACGGGGGTTTCAAGACGAATGGCAGGTGCGGAACATCCTCGATGTCTTCCCTTGTCTCGATGCAAGCAATCTGCAGAGCCTCGCTGCCGCGCTCGTAGTCTTTTACGCAGATGCTGTGAAGGCAGTTGCGAGGGAGCTTTACGAGAAATCACAGCTCGAAACGGATGAGCTCTTGTCCGCAGCAATGAACGGTTTTGGCCCTGAATTTCGGGTACACCCGAGGGTGCTCTGGGCGCTCAAGGTGGGCCCTTATGGTGCTGGGCTTGACTGAGCTGCCGGAAAATCAGAGATAGAGTTGAAGCGCTAGGAGTACTCGACGAGCTGGCAGGTCGTGCCATCCTTCTCGACATCGAGTCGGAAGACGGCATCACCTACGTCCTGCCACCGCCACGTGCAATACCCGTACGGGCGACTGCTGCCGACATGTGGCCCAGAAAGCTGCCCGGCGTCAACTACCTTTGTGCACACGAGTAATTGTCGCTGAGCAGGTTGTGCCGAATCATGGCGCCGTCCGAGACCAAGCGGTCGTGTTCCCAGTATCGAAGCCATCCTGGAACAGGCCGTTGACGTTAAAACAGGCACCGTCACCGTCGATCTCGAACTCGTCGGCGATACGCGGTCGGGTGCAGCGGCTAGTTAGCAGACGCATGTTTTATGAGAATCACTGCAATCCACGCGGCGCTGAAAATAAGCGGAACAATCGACGACGGAAGAAGCCCTAACATGATGATCCACTCCTTTCTGTGCAGCTGAGGGAAATACTGCTCTGGGTCGTTTCTTGGAGGACAGAGTTCCTTCAGCTTATTTCGGTACCGCGTAAAGCTAAGCGACGCCGCCCAAACGGTGACTCCAATTGCGAACGACGAGCAGAGTCCGACCCAAGGTACAACGGATAGAACAATTCCAGCCATCCCGTTACCGCTAAGGCCAACCGCTGCAAACAGAATCGATTGGGACGTGAGCAACCAATTTACTCTCCTGTCGATCAGCTCATCTTCCTTGTCGATTTGGCTACAATACCGACCGTATCCAGCTGTAGATGCCGCCTCAGACTCGTTCCCTGTGTCGGTCCCGCTCATGTTGTTTCCCTCCGTGCCGAGTGTCTCCAGCTTGCTAACGTCCCCGAGCTCAGCGGATCGGCCCACGCGCAGCGTGGGATCGGGCCCGCTGGAGCAAGGGGTTTGGCGTTGATCTCCACTGATCGCAAAGATTGGACGTTTCATCACACTTGTCCTCACCCATTTGGGTGATGATAATTCCCTGGGCCAGCTCAACAAATAGGACAAGAATGGTCTCTTCCCACGTCGTATCTGGACGGTGACCTAGCGGTCTCGCCCAGTCGGTGTCTGGCTGAAGGGAGGTAGATGGCGACAACCTGCGGTTTCTGGAATCTGTCGATCCGGACGCTACCTTTCAGCTTAGATACAGCGAAAGACAGCGGAGGATATGGTGGGGCGGACCTACCCGCAATTGGAGAACCCAGGTATGCTACGTGATTGAACCGGGCCGCGGCTCGTAGAAACAAGGAGGTATCAGTCATGGCCACCAAATCCATCATCCACCTAAGCGATCTTCACATTGGACGAGGCACAAAAGGGAACCGTCGCGCTACCGCTGTCCTTCGGAGTATCGCGCAAGCCTATCCCGGGATCCCGGTGCTGATCACAGGAGACCTGACCGACTCGGCAACAAAGCGCCAGTTCAGGTCGGTGAGGGATCGTCTCGACGTCCTGGCAAGAACCAACCCGGTTTTGGTGGTCCCCGGCAATCACGACTATGCGTGGAAGGGCATCGTCTTTCGTGAAGGAAGCTGGCAGGAGTGGGTCAAATACCTTGGCACTCCACTTGGATGGGTCAAACCTCCTACCCCGTGGATGGAGCCCACGAATGAACCGGTGGGGATCGATGGTGTCGGCGTGTGGAAGGATGGCCCGGTCGTGTACTTCGGTGTTGATTCCGGAGATCCCACGAACCATGAGCATACTTCTAGGGGCTGGATAAGTCCGAAGCTCGCTAAAGGGCTGAAGACCGCCCTGAAGAGGTACGAAAACAAAACTCGAATCGTCTTGGTTCATCACCACCCTTTCATCCACGGGAAGTTCATGAAGATGGCCGGCGCCAAACGATTCATGGACGTGCTGAATAACAACTGTGAACTCCTGTTGTTCGGCCATAAACACCAGTACGGACTCTGGCGGCAACGCGACACAATCCCTCTTGTGGTTGCCTCTCACAAAAGCACCAACTTACTGCTCTCCAGTAACTTGATGGCGATCACTATGATCGAGATCAAGAAGGCCGGCACAGCCGACGTTTCGTTCACCCACCGCCTTGAGGTGCTCGGCTAGGCGCGGCGCCAAAGATCGGAGTCACGATGACCGTTTCACAGCAAGCCCGTGAGTTGCATGAGCAAACTCGTGTGATCGACATCCATGTTCACCCCTCGCTTAAAACGTACATCTTCTGTCACAAGATCTGGAAACGCCACGTGAGCGGCGGAGCCTGGTGGCCACTCACAATGCGCGTTGATTTCCCCAAGGCAATCAAGGGCGGCGTGAACGTCCTGGTTTCTTCGGTCTACCTTCCGGAGCGAGGTCTGCTCACTGACTGCAAGCTTCTGCGAATCCTCAAACGCCTCTCATCCAAGAGAATCCGAAAGTTGTTCGATGGCGAGCCAATGGAACAGACACTGAAGATCCTCGACCACTTCGAAAAGGCTGTGGACAAAGCAAGGGTCAAGGGCACCGTGGTTGCCAAGGTGGCTCGATCCAAAGCGGAACTCGAACAGATTCGCCAGCAAGGTCTGATCGCGGTGCTGCACGCGGTTGAGGGTGCGCACAGTCTCAATGGAGATGTCACCAACGTCGGTAAGCTGTTCGACAAAGGGGTATGCCTCCTGACGCTCGCGCACTTCTACGAGAACGAGGCTGTCGGCTGCGTTGTGGGAATCCCACCGGGCTTCGGACCACCCGGCTGCTTCCGTCACTACGAGGGTTGTGAGAAAGGACTCACCTCCTTCGGTGAGCAGGTGATTGATGATATGATCCGACTGGGCATGATCATTGACGTGACCCATTGCACGAAAGAGGCGCGGCAACAGATCTTCACCCGCTGCAACAATCGCACACCGATCGTGTTTTCACATGTCGGAGTTCAGCTTCACGCGGATGATCCGATGTCTCCCACGAAAGGTGAAATGAAACAGGTCGCGGACTCTGGTGGGGTGATCGGTGTCATCTTCATGAATTACTGGCTCGGGGACCCCCACAAGAAGAAAGGTCTCGACCTCATCACCAAAACGATCCATACCATTGTCAACAAGGCGGGTGAAGACCACGTCGCCATCGGCTCGGACTTCGACGGATTCACCGACCCGCCGGACGACGTGAAGGACATCGCGAGGATGCCGCGGGTGACGGATGCACTTCTTGGTGCGAACTTCACCGAAGCTCAGATTAAGAAGTTCTGGGGATTGAACTTCCAGCGGGTGCTGGAGAAGGGATGGGGACGATGATTGAACCACGAAGAGTCACAGGTGGGCGCACGCATCTGCCGATAGTGCTCTTGCTGATAGCCCTGCTGGCGATTCCGTGCATCGCCGATTCCTATCCGCCTAGGCTACGGATCTTTCATTTCGACGTGAACGTAGGGGATGCGACTCTGATCATTACTCCTGACGGACACGGCGTTCTGATCGATGCCGGAAACAGGGGTCGCGGAAAGAACCCCATCAAGTACTTCCTCGATCAGGCCAAAGAGGATGGCGTTCTGACTTCCCTTGACTACTTCATTGCCAGCCACCACGACTCAGACCACATCGGTGGAGCTGATGAGTTGTTCAACGATGGCTGGTACCCGGCTGTCAACGTGCTTGATCGGGGTGATTCCTTCCTGCCGCCATTCAACCGAAGCTATGTCGAGGAGAAATGTGCTGTGGACGTTGATGAGGCGGAAAGCATCGTCGGATGGGGGACAGCTCAAAATTGCCCTGCTTCTTCGAGGCGTGCCTCTTGTCAGATCGTTGAGTACTTCCTGGCTGTTGAGGCGGGCGGAAAACGCAAAACGATTCGTCCTGGCGACGTTCTGACTCTTGACCACGGAATAGAGATCATCGCAGTTGTCGTCAATGATAAAGATCTTGACGGGGATTCGGTAGACGTCTTCTTCACCGGCAGAAGGGACGATTGCGCCGCGAATGATCTTGGAGTCGGCTTGCTGGTGAAGTTCGGGGACTTCCGGTATCTGCTGGCTGGGGATCTGACAGGCGATCCTTCAGAGGACGTTGCCGATGTTGAGAACCTGATCAAGGACGAAGCCAAAAATGTGGATGTGTACCACGTGAATCACCACGGTGCTCTTACAAGTTCGTCGGATGACTTCATGGCGGAAATCAGTCCGACCGTGGCAATTGTGTCCAACGGCACAATGCACGGGCATCCGAGGAAGAAAGTCATTGAGGACCGTATCGAGTCCGTGACGCCATCTCCCAAGGTCTACCTGACCAACCTCAACGATGATTCAGAGGCATGGAGTGACGACAAAGGCGTGATCTCGGACCTGGATCCGACCGGCTATGACGGCATGATTGAGCTGCAGGTGTGGAGAAGGAGCTACCGCGTATTCTTGTGGCGAAACAGTCAGCCGATCACGCCCGGCGAGAGATTCTTCATCGAGGATCGTGATTGATGGCGCGGCCAGTCTGGCAGCCTGCTGGCATTGCAGCGTTTGCCGATATCCAATCGACCCCCCGACTCAGGTCGGGCAGCGCCAATAGGGGAAGAGCCTGGGACAGGGTGGTGGAGAAAGTCACAGCAGCAGGTACAGGACAGTCGATGACCGGAAGATCGATGCGACTCCTCACAAGGGATATAAGGTGTCCTCGACGCATCCGTATTCTTCAATCGTACCGAGACCGATAGGAGCGTGGCATGAACAGCATCTCGAGCAGCGTCCTTTCCGAATTCAAGACTGCCCTGCAGAAGCTCTTCTCACTCGACAGATTTCTAATTCCTTCAATGCTCATCGTCGTATCTGGCATCGTAACTGGTTGGGTTGTCCCTCGCATAATGGATCGTTACACAGAACGAAAACTGGAATTCGAATTGCGGGCAGCCCTAATTGACGACCTGTTCCAGGAACCAGCAGCTTTCAAGACCAACCTTGTAACGTACTGCCAAACGACCTCCAACTACTGGCGCGAGGGAACACGAATTGTTGCATGGCGAACCTGTTTGGAGACAAAGAGACGCGCAGGATTGATGAAGGAACCTCGGGTGAGTGACGAGCGAAATCTTCTCCAGCGAAAGCATGAAGACATCGACGATATGCTTCAAAAATACTACGACAGCCGACAGGAACATCGGGAGCACTTCGACATCTGGCTGTCGACGGTAAGAGCGCGGTTACGGGTGCACATAGGCGACGTCACCGGTGTCGAGGAGGCCATCAGTGCATTCGAAACTGAGGCAGACAAGCTCGACCAACAAGTAGATGACTTTTCAAGCAAACGACAGGACGTGGCTGAGGCAGTGATAGAAGGCACAAAGACGGCAACACCACCGAGCGGCTCTCTTGCCTCTATCGAATTGACTGAAGAATGGTGTCGCAGTTTGGAGCAATCCGCTGAGAAGGGCTTCGACTCCCAGGAGATCCCGCGCCTGCATTTTGAGGACTTCGACAGAGCTGCAGAGCAACTGGTGTTAATCGTCGAGTCGAGCCGCATGAGGGTTTCCAGGTGAAACCTCAGATTCAGAGCACGAGAAACGTGTTGGGGAGACTACATTGAACCAGAATCCGTTTTCTTGAGGGCACGAGGTGCTTGGCTCGGTAATCTGTGCGAGCCGTTCGATATCGTCATAGTGGATTTCGAAATCTGGACCGCACCGCTCGCGAATACAAGCGGTCGCGTTAGCCCGACTTTGACACCCCATAGAGACCTGATGCTAGATAAGTAGTTATGTAGCAGCAGTTTACCGCCGCTGTGGTCGAAGAGTCTTGTATCTAGGTTGCTGTCAGCAGGTCAAGATCTCTGGGGGTTTCTCTATCCCCAGTTTTTCAATCGTTTGGCTGCGTTTGGCGGCGCTTCCGTTACCTGGTGGACGGTGCCGTGAGGGCCCGACAATTGGGCAAGCTTGATCTGCTTGAGATCGTCGCGAATGTTGCGCCAGGTGTCACCGCAGGCGATCTCGGCGGCTCGCTGCAGAGTCAGCGCAAGCACGGTCAGAGAGATGTGCACCTCGATTCGGTGCGAAGTCAGCCCCGGAGCAGTGGTAGCACCTCGGAACAGAAATCGAAGGCTCAACGGCGCACAGGCCCGTCAACAACGAACAGCGGCTATATCGCATGCCGATCCAAAGTATGGCTGGACGATGTGTTCAAATTCCTAAACAACAAAGATAATTCGAGCCTGGGCGCGTATCTACTTTCTGGGAAATGCATCGCGCTTGAGGACGGTGCCCAGGTGACGGTAACAGACTGGGGCTTCGTCACCACCGAGTTTGTGTATCAGGGGACGAAGTATTACGCCCCGTCAGAAGCAATCAACAATTAACCGGCGGAGTCTTCTGAATACAGTTGCCCGATGCACGATCCCGATATCCGCCGCGTCAGTGACGCCATCGCCACCCCAGTTGCCATCAACCCATGACCGATACGACACTACCGCTCGCAGTCCCCGGTCCCACCTGCTACCCTCGTCCCTGCCCTCACTCAACCTCCGCAAAGTGGGCGACGGCCCCAGGTGCTACGCCGTTTGGCTCAAACTTCCCTTTGCTGAGTTCAAGCGTGCCGGTTCGCCCGTCACAATCGATCCCCAACGGGATAAGGCATAATTGAATGAAAGGACGAACCGAGCAATCGTCTACCTACTGGATTGGAGAGACATGATGATCGCTTCACGTTTTGGGTTCGAGCTACGTTCTTCGTTACCCACATGGGTCGTCGCAGTTGCCCTTTCGTTTGCTTGCCTTGGAACTGCTGAGGCCGCGGATGATAAAGACCAGAATCGCCGGGCCAGACCGGAGCAGATGCGATCAGTGCCTGCGCTTCAAGGGCAGCCCTTGCCAAGCGCACGCCGCCCCCTGGTCTACCCGAAGTTTGACTCTTCGCTGAACCGCGTTCTCGAAGCCAATGACCCAGAGTATCTCGGTGGGGATATGGGCTTCAGGGCGGTAAACGGCCAAATACAGATTGCCATCACGGCCAAGGAAGGCGCGCTGGCTCCTATAGTCGCTTTTCTGGAAGAAATCGATGCGAACAACATCCTCACCTTCGGCACGAAAATCAGAGCAGACGTAGACAAGTCGTCGCTTACCGTCATCCACGACCACCCGGACATCCTGGCAGCCCGCAGACCCTATTACCTACCGCCGGGTGCACTGCCTATACCCGACAAGACCTCAACACTGGCGATCATGACATCTGAAGGTGTGGCGGCGATGAATGCAGACGCGTGGCACCAGACAGGGTTTACCGGCCAGGGACTGAAAATCGGTGTGATCGACATCGGTTTTGCCGGGCCCAGCTCCCTTATCGGGACCGAATTGCCACCCGCAGATCGACTGTACTATGCGAGGTTTTCTTCGTCCCCCTCCTCCAGCGCACACGGCACAGCATGCGCCGAAATCGTGTATGACCTTGCCCCAGATGCAGAAATATACATGGCACCTAAATTGAGCGATTTTGGGGCTTGAAAAAGTCCACCCGTTGGTGTAACCTTTTTGTGCTCAAACAAATACGGCGATTGTTGGCAATTGCCGACGGTCACCCAACAGGTGGAACTTAC
>SDBT01011981.1_pt1 | contig 13929 bp, 7 predicted proteins | sample 2277101 | NCBI WGS metagenome assembly SDBT01 (sample SAMN10404973, study PRJNA504765) | marine sediment metagenome | isolation source: marine sediment core GS10_PC15, 103 cmbsf | place: Arctic Ocean: Southern Knipovich Ridge | collected 2010 | reverse complement strand
GTCAGCTTCAAGCTGCAGCACGTATGTACCTGCTGTTGAGAAGCCTGCTGTGGTATCGACAGCCGACGAATCGCCGAACGTTACAGTGCCAGGCCCGGCAGTTTTCGACCAGGTGGTCGTAACTGATGCCGGCGGGTCAGGCAGGCCGTCGTCTGTTACCGTACCATCAAGCGTAGCAACGCTGGGCAGAGTGATCGAGTCATCGCTGCCGGCATTGGCTGAAGGTGCGGAATTGCCGCCTCCACCACCACGCGAACTTTCTGCCGGGCCGGTGCCCGAAGGCGACCAGCTTGTATCAGTCGTTATAACGATACGGTCGATCCTGTAACCGTTCTCCTTTCGGCGGATATGGAAAGTATGTGAGGCCGCCGACAGATAGACCTGGGCGTTATGTGTCGTCCAGACCCATTCATTCTGAGGCAGAGGAGAATTATCGAACTCAACTATTTCGGAACCATCCAGGCCGATAATGCAGGAGTTGTTCCCGCCACCCGGATTTGCATGGTATCTACGCATGTAGACCCGGTAGGTATCGGCATTGGTAATATCAATGCCATAATCGAGTTCTGCACTGCCATCAGCCCAGGTTTCGTTACCTTCTGCATTGGTAGGCGCAACCACATACCCGGTACCTGCATAGACGGTATAGGTACTTTCCTCCGTCCACCAGCCGTCACTGTTGCCGGTGTCGTTGTCGTCGTAATTCTCACCTTCCATGACAACAGTGCCGCCAGCTTCCTGGAAATTGCCTGATCCAGCCGGGGCGGCATTAACGGCAACCGTTAACTCGTCGTAGTCAGACAGAACACTATCGTCAGCCGTCAGACGAAGAACGTAGGTATCAGCTGCCGAGAAGCCGGCTGTGGTATCGACCGCTGTCGAATCACCGAACGATACCGTACCCGAACCGGAGGTCTTCGACCATGTGGTCGTAACCGTTGCCGGTGGATCGGGCAGATCATCATCGCTTACCGTACCATCCAACGTCACGCCTGAAGGCAAGGTGCATTCGTCATCACTACCTGCATCGACCGAAGGTGCGGTGTTGGAACCGGGTTCGGCATTGACGATAATCGTTACCTCGTCGTAGGCAGTCAGATCATTATCGTCAGCCGTCAGACGAAGAACGTAGGTGTCAGCTACCGAGAAGGTAGCTGTGGTATCGATCGCTGTCGAATCACCAAACGAAACCGTACCCGAACCGGACATCTTAGACCAGGCAACAGTAAACGAAGCCGGCGGGTCAGGCAGGCCGTCGTCTGTTACCGTCCCGTCCAGCGTCACCCCCGAAGGCAAGGTGCATTCGTCGTCGGAACCTGCATCGACCGAAGGAGCGTTGTTGCCAGTCCCGTCATTCTCAAACGCTCCGATATCCCAGTCGCTGCCTATTGGCCGACCCGTACCGTCAAAATCAACTTCGATATCGATCGAATAAAGTGTGTAGAAATCGTCATAGGCATCGGTTTCCGTGCCGGCATCTTCTGCAGCTGAAGCCGAATCGATACGAAGATTATAGGTGGCTTCATCTACGAAATCGGGGTCGCCAATAACGTTGTTGGCCCAGCCGGAAATTGCATTAAGCGTCGATGCCGACTGTGTATAGTAATCCGTATTGCCCCAATCAACGAAAACATCGCTGCCATTTTGGTAGAACAGGTTGTACTCGATGGTAAAGGCTGAGATCATACTCGGGCCGACCTCGATATGGGCATCAACGACATCGCTGATGATATTGCTCAGGATGCTGATGTTTGTCGCACCGTTCTGCCAGTGATGATGAATGCCATCTCCACCTGCATCTACAATGGTGTTGGCGATGATGTTTACATTGTCGGAATCGGGATCGATGTCCAGTACAATACCATCGCCTACGAGATCGTAAATCGTATTGCCGATAATCCAGCAATCCTCAGCCCCTTCGACACGAATACCTGTTTGAGAGCTGTAGATTTCGTTGAACAGGAACCACGAGCGAAGCGGGCCGTATTGTGTGGAATATCCGTTACTGCCGATGACAACCGCATCGCCGGAAGATGTCCCAGAAGACGCATATCCGTAAATGACGTTCTCGGAGATGACCACATCGTCAATCGTCTTGAGATCGACGCCGTTCTCGCGATCGTCATGGAAGACATTCCAACCGACATAGATCTGATAGGGAGCCGGATTGGCTAGGTGGCTCGCCTGGAATGCATCACCACTGTTTTCGTGGATCTCGTTTTCGAGAAGCCAGTAGTTATAGGTTCCTGATCCTATCGATACGCCATGGGCGTCGATGGGATTTTCCGCCGAGCCCCGTTGGATGTGGTGAATGTTGTTGTCGTAGATGACAATGTCGTTGCAGTAATTCTGTGTAGAAATACCGGCACCCGAACTTTTCCACACGTCCGTAGGATTGTGGACTTCGCAATTCCGAATCGCGATGTGGTCTGAATATTCCCAGATTCTGATATAGGGGCCGTTGTAGTACTCCTGATTCTCGAAGATCAGATAAGAGCCCTCTATACGAAGGTCATGTATTTGACCACTGGGCGACTGGGTGCGGATCTTGCTGTCCGGATCGAATCCGCGAATGAAGATGGGCTTTGCGGCAGTGCCCTGGACGATAACCTTCTTCCAGCCGCTATATTCGTAAGGCCCGCCGTGAATCTCGACGACCGACCCAGCCGGCAGCGTCTTGGACAGCCCGTCGTAAATATCCAATCGAGGCGTGCTCGGGGTGCCGTACGGGTTGCTTGAGTTGGTGGCGCTGGGGTGGGTATTGTCGATGTAGTGCGTGTACGGCCCGTTGCCGGCGTCGGGATACGCCACAGGACCCGCGCCGAAGTCATACGTAGCATCATCGTACATCCCGACTGTTTCTTCGATCCCGAACGAAGGCTCGGGTATGCCTATTGGTGGCGTGTAGGCCTGCGCGACAGTCGTCAGCGCAAACAGAACCACCAGTCCAAAAATACAGAGTTTTACTGCCGGAGGGGGTGATCTTAACATAATTTCCTACCTTTCAATAAGAGTTCCACGACTTGAATTTATACCATCGCCAAGCCGGCCGGCTGAGCAATGGTGACGATACGAAGTGATGTGCGAAAGGATTAAAGACGGCTGCGAGAACACTGGCCACAAACGAGGAACCAGACTCCGGCTAATGTCTCGGCCTGATCGGCAACAGCGACGTCGCAAAACGGATAATAGCAGATCAGTTACAGAGTACTTCATAGCCCGTAATAACTCCTTGGCCCGAGGCCGTACTACAACAGCTAATGAAAGAATCGCACGCAGAATAATCAAATCACCAAGGCAGCGCCCAAAGACTTAGGTCGCCGCACTGCGCAGAATAAATCCCTTGGTGAATTAAAAGATACTGCGAACCAAAACCCGGCCGCCTTTGAATCAGGTACTACTGCATAGACTGCATTGAATTGACAACTACACCCGACAAGGCGACAAAATTAAAGAATAGCACAAAAATGGAGTTGGTCAAGCGGTTATTGATGGGCGAGAATAGTTGAGGATAATCTGATTTTACTTATAACTTCGCTTTAACTGATTGAACTTTTAGACTATACCTTTCCCTGCCACTACAACATCTATTCTCAGTCAGTTATGAGCTGAATTATAAGCGTAATTATTCCTATACTAGCCCTTACCTTTATAGCGTTATTATACAATCGAGTTTTTCCTATTAAATTTTTCATCTTACGGGCTATTTTTTTTTTGCCTGAGCGGCTTGGAGCAACTTTTTTCGAGTTGTAATCCAATGGCCAATCCAGCTTGAATAGCCTGTGGTTAAGAGCAATCAAATCATCCCCGTAAGCCGCTTGAACTTGAGGCTGAGCACAGATTTAAGTTGCAAGTCGTTGAGTCCAGCGGAAAGGTAAACCTTAAATTGAGAACCTTATCTAAAAATGATCTATTAAATTGACCGAGATTTACCGGCCGGACTTGCGCAGCCTTAACTACTGCCGATATAACCTTTATTATACTGCAGGCCGGAGTTGTTTCCATATCCGCGGTTCTCCGGCAAGTAAAATTCGGCATACGGGTGAAATCAAAGTAATACAGACAGATTCGTCCCTCATCAAACGACAGGGGGACTGGCGAGATCAATCCCACCAGTGATGCCAAAACCAATTTCACCCTTATCCGGTGATGGGCTTGACCAGAGGCGAGTGCGCAGATAGATTCAATCGGGTTGATTCGATGTTTTTATAAGAGTAGGTGTAGCAACTGGTGTAAAAGGCTTTTTTCATCCCTGCCCGCAAATTTACATAAGCAATTACCGAAAACAACAAGCGCCCGTAGCTCAACCGGACAGAGCGGCGGTCTTCTAAACCGCAGGTTACAGGTTCGAGTCCTGTCGGGCGTGTTCATCCCTTGTGACGAGCCTGGATAAATTTCCGCAGTTCGGGATTCTTATCCAATACCAAATACCCCTGTGGAGCAGTGAACTCGAACTTATCACGAAGCTCACGAAGCTCTTTCAGTGCAATCGGCTGAATTTGCTCATGAGATAGAATCTTAACTGCGAAGCCCTGTTTACATCCGGCCATATAGTCCAGCATGCCCTGTCGCGAACCAGGGCTTTGGGTCTCAGCGAACTCGGCGATTCTTTCAGATGTGCCGATGATTGGTACGTCAAAGTCGATAAAGCCCGCGATTTCCTTGCGCGGCGAACTGAGGTAAATGTACGCCCCCACCGCATCCGGACGGAAGCTCCGGCGGTATTCGTACTTCTTGACGCCGTCCAGGATGAGCTGCCAATACTGCGGCTTAAGGCTCAATAGGATGAGTGGTTTTTGGCAAGCGCCAAACAAATCCGTTCCAGATTGATGGTAAAATAAAGCCATATCGTAACCTAACTGCAGGTTACTTTGCCTCAGACGCCTCGCCCCGTCAAGCCTACGGCACTGGCGAGAAGAATCCCAAATAGTTACCGCCAATATAAACAATACAAAAAACCCTGAGGATTCGGCGGTCCCCAGGGTTTTTCTAAGTGTTCCGTAAGTTTTTCGTAATGGTTGCGGGGTTACTCCCTGGCACTTTCGGGCGGGCCTAAGCCAGTCGGCGACCAACTGGTGTCGGTCGTAATAACGATACGGTCGATTCTGTAACCCGACTCCTTGCGACGGATATGGAACGTATGCGCGCCAGCCGACAAGAAGACCTGGGCGTTATGTGTCGTCCAGACCCACTCATTCTGAGTCAGAGGAGAATTGTCGAACTCAACTATTTCGGAACCATCCAGGCCGATAACGCAGGAGTTGTTCCCGCCGCCCGGGTTTGCATGGTATCTACGCATGTACACTCGATACGTCCCCGGGGTGGCGATGCTGATTTCGTAATCGAGCTCCGCTCCGCCATCAGCCCAGGTTTCGTTACCTTCAGTGTTGGAAGGCGCAACCACATACCCGGTTCCTGCATAGACGGTATAGATACTTTCCTGGGTCCACCACCCATTACTATTGCCGGTGTCGTTGTCGTGGTAATTCTCAGCCTCCATCACGACCGTTCCGCCGGATTCAACGAATGCGCCCGTACCGGAGGGGTCGGCACTGACCGTGATCGATAGCTCATCGTAGGCCGTCAGATCATCGTCGTCAGCCGTCAGACGAAGAACGTAAACATCCGCAGCCGAGAAACTGGCTGTGGTATCAACTGCCGCCGAATCACCGAACGTTACCGTTCCAGACCCGGAAATCTTCGACCATGTGGTGGTCACAAAATTCGGCGGATCGGGCAGGCCATCGTCAGTTACCGTACCGTCCAGTACAGCATCGGCCGGCAGGGTAATTGCCTGATCTGGGCCTGCAAGGACCTCTGGCGGGAAATTCGTACCGGGTGCGGCGTTAACGGTGATCGTAACATCGTCGTAGGTCGTCTCGTCGGTGTCATCAGCGGTCAGGCGAAGTACGTACGTGCCATAAGTAGAGAACGATGCGGTCGTATCGACGGCATTGGCGTCGCCGAATGTAACCGTGCCCGGGCCTGAGAACTTGGTCCAGGTGGTCGTTACGTTAGCAGGCGGGTCAGGCAGGCCATCGTCGGTGACCGTGCCATCCAGTGAAGCCGTCGCCGGTAGCGTGATCGTGTCATCAGCCCCGGCCAGGACGGTCGGAGCCGTGTTGAGTATCAGCTTAATCAGCTTAAGTGCTGTCGAAGAATTCGTGCCGTTGTTGCGGCAGATAATCAAATCTGTCGGGCCTACCTTCTTATCGCGGTTGAAGTCGTAGTCATCGTCGATGTCTGCAGGATCTGCCCCAAGTGTGTGCGGGTTGTCGCGCACGCCGACTTCGTCGGTTGGGGTTACCTGGGCATTGGTCGTTGGGTTGCCCGTCTCGCCTGGGGCGTTGCCAAAGTAGAACACGTCCAATGCCGGGATGTAGGTAACCTCAAGCCACTCAACGACAATATCGTCGATGGCCCAGGTAACCGTTATCCGATCCGAACCGCTCGCTCCCGCGCCCGTGCGGATAGTTACGCTCGCAGGAGCCGGGGCGGCAATCCAACCTGATGGGGTCGAATCGTTGCCGACCTTGAAGGTAAAGTCGCTGGCAGAGGCAGTTCCGCCCGTAACGGTCGCATCGACCATTATTCCGTTGATGCCCCGTGAGTAGCTGGTGTAGTTTGCAAATGACGCAACCTGGCCATTAACCAGGGCTGATTTGTCCGTTGCGATTGCAGCATCATCGGAGGCATTAGCGGCTGGGTCGTTGCCGTCCCATGCGGAGTTGTTGTAGAAGACGTACCTGCCCATAACCTCAGGCGTAGCCGCTGAAAACTCATAGGCTCCGGCATCCCAGCCCAAGCCCTGAGGCCGGGAAGCTCCGGCCATATCTACACGAATATCGATACCATATAAGCTCTGGAACGTCGCGTAGGCAGTCGTCTCAATTGCGACATCTATCGCCGCCGAGCCGCTTTGAATCTGGTAGTCATTAGTGGCTGCATCGACAAAGTCCGGATCGCCTATAACATTGTTTGACCAGCCGAAAAGGCCGTTGATCGTCGCTTCCGACAGGCCGGAGTAGTTTGTATCTCCCCAGTCAATCCTAATGTTGCTGCCGTTCTGGTAGAATAGGTTATTTTCGACGGTAAATGCCGTGTACAGAGAGAGGGATACTTCGATGTGATCACCGCCGACATCGGAGATGATGTTGCTGGCGATGTTGAGGTTTGTCGCACCAAACAGCCAATGGTGATGAATTCCATCTTCGCCGACTGATGCGATTGTGTTGCCGATGACGTTGACATTGTCGGAATCGGGATCGATGTCGTACGAGATTCCGTTGGTGTCTATATCATAGATCGTGTTGCCGATGATCCAGCAGTCTTCGGCGCCCTCAATTCGAATTCCGGTTACAGCATCGCTTATATCGTTGAACAGAATCCATGAGCGAAGCGGGCCGTACTGTGTGGAATATCCGTTAGAGCCGATGACGATGGCATCGCCGGAAGATGTCGCCGAAGATTGGTATCCGTAAATGACATTCTCGGAGATGACCACATCGTCAATCGTCTTGAGATCCACGCCGTTCTCTCGGTCGTCGTGGAATACGTTCCAACCGACATAGATATGATGGGGAGCCGGATTGGCAAGGTGGGTCGCCTGGAAGGCATCGCCACTGTTATTGTGGATCTCATTTTCGAGAAGCCAGTAGTTATAGTTTCCTGATCCTATCGATACGCCATGGGCGTCGATGGGCGCGCTCGCTGAGCCGCGTTGGATGTGGTGAATGTTGTTCCGATACAAAACGATGTCGTTGCAGTAATCCTGTGTCGAAATACCGGCGCCAGAACTTTTCCACACGTCGACGGGATTGTGGACTTCGCAATTCCGGATTGCGATGTGGTCTGAATTATCCCAGATTCTGATATAGGGCCCGTTGTAGTACTCCTGGTTCTCGAAGATCAGATAAGAGCCCTCAATTCGCAGGTCATGTACCGAAGCAGTCGCCGATTGCGTGCGTACCCTGGAAACTGAATCGTAACCGCGAATGAAGACGGGCTTTGCGGCAGTGCCCTGGACGATAACCTTCTTCCAGCCGGAATATTCGTAAGGCCCGCCATGAATTTCAACCACCGAGCCAGCAGGCAGGGTTTTGCTCAGGCCGTCGTATATGTCAAGTCGAGGCGTAGCGGCCGTGCCGTACGGGTTGCCGGAATTCGTGGCGCTGGGGTGAGTGTTGTCGATGTAATGCGTGTAGGGCCCGTTGCCGGCATCACGGTAGACAAACCCGCCGGCTACGTAGGTCTGCCCGGCGTACATGGTGTGGGATTCTTCAATCCCGAAACCTGGAGCCGGTATGCCTATCGGCGGGGTGTAGGCCGCTATCGCAGCCGAACTGCAAAGCCCAACCAGAAATAGACAGATAAATGCACCAGTAGCGAGATGATCACTTTTTCGCAACATCGTTTTAATCCTCTTTTTTCACGGCGCCCGGCCGGGGGGAATCCGGCGATCGATGGATTTGTAGCAAATTTCTCCTAGTATACTATACTACCATGGATCGGCAGAAAACGCTCCAATTATTACCCAAAAGTCGGCCTGGTCTCGAACTAAAGTATCGGGTGTTTCCCAGCGTCGTCACGGCAGGAAACACCCGCTTGAATGTGTCATCATTTCTCCGTCTTGCGGAACAGTAGTTACTACTTCTTGCGACGCAACAGCGCCAGACCACCGAAGGCCAACATAGACATCGTCGCCGGCTCGGGGATAACATCGCCCCAAGTCGTAGCCATTGTATATTCGTCCATCGCCACAATGTCGCCGGCGTCGAGCCCACTCCAAGCCATCAGGATGATCGCATCGAAGCTGTCACCCTTGGGAATGGAAGTAAGCGCCCACTGGCTGGTCAGGTCGTAGGTCCCAGCGTTATCGCTGGTGTCAGGATTGACCCACACGTCCAGGCGGTTGAACTTGTCGTACTTGTTGTACACAGATCCGTCGAAGTATGCGCCGTTGGGGTCTTTCCAGTAACGCGCCACGATCAGGTACGTGGTGTCGAGAGTAACCTCAGTCGGCCAGTACACTTGATCGGCACCGCTGCCCTGATGCATGTCGGCGCTGATCGCTCGGTCCGGATCGAACGAAGTGGCGCCATACATCCCAACCATGGCGTCATCGCTTCGCGAACCGTTTCCAGAATAGTAGCCGTCAACCATATGAGTAGCAGCATCACCGTTGCCGATTACGCCGGCCTTCCAGTTGACCAGGAAGCTGAAGTAGTAATCATCCCCTCCTGATCCACCCGTGCCTTCGTCGCCAGCCAACGCACGCCGCAACCTTTGGTGCGAGCCGCTGCTATCAATCAACTCCACCGCCCGAGTACCGCCGTTGATCGAAATCCCACCGGCATTGTAGCTCAGACCGTAGTTTACGACACTGACATCGCCGGTATTCGCCCCATCGCTCGCCGTCCACGCGCCACCCCAGCCAGAGCCCGCGGCACCTTGGCTGTCCAAAGCGCCCACGCTGTAGCTGTTGAAATCATCGGCTGCGATGACGGCCGCACCTGCCGTGCCGACCATCGCTGCCAATACAGACATAAAAATTATTAACTTAATGGTGTGCATACACACTACCTCCTTCCGAAATGATCCAGGCGTCCCTAGATAGGCTCTTGCCGCCTCTCACAATGGGAGGCGGCATCCTCAAATATACCACAGAATCCGAATGCGCCAAGCAGTTTGGAATGGGGGCAAATCGAGCATTATACTCTGATTATAAGGACAACTTTGCATTAGCTGAATTGGAAATAAGACTAAGCTGGCTTATAGCATTCCGTCTTTAAAATTCCTTTGTTTTTGGACTCTTTTAAAACGGTAAAAGCCAGCTCTATATAAAGAGCCTATCTAAGGGGAAATTTGATTCGGGGTTTTCAGATAAAATTTTATCATTAAAGCTGTTTTGTTTTTTTTCAAATATCCTGGCGGGGTTTTTAGTGAGTTGAAATCCAAGCCAAAAGTTTGGTTAAAAGCCGCAGGAAATGAATAGTTTGAGCAATTTAAGCAATTCTTGTCGCATCCTTGCTACTGCGATGCCTTGGCCGCATCGTCCGGCTGCATCGGCATAGCTACGGCTATGCCTGTTTCACCGTCCTTGGGCCAAGACATCTCGCTACGCACTGCTACGACAATCATTACTTAAACCGCTCTAATTCAACCCGGTCAGTTGCTTGAAGTTGAGGCTCAAAACCGATTCGAGTTGCAGGTCATTGAGTCCTGAGCCCAGGTAACTGGCCACCGCGGTTTTGGCGCATCGAATTGGAAAACCGCTGCCGAATACAACCTTGTGGGCCCCGACTTCGCTTACCACTTTTTTTATCAGTCCAAACCGGCTGGTAATGTTGGATGCCGGATCAATATAGAGATTGGTAATTGGGCGTACAAAATCCAGCCAGGCCATTAAATCTCCCTGACTCATTTCCACGTGAGACAGAACCACATTCAGGTGCGGAAACCCATTGCATATTTGGCTGATAATGTTCATCCGGCTGTTGTGAATACTTACCGGGATGCCCAGGCTTTGGGTCAGGTCATAAACTTCGAAAGCTCCTGCTGAAATCAGGGCGTTTTGATTTAGTGACTGCATGAACATCTCACCAATCCAGCGAACGCCTTCTTTGTGATAGTAATAATCCAAGTCAGAACATGCCTTATCCGGATCGGTCAGATCCAGCTGAAAACCGGGCATATAGAAGTCGCCTAGCTTATGGCCGAATTCAAGGGCAGACTGGTTCATCCTGGCGATGTTAGCCGAGTAGTCATCCCCTTTGGGCCGGGCTATAACCGCTCCGCAGCATTTCGTTATCCCTGCTTCCTTGAGATAGCTGACAAATTCAATTGACGAAGTTATCGCCAGGCTCTCAGGGAACCAATTATAGTTGCTGCCGTCGCTTAATGGCGGATGAATATGAGAGTCGATGATCTCCAAGGTCTTCACCTTCTAATTGAGAGACTGAGAACTCTAGCTTATTAAATATGCTTTAATAATACAGATGAAGTTTCCAGATCGACTTGCCCAGCCACGTCGGTCGCTGATGCGACCTTTATTATACCGCAGGTCAGATGTTGTCGCCATATCCATTCCTGTTTGGATCAACGCGGTCAGTGCGTTTGCCGGCTGCGGGACGATCAATATCGTTGTGCGTTCAAGCTTGGCTGCTTTGGGAACAATACCCCCGGCACCGGGGCAATAGCATCTAAATTGGTGGGAACCGTAGCGATTCTTTTATGTTCGGCGCATGTTTGGATTGCGCTTTGCGCTGCGTGCCTGTAGGATTGTGATTCGATGAAACTGTGAGGCCTCACCAACAACCCTAACCGTTGTTGGAAGGAACTGTGACAGGGACGTCCAAGCTCCGCCTGGCCACCGCCTCGCCTGACCGCCTGGTCGCCGTCGACGGCAAGGCCGCGGGGCCGAGAACTTCTCGCAGCTCAGCCGTATTGCACTGAACCTGCTCAAAGCCGAGACCACCTGCAAGGTTGGCATCAAAAGTAAACGCCTTCGCTGCGGCTGGGACCACGATTATCTACTGAAGATCCTAACCCAAGAAATTTAGATGCGATTGCCCTGCCATTGCAGTGGGGCCCGCCTGTAAGTATAATTTACTTACTCATGCAGCGAGTTCGCGTAAAAATCGAAGGCCTGCGTACCCCCACCGACGCGCTGAAAATTGCCCAAATGGGCGCAGACGCACTGGGATTCGTCTTCGCCGAGTCTCCGCGCTGGGTCTCGTCTACCCAAGCCCGGGCCATTATAGACATCCTCCCGCCGTGGGTTTCGACCGTTGGCGTCTTCGTAAACGACGACCCCGAGACGATCAACCACGTCGTAAAACACACGGGGATCAACTACGTCCAGCTGCACGGCGACGAACCGCCCGAGATTATCTCGCAGATAAATAGACCCTGCATAAAGGCCTTCCGCGTTCGCGACGAGGGCTGGCTGAGCGAGGTTAAAACCTGGCTGGGGGGGGTTACGATGCACTCGAACCTCGCTGCGGTTCTTCTGGACGCTTACGACCCCAACGCCCGCGGGGGAACGGGCAGACGATTCCAGTGGGACCTCGTAGCCGACGCGCGTACCGCAGGGGCGATGGTGGGTATCGACCCGATCATCCTCGCCGGAGGCCTGGATTCATCAACCGTGTCATCAGCTATCGACATGATCAAACCCTGGGCGGTAGATGTAGCTTCGGGAGTTGAATCGAGCCCCGGTGTTAAAGATTTTCGTAAGGTGGAGAGTTTTATCCGGGCTACCCGCGAGGGAAGCCAACTCCGCAGCGAATTCTGGATGTGAGGTTATCGCAAACGGACTTCACTAGGGTATAATGCACGGATCGTGGCACTATCCTGTAATCTTTTGATACTGTTTGCATTAGATCGGTGCAATCACCACAATATCGATTCGTATTAAACAAACCTAGTTAGAAAAATTGGCAAAGGAAGTGACTTAATGGCCAAGGCAACAAAGTACGACGTGAAAGACCTGAAGCTGGCGGCTGAGGGTAAGCGAAGAATTCTATGGGCCGACAATTTCATGCCCGTCCTACAGGCAGTGCGCGAGCGGTTCGCCAAGCAAAAGCCCCTTAAGGGCAGGCGAATGAGTGCGTGTCTGCACGTTACGGCTGAAACTGCCAACCTGTGCAGGGCCATCGCCGCCGGCGGGGCCGACATGCTGCTATGTGCGTCGAACCCGCTTTCGACACAGGACGACGTCGCAGCCAGCCTGGTCAAGGACTTCGGCATCAAGGTCTACGCCATCCGCGGCGAAGGCAAAAAAAGCTATTACGACCATATCGCAGCCGCCTGCAAACACAGGCCGTCTGTCACGATGGACGACGGGGCTGACCTGGTAAACGAACTGCATGGGGCTATGAAGAAATACGCCACTAATGTAGTAGCCTCGATGGAAGAAACAACCACCGGCGTGATCCGCCTGCGTGCGATGGAAAAAGCCGGCGTACTTAAGTTCCCGGTCATCGCCGTTAACGATGCGACGACAAAGTATCTGTTCGACAATCGCTACGGCACGGGCCAGAGTACACTCGACGGAATCATCCGCGCGACGGACATCCTGCTGGCCGGCCAGAACGTTGTAATAGTCGGTTACGGCTGGTGCGGCCGGGGCGTGGCCAACCGTGCTCGCGGAGCCGGTGCGAATGTAACCGTCTGCGAAGTCGAACCCGTCCGCGCACTGGAAGCTGCAATGGATGGCTTCCGCGTCATGCCGATCAACAAGGCCGCCAGGATCGGCGATCTGTTCATAACGCTGACCGGTGATATCAACGTCATCGACGGACCTCACTTCAACTTGATGAAAGACGGAGCAATCGTCTGCAACAGCGGACACTTCAACGTCGAACTGAACCTTGACGCCCTCAAGAAAAAGGCAAAGAAGGTCAACCGCGGGGTACGCAACCTGGTCGACGAATTCATCATGCCCAACGGCAGGAGGATTTTCATCCTCGCCGAAGGCAGGTTAGTTAACCTGGCCTGTGCAGAAGGCCACCCCGCCAGCGTGATGGACATGTCGTTCGCTACGCAGGTACTGGCGACCGAATTCGCACTGAAGAACGCCGACGAGCTTACCGCCGCGGTCCACAACGTCCCCAACGAGATCGAAAACTTCGTAGCAACGTTGAAGCTCAAATCAATGGGCATCCAGATCGATAAGCTGACGGCTGAGCAAAAACACTACCTCTCGTCGTTCGAAATGGGCACGTGAGGTAGAGCTAGGCCATTAAGAGATAATCCGGCGGGCAGCGATTGGTTACCCGGTTACTGCCTGCCGGTTTTTTATGTGCTCTAGTACTCTGTAACAGCTATATTTTTGGATATAGTCTTTTCAGTTTTATTCGAGCATCGGCGGTGGTGAAGCGCCAGTCGATGCCCGTTCCACTTTTGTTTCTCGAACGTTCCCATGGA
>SDBT01011980.1_pt1 | contig 13929 bp, 13 predicted proteins | sample 2277101 | NCBI WGS metagenome assembly SDBT01 (sample SAMN10404973, study PRJNA504765) | marine sediment metagenome | isolation source: marine sediment core GS10_PC15, 103 cmbsf | place: Arctic Ocean: Southern Knipovich Ridge | collected 2010 | reverse complement strand
ACCAAATCGATGGAAAGACCCATGGTCTGACCTTCTTCGACTTGTACCACGCCATCACCTCCGACTTTTTCAAAAACTTCAGCAATAAGCTCGCCGACTTCTTCGCTTTGGGCAGAAATAGTAGCGACCTGAGCCATCTCTTCCTTTGTAGAAATATCTTTCTTCATCTTATCCAGCTCGTCGATAACAACCTTTACGGCTGATTCGATGCCTTTCTTAAGAAGCATTGGGTTTACCTTGTTGGTGGTCAGGTGGTGCATGCCTTCTTTGATGATGGCATGGGCAAGAACGGTGGCGGTGGTAGTTCCGTCTCCGGCCACGTCATTGGTCTTGTTGGCCACTTCCTTTACCAGTTGGGCTCCCATGTTCTCGAATTTGTCTTCCAGTTCGATTTCGCGGGCAATGGAAACACCGTCGTTGGTAATGGTAGGAGCGCCGTAGGATTTATCCAGTAGGGCGTTGCGTCCTTTAGGTCCCATGGTTACGCGGACGGCCTGAGTTAGTTTTTCAATTCCGTCCAGAAGCTTCTGACGGGCATCATCACCGTGTAGTAATTGTTTAGCCATAATATTTTTTAATTAAATATTCAAGATTTAAAATTCAAAACTCTTATTGTACGATTGCGCGGACAGAAGTCATTTCGACGATTTTGTATTCCACGCCTTCGACTTTTACGTCTTCACCGGAGTATTGGCCATAAAGGACCTTGTCTCCCACTTTCATTTCGATAGGGAGGTCAGTGCCTTTGTCATTTATATTCTTGTCGGCCACGGCGACTACTTCACCCTCTTTGGGCTTTTCTTTGTTGGCGGTTTCAGGAATAACTATTCCGCTTTTGGTGACCTCTTCGGCCGCGAGTGGTTTAATGACCACGTAACCATTTAAAGGTTTAATCTTCATGTTTTCTTTAATTACTGGTAAATTAGCACTTTGAAATACAGAGTGCTAAATCATTGTAGCAAAGAGTAAATTGGGGGCAAGAGAGAATACTTGACAAATTACTCAAAATCATTATAATACCAATGGAGCGATTCGTAATGGTACATTGTTGTGATCCTACTCGTAGTGTTTGCTTCGCCAGTTGTCTCGCTCCGTTTTTTTATTTAACCAACACATATCCCTCCGTACTCACCCCATCCGCGAAGTAGTGTTTTACGTATGAACCTGCTTCGAGTTTTGAGAGTAGTGGCTGCAATGCCTGCACGTACTGATTGCTGGCGGTGAGTTTGTAGAAGTTGTCGAAGTTTATATAGGTTACTTCATCACTTACCTTGCTCAGGTTGGCGATGCTTTTTCGGAATGAAGTGCTTTCAGAAAGCAATTGAGTGTCACTCAGGTCGATTGTAGCGAGCAGGCGAGCTTTGCTGTTGGTCATTACAATTATTTCGTCGGTGGCGGCATAGCAGAAGCCTGCCTCTGTGCCAGTAACTTCAATACAGTTTACAGTGTAACCATTCAAGGTTTCTTCAGTGCTCTCCAGCTTTCCGTCATCTGGTACCAGCTCTCGGCTTTCGGTACCGTCAGGCAGTTCAACAATTACTACTTTGGGTGCAAACTTGGCGGCTAGGAATCTGAAGCCCTGGGCCAGTTTTTCCAGTTTCTTTTCGGCAAATTCCCGATCTTCGTGGGCCAAAATCAGGCTGATTTCTCTGCCTATTTCTCCCGTACCTACACTTAAGGCATATTCACCCTGAAAGAGGGGATAAATGTCGTTTCGCAGGTCCACTTGTGAGCCAAATACCTCATTCGCCTGAGCGCGAACCATTCCTTCCAGTATCACTCCATAGGCCGGATTGAGGTTCGAGATGGTTTCCAGGGTATTTAGCCATTCAGCTTCCAGATTGGCTCCTCCTATATACATAGCCACGTTTTCTGCGGGAATATAGTTGGTCAGCTCGTAGGAAAATTTACCACTGCTCTCTCCTCGCTCCAGTGACAGCAAATCTTTGTTTAAGTTTAGGAAGGTATTGAAGTGGAATCCCTCCTGATCTTTGCGAACCGCTAAAGCAACGTGTCTAATGGCATGCTTCATTGGTTCGATGATGCTATTGATAGCAGGATTTTCAGAGAAAGTCAGGTTTTGGAAATCGACATAACCGAGTATCCAGCTTCGTCTTGGAAGGTTACCAATAGACTTTAAATAGTCCTCATCTTCACTTAAAGTCTGACCATTTAGATTGTCCAGTAGAGTCAGAGCATCAGGGCTTTGGCCGATGACCACATATTTTTTAATGAATCTAAAAGCAAAAGGCTGTCCTTGCGGGTAAGAATAAATTGGTTCTTTGCTCTCGGTTTTGCTAAGTGCTTCGTTTGGCAGGGTCATTCTTTCAAAATACTTCAGAGCACCTCGCTTGGTTTTGATTTTAATAAAAAGCAGGGGTTGATTATTCATGCCCGGCTCTTTAACCATTGCATAGGCCATGCCGTCATTGGCAAAGCTCTCTAACATAGGAATCAAGTTTACTCCAAAAGGTTGTCCAAGTGATTCAGCTATCTTGATCTGATCATTGCCGGCTTCCATTTTGGTAGGAAGCTTCAAGCTATTTACTTCTACATACATCACCGTCTTTTTGGCCGGTAAAAGCGTGGCAACCGATGGCTGGGGCCAATTCATGTATACCATGTTCAGCACAAAAAGAACCAGAATGATGGCACCCAGACCAATCAGTCCCAAAAGAACCTGGTCGAGTTTCGACATCTTCTTTACTGCTTTTAAGTGGAGCTTTTTTAGTAGCTGATTTTTTTTCATTCTGAAACTTTAATAAGCGCATTTTATATTACCATTCCGAAGATCAATTTTTTCTTGACAAGTTTAACAATATAATTTAAAATAAACTTCTAATTATTTTGCTTTTTTGACACATGTCGCCAAAATCCAAAGCGCTTGGGGAACAGCCTGATGGCGAACCCTGTCTGGATCAAGTGTCAGATAGCCCATCCGTTGTTTCACGATTGAGAGCACGTTTAACTGGCGTACTTGCCGGAGCAACTGTGGCTTTTTCGGCATTGGGTGTCTCAGGCTGCGCTCATAAGACTTCTGGGACGCCGATTGTGCGCCCACCTATGCTCACGATTTCTGACGCCTGGGACAAAGACTATGAGCCGGAAGTTTTTCCCCCTAAAGTCCCCTTGACCCCGGCAACCAGGTGTCCGGGAAAGACTTTTAATGTCACACTTCAGTGCGACATGCAGGAAGTCCTTAAAACCGGAAACTTCAAGTGGGGAAGCTATGGCCGGCTTAAAAGTGTCTCAAGGCGGTTGGAGGGCGCGGAAGATATGTTTGTCAGCGAACCTGAAGGGTGCGAAGACGGGAAGCAAATTCAGATTTGCCTCATTCACTTCCAAAAAGGCGGTACAACTTCGGAAATTCTTGAGGGAATAGACCAGTTGGGTTATCGGTCGGCTGAGTGGTGGGAGTTGGCTCTTCTGGGGGCTGATGAACGTGAGATTTTGCCTACGTTTATTGAGCCAAACATCACAGCCCTGGGTTCAATGTGGAAGAACCCTTACGGTTTTGATGAAGTTTTGCACATGCAGCCTGATGAAAAGGGGCAAACCTTTAAGTTCACTGAACTGGTTGATAAACGGAACAAGCCTGGTCCATCGGAGCCGAAAACAGTTTGGGCGCCATGGAATCATTTTGCCGCTGTACGAAAAGCTGATTTTCCAACTAAAAAAACTGTTCCCACCCCTGGCGCTGCTCCGAAGGATGAAAACTGCCCGGGGCCGGTTTATGACTTCAGGCTGGTATGTGACCCCGAGGAAGCTCTCAGAATTGGAGGGCATCCGAACCCTAAAAAAGGGTATCAGTCACTAGTCGAGTATAATAAACACTCGCCGTCCGTCTTGCCCGATGATGCCATTACCAGACATCCTGTTGGCTGTGAAGATGGGAAGCGGGGCTGGGCATGCATGTTCTATTTCGGAAGAGATATGATAACTCCGGATGTGCATCAGGTGATGGATCAGATGGATCACCGGCCAATGAAGTGGTGGGAACTGACCTCTTTGTTCGCAAGTCGCCATAATCTGGCGCCAGTGGCAGGACTTAAGCTTACACGAGTTCCTAATTTTATGGCGCTTGGTTCTAAATTCAAGAGTCCCAGAGTGGGTTCTGCTGAGTATGTGATGCATCTGATGCATCCAGATAACGATAAAAAAAGAGAAATTGACTTTACCATTGATTTTGGAAATTGGCCTAATGTAAAAACCTACTGGAATCGAATAGTCATCTTTCCGGCCATTCACAAGCAGTCAGAGCCTGAAGTTCCGCAAATCTAATCATTCACCTCCGTTTCTTTGCCGCATTTTTCACATTTGATTAGATTCTTCTTTGCCTGAACTTGAAGTCCTTCGCAAACAGAACACTTGTCATCGACTGGTTTCTTCCAGGTGGCAAACTTACATTTTGGGTAGCCGGTACAACCATAAAAGACCTTTCCGCGCTTGGTTCTTTTTTCTACGATGTCGCTTCCACACTCAGGACACTTAACTTTAAGTGCGTGCGATAGTGGACGGGTGGTTTTACATTTGGGGTAGGCACTGCAGGCCAAGAATTCTCCAAAGCGGCCGTTCTTAACAATCATGGGACTTTTGCACTTGTCACATTTTTCATCTTTGAACTGTTTCTGAAGCTCTTTTTCCTTTTCAGCATCCTCCTTCATTGGGCGGGCATTCTTACATTCAGGGTATTTAGAACAAGACAGGAACTTACCGTTCTTACCTAGCTTCACTACCATGTCTGCCTTACACTTGTCGCATTTTTCATCGGTTTTCTCGTTGATGACGTCCTCTTTCTTCACTTCCTTCTTCTTTTTTTCAATTGTCTTTTCAAAGGGTTCATAAAATTCCTTGATGACCGGCTGCCATTCACGTTTTCCTTCCGCAATATCGTCCAGCTTATCTTCCATATGGGCTGTAAACTGATAATCCACAATGTCAGGGAAGTGTTTGACCAAAAAATCATTCACAATTAGTCCGATGTCCATGGGGTAAAGTTTTTTGTCGATCTGTTTCTCTATGTATCCCCTCGAAACAATGGTCGAAATAGTCGGAGCATAAGTGGACGGACGACCAATACCTTCATGTTCCATCTTCTTAACCAAGCTGGCTTCGGTGTACCTTGGAGGAGGCTGGGTGAATTTCTGTTCGGCATTTACTTTTTCCAAGTCGCAAGCCTCGCCTTCTTTCATGTCCGGCAAAATAATGTCTTTGTCAGAAAGAATCTTGGCAGGATCATCATGACCTTCGATGTAAGCCTTCATAAATCCGGCTTTCTTGATTATTTCGCCTTTTGCGATTAGCTCGTAGTCGCCGGTTTTTATTGTAACGGTCGTCACATCTACTTCGGCATCCGCCATCTGGCAGGCAATGGTTCTTTCCCAGATCATTTTGTATAGTCTGTACTGTTTTGGGTCCAAATGAACTTTAATATCCTTCGGCGTTTTGCTCAGGTCGGTTGGGCGAATAGCTTCATGAGCTTCCTGAGCTCCGCGGGCTTTTTTAGTAAAGATCCTTGGTTTGTCCATTACGTATTCTGCTCCGTATAGCTTGGTGACAATTTTAGGAATGGTCTTTGTAAACTCATGTGACAGGTTGTAAGAATCGGTACGCATGTAGGTAATCAGACCGGTGTGATGCATGCCGTGTTCCATACCTTCGTAAAGCTGTTGAGCTATCACCATGGTTTGTTTGACCGAAAAACCTAGCTTGCGGCTGGCTTCCTGCTGAAGAGTCGAAGTGATGAAGGGGGCTGCGGGATGCCGCTTGGTGGCCTTTTTATCAACTTTCTGTACTTCGTATTTGCCTTTGTTCAGGTCTCTTAAAACCTCGTCGGCTTTCTTATTGCTTCCAACTTCAGCCTTCTTACCTTTGATTTTAGATAGTTCGGCGTTGAAGGAGCCTTTTTTAACAGAGAGATCGCAGTCTATGTTCCAGTATTCTTCTGCCTTGAAGGCTTCAATCTCGCGTTCGCGGTCCACAATCAGGCGAACTGCAACAGACTGCACTCTACCAGCGGATAGGCCTGCCCGTATCTTGGTCCACAAAAGAGGGGATAGCTTATAGCCTACAAGTCTATCCAGAATACGGCGGGCTTGTTGGGCATGAACTAGATTGATATCGATGTGACGTGGATTTTCCAAGGCTTTCAGAACGGCGGGCTTGGTGATTTCGTGAAAAGCGATTCGGCGATACTGTCCTTTTTTGAGTCCTAAAGCGTAAACCAAGTGCCAGGCAATACTTTCTCCTTCGCGGTCCTCATCGGGTGCGAGCCATACGATGGTGTCGGGTAATTTGTGCGCGGCATCTTTTAGCTCCTTCACTATTTTCTTTTTGTCAGGCGAAATTTCATACTCAGGTTTGAAGTCGTGTTCGACATCGATTGCTAAAGTCTTTTTAGGGAGATCCCTAATGTGGCCCATGGAGGCCTTGACTGCGTACTTGGCTCCAAGAAATTTTTTGAGAGTTTTTGCTTTTGCAGGTGACTCAACGATTATCAAATGATTCATAAAAAAAACTTTATTTTTTGAAATGCTATGACTAGCTATACAGGAGCATATGAAAGAGTGTCAAATTTTTTTTAATATAGAATACTTATATATACTTCCTATTTATTACTGTGTTTAAGCCAAATAGCTGAAAATTAAGTTATTCTGGACATGAAAAAAAATTTTTAGTCAAATTTGTCCGAAATGGCTTAAAAAAGCGGTTTTTTCTGTATAAAAAATGTTCTCATGTCACTTTTTTCGCTTAGCTAAGGGAAAAACCCTTGATTCGTCACAATGAGGCTCTTATACTGGCTTCAGAAATTTAATTCTTAATTTATTTATTATGACTAAACAAGATTTAGTTGCTGCTGTAGCCGCTGGTGCTGGATTAAGCAAAAGAGTTGCTAGTGACGCTTTAGAGGCTGTTCTTGCAGCTGTTACTAAAGAGCTCAAGAAAGGAAATAACGTTACCATCACTGGTTTCGGTACTTTCCGTATTAGCCATCGTGCAGCTCGCACTGGTGTAAATCCACGAAATCCTACTCAGAAAATCAAGATCCCAGCTATGAACGTTCCTGCTTTCAAGGCTGGTAAGAGTCTTAAGGATGCTGTTCGTTAGTTAGCAGCTCAGCTATTTTTTTAGCAAGCAATTTAAAACCCCGCTTCGGCGGGGTTTTTTGTAATTCAGGCTACAAGCCAAACTTGTCATCAACAAATCCATGTCTTATTATGGAACCGTAATATTTCCTAAATATAAAAAATATGGCTGCTCTCGAAATTACTCAGGACAACTTTCAGACCGAGGTTCTAAATGTAAAAGGTAAACTGGTTCTTATTGATTTTTGGGCCCCCTGGTGCGGACCATGTCAGATGCAGGGGCCAATCATTGATGAACTATCAGGCGAAGTTGGAGACAAGGCCGTTATTGGCAAGGTGAACGTTGATGACAATCAGGAATTGGCAGGAAAATACGGTATTATGAGCATTCCAGCGCTTATCATCTTCAAAGATGGTGAAGTGGTCGATAATATGGTGGGTGTTCACCAAAAGAACGACCTTCTAAAAGTGATTGAGAATAATTCCTAGCGCTCACAAGCTTATCACTTGGTGATTAATATTCTCTGTCCATCGCCCGATTAGCCAGATAGTCGGCTACTGCATTTTCTTCGCGCGGGATGTGACTGATGGAAAAGCTCTCAAACTTATCGGCGATGCGTATGGCCTTTTGGAATAAAGGCTTCACGTTCAGGCTTTTAACTTTCCAATTGCCGCTCATTTGCTCCACGGCCAGTTTTGAATCCATAAAACATTTCACTTTCGCGCCCTTATCACCGTATTTGTCGTAGACTTTTTGCAGAGCTATTCCAAGGGCCATGTATTCGGCCTGATTGTTGGTTTTATCACCAAAAAATTCAGAGCCCTTTTCAATTACCCGACCGTCTTCGTAGATAGCGAAACCTCCTCCCGACGGGCCGGGATTACCACGAGATCCCCCGTCGATGTAGACTTCGATACTTGGGTTCATCGGTTTGGTTTATCTCTTGGCTCCTAGCATGAATTTACTCTTCGATGCCTTTGTTCCGTTTAGAGTTTTAAGGAAGGTGCGAGTTACATTAATCGCTGTGAACATTGAGATCAGAATACCCAGGCCCAGCATAAGGGCGAAACCGCGGATGATAGAATTACCGAAGAACCATAGGATGATGCAGGTGATGAGCGAGCTGACGTTTGAATCTTTGATGGAAGACCAGGCTCTGTCAAAACCGGTAGTAATGGCCGCAATGTAGCTATTACCTTCGTTTAACTCTTCTTTAGTACGCTCAAAAATCAGAATATTGGCATCTACCGCCATACCAATCGACAGAATAATACCAGCGATACCAGCCAGGGTCATAACGATTCCGGTTGTCTTCAGAATGAAGATCATAATAATTGAATAGATTGTCAGAGATAGCACAGCAAAGAGTCCCAGCAAGCGATAGTAAATAACCATGTAGATGGCTAGTAATATTAAGCCTATAAGACCGGCATACAACGAAAGCTGCAGGGCGTTGCTACCCAGCGAAGCACTGATGGTGTATTGACCGCTCAGAATGATCGGAGCATCGATAGCACCAGTGTTTAGGTCGGTAGACAGCTTGATGGCATTCTGAAGGGATCCGATACCGGTAATGACTGCTTGCCCACCGATGATCTTTTGGTTTACGTTCGGGGCAGAGACAAGTTCTCCTCCAACAAAAATAGCTAGTCGCTGATTGACCAGACGTTCGGTTAGGTCTTCAAACATTTGAGCTCCTTCATCATCAAACTGAATGGCAACCTGAGGTGAGCCGAGTTGGTCGTATGTTACGCTGGCGTACTTGAAGTGTGAGCCATCTAGGTCGGTTGTCTGCCAGGGGTCGGGCGATGTATCGTAAAGAATTTCGCTGTAGGTGTAGTGGTTTTCCTGTGTCACAGTTTCTTCCCCCTCTTTTTTATCGGTTACTTTGATGATGTGGAAACCGAAGCTGGTTTCGACAACCTGCGAAACTTGGTCTACTGCCAATGTATAGGAAGCTGATTCAAATGCGGGAGTCATGGCTCCTTTTCCGAAGAAGCCCAAATCACCACCATTTGTTCCGCTGGGTCCGTCGGAGTACTGTTTGGCAAATTCCGCAAAGTTCTCGGGGGCCACCTGTACTTCGGCGAGTACTCTTTCGGCTTCTAACTGAGCTTCTTCTTTGGTTCTAGTCACGCCTTCGGCAGCTCTTTCTGCACCTGCGTAAGAAATCAGAATGTGTGAAGCCTTAACTTCTCCATCGGTTTTCTCTGTTTTGTCACGGATTTCTTTTGCATCAAGCTTTAGAATCAGGAAGCCTTTTCTTTCTTTAATTTGTCCATCGGAGGTCACAATATAGTCGCCACTGTTTTCGATTAGTGCGCTGTGAACCTGACCCACCTGCATGGTAGGAAGTATTTCTTTATTATTGATGGATAATTCTGATTCCCAGCCTTCATTTACGGCACTGTAACTGATTTTTCCGTCGCTGGTCTGCGAGGATTCTCCCAGAAGTGCGAAGTTTTCTGGATTGGCGAGAGCTGTTTTGAGGGTTGTACTGGCTTCCGTTTCAATTCTTTTCAGGGTGTCAGAATCTTCCTCCGTTTTGGGCTCCTTGAATTCCAGCTGAATGGTTTTTCCGACAATCGCTTTGGCTTCTTCAACATCTTTAATACCAGCCAGTTCTACAATGATGTGTTTTTCTGCTGCAACGTCAGAGGTGTAAATATTTGGCTCAGATACACCCAATCCATTAACACGTCGCTCAAGGGTAGCTCGTACTCCTTCCACAATATCGCGTATGACTACATCATTTGACTTATCATCATCGGCGTTTCTGGCTTCGATATTTCGCAGGTCAATGCGGTAATCCAGCTGAGTGCCTCCTTGCAGATCCAGACCAAGGGTTATATTCTGGTTTTTCACCCAGGTACTTACTGGATCACCGGGTAGTTTAGATTTAACAGAATCAGGGAGTGATATCACGCCCATAAGTAGGGTGGCAATAATGATTACTATAAGTTTGTTAGAAAAGCGTCGCATCGCATGAAAATTATTCAAATAAGCGGTGATAGTTTAGCGGAAAGCCCTTTTTTTTGCAATTATCTTTATTGTTCCCCTGTGCTAGTATCTTGACAAAATGTATGAATAATGTATTATTAATAACCAATCATTGTTTGTTCCCCTTTGGCATGCCGCTGTGGGGACTTGCTTATTGGTCCTTAACAGTTCGACCACAAAACACAAACCGGAGGTTTCTCATGCGTAAGATCAACTTTCTACTGGTACTTTTTGCTGTCTGCTGTGTGACGATGCCGGCTTTTGCGGCTGATGATAATGATGCCGAATTCAGTATCGACGCCTATCTGAACAGTGATCTGGAAGGTGAGGTATCTGCTGAGGCTAATGCCGACGGTGAAGATTCGTCACCCGGTCCCTTCACCTCGGACTACGGCCCCGTGATCATTCTGGAGTACACGGCTCTGAACCTTTCCGGGGACGATGACCTGAAAGTATTCCGGATTATCCCGGGCTACACGCTCAAGGATGTTGGCATTCAGTTGGGAGCGAACCTGACCTACTTCGGTCTCGACCGTCCGTCGGTCAATGGCAAGATCTTCACCGAAGGCGGCTGTCCGTCACTCGATGATTCCTCTGCTCAGCTGCCCACCTACACACTGAAGTCCGACTTCAACTACTGGGGTGGTGGCCCGTCGATAGGGCTCGACGTGGAGCTCATCGAGGATTGGGTAGGACTGGAGTTCCTTGCGAACTTCACCTTCCCCTTCACAAACAGTTCGGCCGGGTGGTCCTTCGAAGCGACCGCCTTTGCCTACTTCTCCCTACAAGGTCTCACGGACGGCTATGCTGATGTTGCCCTGATGGGCGGGGGAGGGTTCGGCCACTATAACCAAGAGGTTGATAGGTTCATGATTAATCAGAACATGATGATGCCGGCGGCGGCTCTGATGGCTCAATTCTAGAGTCTTACGCTCTGTGGTCGAGCGAAAAAACACCCCCATCGTTTCGACGGTGGGGGGGTTCAATCTATTTATTTTTTATTTTATGTCTAAATAACGAAGCAGTTTTTCTTTCACTTCAGTAAGTTCGCCATCAGAGGCTGTGTGGATTTTTTTGATTAACCTTTCTTTTGCAGCAACGCGTATTTGCGGCAGAACAGCGTGGGATTCTCCCCTCATTTTTTTGAGGTAGACATGGAAGCTCTTTATAAATCTTCCTGTGGAGATAGGAATGATAGTGACGGTTTCAGCGATAGTGTTATATCCTGAATGACTTATTACAAGGGCAGGTCTTGTTTTAGCGATTTCACTGCCTATGACCGGATCCAGATTTACGAGCCAAATGTCTCCGCGTTTAATCTTCATAATATGTCTTCAAATAATTCTTCAGCTAATTCTACTTGTTCTTTGCGATACTCCTTGTCATTTGCGATCAAAGACAGGTCGTTTTCCCATTGTTCGGCTTCTTCCATTAGCTCGGAAAGAGCCTGTTCTATAATAGTTCCCTGAGAAACACCGAGTTCTTTTGCTTGTTGCTCCAAAAAGCGGATAAGTTTTTCTTCGATGCGGAAGCTCTTCAAAATAGTCATGATGCAGGATTTACATCATAATTGTAATACAAAATGTAATACAAAGCAAGCTTATTTATTGTATCCTAGGTGTTGACTAATTAATTAAACTATTTTATTATCCATGTCCTGTGGATGTGTAGGTATTTTCCAGACCTTCTGAGAAAATCCCCGCATTCATAATGTTCTTTAATAGCTCGCGAAAGCAATTTATATTTTCTGTGCGTCACTGTGTTAGTATTCAAAAATTGAATTCTGATATGGTGACGCATGGTGTATCACTACAACTCAACCTAATCTAGCTGGAGGCTAGTTATGAATTTTATCAAAAAAAATGCTCTGAACTTCGTAGTCGGCCTACTGGTTGTTGCAGGTTTGGTGATGCTCTTTCGGGACATCGATTGGAACAGGACTGTGCCTAGTCGGAGTAGCTCCACGACGGCTAATGCCGTTCTTGAAACGGCTTTGTCGGCGGTGTCGGCAAGACCAGTTAAGTACAAACCAAGCTCTCCGAAGGGCGGTAGCGTTTGCTTCGAGGTTGGCAATGAACAACGTGAGGAGATGACAGGTTGTCGCTTCCATTGGCGGCAGTTTGCGCCTGAATCACAACCAGTTCTCTCGAAGTGGTCCAATACAGAATGTAATGGTCCCGGAGAGTACCCCTTTCATGGGTTTGACGATGGTCTTTATGATGTCGATGTCCGCTGCGGCTCTTACACTGGGCTGAAAGAAAAGCTCAGGCTTGAGAAGCGTCGTCAATGGTATATTCCTGTAGCGGTCTTTCCCCGGGTTTCCGATGGTAAGTTCTGTGTTCGGCAGCTGTACCATTCGTTGTGGTGGAACAAACTCAAAATCGACTTCAGCTCTTCGATTGGTTACGGCTCTGATGACTTCTGTGCGAAGGCCAAGCCCGAGGCACTCGCTGGTATGAATGTGGTCAGTGTAGAGCAGATATATGGACCGGGCTACTGTCTGTCTATGACGGATCAGAACTGTAGTATTCAAGTAAGTGGACTGTCCGTTTCGGTGAATGATAACTTCAAGAAGCTGGAGTTGTTTGACACGCGGCTCTTCAAAGTTGTTGTTCAGGACGCCAACCTCGACGAGGTCACTATCCGTGTTTCCACGAATGCGGAGTTTCTTCCATGGGACGTGAATCGTTGAGTTCGCGAGCGAAATCACCCCCTCTGTCTTCGGACGGTTGGGGGTGTTCAAGCTATCTATTTTTCAATTTCACTGCCCTGGCGAATCATCTTGTGACTCAGATCAAGATTTTTTAGGGTACAATTTTCGTCGATTACACAGCTTCTAATTACGCAGTTGTCGATTTCGCAGTTTCCCAGTATTACAGAGTGGTCGATCACGGAATTACGGACAGTGACGTTTTTGCCCAGGTATACGCCCCCAATAAACTCATTATTTCCCTCTTTTTTTACTCCTTCCTGCTCGATTACCTGTCCATCCATAAGGTCTTTGTTGGCTTGCAGGTAGGCTTCATAAGAGCCAATGTCTACCCAGGGTTCGTCAAAACGAAATACATCAATCGTCTCTCCTTTTTGGATTAGATATTCAAATACTCCGCCCAAATTGTCACTATTTTCTTTGGCATAATGCACAATGTCTTTTAGGTTTTTGGCGGGGAACAAAAAACAGCCGGTAGAAACAAGCGTGCTTTTGGGCTCTTCCGGTTTTTCCTGAAATTCCACTGCTTTTCCATCTTGCTGTACCACGACGCCGAACTTCTTTGCCTTTTCCAAATCTTTAATGTCGTAGGCGGCCAGCAGGGGATTGTCGGAGAACCTTTCCAGCATCTTCTCCATCTCAAAACCAAAGTAGTTGTCGCCAGCCAGTAGCATTAAATCCTCATCGATTCCTTCGGTTTCAATCACCAGCGCTGTGGCTCCCAGTGCCCCTTTCTTCATATCATCACCAGCTGAATCTTCGACAAAAATTTTGATGTTCTTATCTTTGAAATTCTCGGACCATTTCTTGAATTCATCTTCAAAAACGGCATTGGTGGAAATGATTATTTCGGTGTCTTTGGGCAGTTTTTCTACTATATGCGAAATTAGCGGCCTGTCTTTTAGGTGTAATAAGGGTTTGGCTTTGTTTTCAGTCAGAGGCCACAACCTGGTTGCGAAGCCACCTGCGAGAATAATACATTTCATTTACCAGATGTTATGCCACCAGTATTTCTTTTTATTCACTTTCAAAAAAGGCATGCCTTCTACTTCTTCGATAATCTGATGGCCCTGGAAAATACCCAGCAGTTCCGGTGGCATAAAGTATTTTATATTGTTCGCCAGGGCGTAGTT
>SDBT01011979.1_pt1 | contig 13930 bp, 31 predicted proteins | sample 2277101 | NCBI WGS metagenome assembly SDBT01 (sample SAMN10404973, study PRJNA504765) | marine sediment metagenome | isolation source: marine sediment core GS10_PC15, 103 cmbsf | place: Arctic Ocean: Southern Knipovich Ridge | collected 2010 | reverse complement strand
TTTAGTGCCGGGGGTTCGGTTATTGCAAAGGGAATATTATGGGAAAAGCCTTGACGACTACGAATTGAGGTATGAGAAAACAAAGGCTAAATATGAAAGGTGGTTCAGTGATGCTCAAGCCAGAGGATTAATCCAATGGCGCGGGTATTCCCGCAAGGGATACCGCTGCGTCCGCGTAAAATTCACGGAGGTGAAGGGATGACTCGCCCTCCCCAATGCACCCTCGACGCCCGGGCCCAGGCCGAGGCGCGGGGTCTATGGAATCCCGACGACGTGGAATGGGGCCGGATGACTCAAGGCGAGAAGCAGGCGTACTTCGTCTGCATGGAGTTCGACAACCCGGAAGGACTTGAGAGGTTGAGGAAGAAAATACAGGAGGTACAGAAACCATGAATACAAAAATATATCTTTTTCCAGTGCGGCTGGTGGTTGTGAAGTGGCTTGACGCAGCCAGCCAAATAGGACCGGTGACGACAGCGGAAATTGCAAACAAGGGGATCGAAAGAATGACCGCGGGATGGGTAATTAAAGATAGCGATTACTGCCTGACAATTGGGTCAGACGCCGCCGAGGATGGCTCATGGCGAAGCGTCACCTTCATCCCAAGGGCATATATTATTGGCATCAGCGGAATGTCGCACCCCAAGGCGGCACAATTTAAGCGAGAAGGAGATACAAGATGCGTAACATAATCGGAATCGACCCGGGGAAAACGGGGGGCGTGGCGATAATCTACGATCACATGGTGGAGACAGAGGTTCACCCGACTCCCGAGACCTTCAAGGAGCGGGCGGAACTTCTCAAGGCACATGACGGCGGATGGGAGACTATAGCCTTCATCGAGCAGGTCCACTCCATCCCCGGCACGTCAGCCAAGTCCAACTTCACCTTCGGCGGGGAATACTATAGCTGGCTGGCCATCCTCGAGACGCTGGGCATATCGTTCGAGACAGTGACGCCGGCGACGTGGCAGAAGGTGATGCTGGAGGGTAAGCCGAAGCGGCCGGACACAAAGAAACTTAACATCCTCATCAAGGAGGAGCCCTGTAATTCACCCTTCATCAAACAGAAAAAGGATCTCCTCGCCCGCCACAAGAAAGCCATCAAGGAGTACGCCTACACCACGGCGCATCGTCTCTACCCCAGCGTGAGCTTCCTGGCCACGGACAGATGCTCGGTACCCCACGACGGCATGGTGGACGCCCTGCTCATCGCGGAGTACGGCAGGAGGACGGCAGGATGAGAACTTTAAGCATGTCAGCGTCCCTGACTTGGAGAGATTTTGATATTACCTTCTACTTTTACCCCTTCGATTGGGATTGGTGTATGTTTGGCCATTATGCGGCCGCTGGGCCGTTTGCGGTTTTCTGGAGCATCCGATGAACTGGGACAAGTTCGCGGTCTTCATCGGCGTTCTCATGGGTGCCGGCATAGTCCTGTTCACGCTCTGGCTGTTCAAGCCCGATGCCATGAACGCCAAGCCTATTACAATCTACAACGAACTCGGCCTGGTGGAGGTGTTGCGCCAAGATGTTAAGTCAACGGGCGACCCGATATTGATGTATCGTCCGATGCCGGGCCCTGGAGGCAATCATGAGTAAGTCACCACCGAAATCGACAAGCCCAAGGGAGACAAACAGTGACTGACTTCCTTAAAAAGCGCTTCTCCGTCTACCCGCCGGGGACCAGGGAATACAGGGACAACCACGACAGGATATTCGGGAAGAAGAAGCTGATAATAAAGTGGGGAGTCAAGAAGGTCCCGCCGGACCCCGACCCGAAGGCTGTGGCCGAACTGGTTATTCAGGACATCATCCGCCAGGCCCGGGCGTCGGGCAAGCTGGTGGAGGAACAGATCGACCGGGTTGAGTTGTATGCAACGGAAGCCTATATAGAAGCCGCCCGACCTGATCGAGCGACGTTAATAACCGGAATCAAGGAGGACAACGAATGAACTGTATTATATGTGGCAAGCCCGTTATTGCCGATGGTGATTTTTCAGCGAATCTGGGTTCTCCCGACGAAATACCCCCGCTGCACAACGACATAAAATGCTGGGGAGCGTACATCCATGGACTCAGAAAGGAACTGGCAATCCATGACGTATATCTGCTGGCGAAAGAGATGATAAAGGAAGCATTTAACGGAACGCCTTTTAATCTCTCGGCGGTGGCGGAGGTCCTGGAAAAACTCTTTGACGATTTGGCATCGAGAAGATGTACTTATATGTCGTGCTTGCATTTGCTTAGGTTTCCGAGAGACAAAAAGGAGGACTCGAGATGAAACAGGTAATCGTAGCGGTAATGTTGGTGTTGCTGGTGGCGGGGTGCTGTCCACTAGAAAGCGCGTTGATGAAGACGGAGTGCAAAATCGAGCGATGGCTCGGGGGTGATGTAAGGCTCTGTCCTGAGATGGATTGTTCCAAACATAAGGAGCCCGAACGCTTCTTCGAGGGCAGCACTGTTGATCCGGTGGACGACTTCTATGGTGAGGTCTTCACGACTGGAGAGCTTGTACACACAGAGCCCATACATCCAGACCGGGCACTCACCTTGCTGGAATGTAACGGCACCGCAATTGCCGGGTACTGCGTAGATGAAAACCACCTCGATATCGACCCGAGGTACGCCTACATCCGGGACGCCGGCGACTACTACTGGATCACCTTCACCGCGATCAACGGCGACACCCTGATGGCGCTGGTGGATGAGATAGTCTGGCCTGAGGGGGTGTGCGAATGACCAAGGAACAATCGCCACAGGATGGGCAAAGGAGAAAACCATGTATAAGTATACCATAGCGAAGGTAGCGACGGCGCTACAACAAAAGAGAGGCGAATTGAAGGAACAGGCACGGGAAAGTCGAAACCCGATTGAAAAATACCGGCTCAACGCCCGCGCCGAAGGCGTTGGCATGGCAATCAAGGAAGTCGAGCTCACCGCCACCAAAATGAAAGCCACCCTGCGCCAGCCAGGTGCAGTAACCTACGTCCCCAAAGGAGAGATATGGATACGCCAACAAGGATTCGATACCATGGCATTAAGCTTTTCAGTGATTAATACGCCCATAACCTATATCAAAAAAACAGCCGTGTTCTCGGCGATCGAGGAAGACCTGGGAAAAGGATTTGATATCAGAATTAGAGAATAATTTTTTCCCGCAGATCACAGGTGAGTAATAATAATTATCGTAAATCGCTTGGGGTTGACGGGGGGGGGGGCCTCTTGTGGCTCATCATCACCCCATAATTAGCCATCACAACCACGCCAAATCACCACAATGTCAATGATATCAGTGCTTTACAATTTAACATAATGGGGTTTATCGGCAATTCTGCCAAGGTCGGGGCTCGCTCGGCCCTCGGTGCTGGCCGGTGCGGATCGGCGGCGGGTAGTACTATGCCTGCCAGTGAGCGACACTTTTCTATAATACTATATAACCTCAACCCTACCAACTTGCTTCCATCCACTCCCTACTCTTATGCTTCTATGGTTTCCCTAGTCCCCTAGTTCCCTTTTCCTCCTCTGGTCCCTGCGCTCTGGTATTACTATAATACTATATGCTGATTCCTGCCTCGCTTAAAATACCATCACGTTGGAGCCCTACCATGCCGCCATGTCCTCGGTCGTCCTTCAGTGTCACCTACTCCGTTTGAATGCTTGCGGCCCTTAGAATTGATTACAGCGCCCTGCCCCAAGTCCTCAATATTACAACGATCAGTGAATTAATTTCAGAAAAAGGTTGACAAGTTGAACCCCTTTTGACATTACTTTCATCTTAATGGTATGAAACGCAAAAACCAAACAAGGAGATTAAAAGATGAAAACGAAAACTGCTGTAAAACGATTCTTTGTCAATCCTCGTTATCTGTCGAGGATCAAGGACCTCAAGCTCTCAAGCGCAAACGGCCGGCACGTCCAGGCGGCCATCAGCGGGCGGACGTGGGAAATAATCAGGTGAATGCCATGAAAAAGGGAGACTACGACGGACGGTTCATTCATCAGCGCATGGGCCATACGGAAACGGTGTGCGACGGTTGCGGCGAGGTGATCCTGGAAAGCGAGGACCGCTACAGAATTACCATATGGAGCCGCGACGGTGAATTGAATGAAATGTGCGTGTCGTGCGAGAGCTGCGCATACAACTGGGGTGAATGGCATGAGCATTCCTAAAAGCGCGGCATTGGTTTACGGCCTGACCGTGGATGCGGAAATCCCTTTCACCGCCCGCATTTATAAAGGTGAGGTCCGGCTGAACTTCCGACACGTCCCGGCGATATGGCTCATGACCACCACCGTTTGCGGACGAGGCGAGGAGAAGCGGTTTACCGGGCGTAACATTAAGAAAAGCTTGGAGCGGGCGCGAGATACCATTAATGAACATGGCCGCTTCACCGCATGGCAAACCCGCGAAGCATTCAATCGGATGATAGAGGATGAAATCGGGGCAGCGCCATGAAAGTCTGTCAAACTTGCATCAAAAAACCATACTGTTCTCTTTACAAGATGCACGGTATCAGGGGCTGCGACACGCACAAGGCCGACAGATACCGGATCAGCTACAGCGTCGAAACCATGACGCCGGGGCAAGCGCAAGCATTGAGGGAGGGGGGATATTGAGATGAAAAATATAGCCGTTAATAGACTAGCCAAACGGGCGCAGGAATTGAAAATCGAGGGCTTCTACTCAATCGTCATGGTTCCGGTTCCAAATCCCAGCCGTTACTACCTCATTATTAAAACCAATGAAAATATCATGGGCGGCAGGTGGGCAATAGGGATGAACGAGGCCGAGGCGATGGACTCGCTGGAGATCGAGGCGATAAACCAACAATTGAAAGAAGGGGGATATTAGGATGGAAGACAAGGAAATAATACAATTTATAAACGCAACGCGGGCACGAATAAAAAATAACAGATCAATAGCTGCCATAAAAATCATCCGAAAGGAATATCGGTTGGGGCTCAAAGAGGCACTGGACGCGATAAAGGCTCCCAAGTTTTCAATCAACTGCCTCGAACAAATCAAAGACCTCAAGGAATCTAACGCAGACATGCTGGCGGCACTGGAGATGATCGACGACGCATATGGAGACGCCTGCGAGTGCGTGGACCCGCACACACCGGAACACTGCCCTTACTGCGTAGTGCGGGAAGCCATCCGCAAAGCCAGAGGCACACCATGACCGTCTCCGAACTCGCGAAAATGGACCGCGCCCGCATCAACAAGAATCTGAAAAAGACCACGTTTGCCCAGGACTACCGACCCCGGAACGCCTCGACCGGCAAAGAGTACGGCAAGGCTAACGCGGGCCTCTTGACGGTCTCCGCTTATGACCGCGGCAAGGAAGCACGGAACCCGCGACACCCGGGCGAAGTGCACCACGTTGAATATTGGGCGACCTACAAGCAATGGAGCGGCCTTGGCTGCCATGTACGCAAGGGCGAGACGGGGACCCGGATATATTTCAAGGGCCGTTACTTCGTGGTGTTCAGCGCGGACCAAGTGACGCTACCTGATGAACTGGTGCCCGAACTTGAGGACGTGCTCGAAGATATCAAAGAAGTGGATGAAGCGCGGGCCGTAGCCGACCGGGACATAAGCGGGACCGAGTACGACGCGCAGCACTGGAACAACGTTGTACAGGCGACGGGCTCGGACAACGTACCGTTTTAAGGGGGATTGAACAATGGAAATTACAAACGAGATGGAAAGCGATTACCTGAGCAGTGGGTGCCGGTGCCCGGTATGCCAGGGCGACAACTGCGACCACGACGAGGAGAGCGACGACTGGCGCAACACGGAGGAGGGATTTAAGATCCATTATCGGCGCTTCTGTAAGGATTGCGAGGCCAGGTGGTCGGAGGTCTACACCTACTCGCACATTCAGGACCTGGACGCCACTGCCTCGGAGAGCCTGGCCAGGGTAACAAAATGAAACAGCCCATCACATTTAAAGGGGGATGAAATGAAATGTCCTAAATGCGGGAAGCAAGCCAAACTTAAACGAGTTTATCCACTATGGGGGGAAACTGGGAAAACTCTCTACGTTCATGAAGTAAAAACTGGAGCCTTTGGGATCCGAGAGTTTACCAAGTCCTGCCTCGTGAACCAGGCCACGCAATGAAGCAGCTCATAACATGGCGGGACGGCGCCGGCAACATTCACCGGGACAAGGTGGACGTGTACGAGGGCGAGGACATTTGCCTAAAGGACGGCTCCAAGGTCAGTACCAAGGCAAGGAAAATTAAAAGGCAAGGCCATTTGTTTGAGCCGGAACAGCGGAAACTATTTTAAGGAGGGCTGAGAAAATGAAAGTCAAATCACTCGGAGCCAACAAGACGGAGATCCACACCGGGAAAATGGTGGTCTTCGTGAGTTACGAGACGCCAGTGGCCTGCCATATCCAGGGGCAGGGCTACTTCGAGACGGAGAAGAAGCACAGCGCCACCACGTCGAAGCATGTCACCGTCTGGTTGCGGAAAATGGGAGCGGCCAAGATCGAGAAGCGGCCGCAAGAATTCTTTGACGTGCTGCTGGATAACTGACCGCCCCGAGCGGCAACAAAGGGAGGTGAAGTGATGGACAAAAGCGATTACGACGACCTTGATAAATTCGGCAAGTCGAATGACGAGTGCATTCACTGCGGACATTCGCCGACCGATAAAGTAAGCTGCACATGTGAGTACACCGACGACGACGGCTATTGCCGGGCATGTCCGAAGTGTTTTCAAACTTTCTCAGTGGGATAAGGGGGGCGCAGTGATGAAAACTTGCTCCAAGTGCGGCGGCGAACTTGCCGACATTCAAAACCCATGGACGCCGCTGGTAAAATATCAATGTCGGAAATGCCTCGCCGTGTTCAATCGTGAAGGCGAGATTATAGAAGGGGAGGTAACGGGATGAAAGACGCCAGCATAATCCATATTGTCTGTGATCCTGATGGGAAACTTGTCGCCGTTAGCCTTAAAAGATATCGGGTCATCTACGACGCGATAACCGAGGATCGAGACCGCCGCATCTCTTGGCATGATCGGACCGGCCATGACGGGAGAACTTGGAAACAACTCTACCGCTCGGGATGGCGATGTTCCCAATTATCAGTGAAGGGAGGTGATGCCGCGATGAAGTAGTTTAATAACAACGCCTAGCCCCTCGCGTGGAGTGTCGAGAATACACGTAATAATTCGAGGGGCCTGGCGGTGGAATTAAATCAAGGAGGTGGAGCAATGAAAAAGTATCATGTTTGGGGGACCTTGACCGTGCCCTGCGTTGTGACGGTCAATGCCGAGTCGGAGGACGATGCACTGCAAAAGGCCGCATATTTAAGTGAGAGCAGGTGGAGCACCGTCTCCAATCCAGCCGATGTTATCTGCCGCACCGTTGACGAGGCGCACGAGGCCAAAGGGTGAACTGGCTCATAATCATCACCATAACAGTCATGCTCTGGTGGGCATGACAGAGGAGGTAACAATGCCGAGAATAATCAAATCAAAGTTTCAGTTTTACAGGGCCGAGGCGAACCTGTCCATGATCGAGGTCGCCAAGCGGGTCGGGGTCGCTCCGAGCCACCTGTCACGGTGGGTAAGCGGCAACTCGTTTCCGAATGACGCGAACGCCCGCAAGTTGTTCGAGGTGATGGGGGCCGGGGCCGACGAGTTGGTGACGTTCGAGGAGGTGAAGGGATGAAAGGCGATAATTTCTCTTTTGAGTTGGAAGGCACCAAGTATTATTATGAAGTCAGGCAGAAAATGGCGATTAGTGGAATGGCGGGGCGGGTGAGTCATCAAGGGCCCATTCTTGCCGGTGCCGCTGCCATCGCTTACAAGGCGGGGTTGAAACTTTCTGCCCTGCAATTAGCTGTCGACCTCCTTGAAAAGGAACAGGAATCGATCAGCGCCCAATTGAACATTGACTTGGCCGCCATCCGCGCGGGGAGTTAATATGACCTTCGAACTGGCCATCGACATAGCCACGGTCGTCATCACAATAGCCGTCATTTACCTCGTTATCTGGGGCAAGCGGGTGTAAGTCCTTGATTATTATGGGATGGTGAATCAGAGGGGCGAATTAACGTGCGATAAAGTGGAGCCGGGGGCGTGAAAATGCACGGAAAGGGGTATTAAATGAATCGTACGCAACAATTAAAGCGCTGCTATAAAAAGGACGTCAGCAAGCCATCCGACGGCTTTTCGACCATGTTACAGTTGACATCCAAGGGCTGGTACTGGGGTTTTGGAGGTGAAACATGCGGCCCGTACACGCAGAAGGGAAACTGCAAGCGCGGATTACAGCGGCGCAAGGACAGAGAAGACTATAATGAAGGCCCGCTATGGGATCGTGAGCATGGATTGGAGTGACGGGATGAAGCAAATTGGAAAATACTTAGAGGCGCACGAGATGCCCAACCCCGGCAAGTTGACCCGCAAGTTCGAGATCATCAATACTTCGGGGCAGGGACTTGGCAGCATCCGAAATATAATAGGTGACTTTGTGCGCGCGCCTAAGCCCTTGATTTCAATACCCCTTTCTTCTAATTTGTCAACAAATTTGGCTATTCTCTGCGCGCCAGTGGTTCCTCCTCCCTCGGACATCCCGATGCTCTTTTGTAGCCCTCGCTGTGATATTAATCTGGTTCCATCATCTAAGACATAACATCGACTTCAACCACGGATGCCTTGATGATATCGCCAGATTTCTGCGGGACCTCAATAGAGATCAAAGGAAAGACTGCCAGGATCGCAAAGCCAAAGGCAAGTAAACGTACCACGGCCCCGAGGGAAACCATGAAAACCTCGGGGCCGCGTCTTGTCCACAGGAGGAGGGACAAACTTATCCGATCTTGATGTTCTTGAGTAATTCCATTAACGCTTTCAACAGCCATCCCGCCAGCATTGCCTTGGCCGGTCCGTTCAGTTTCTCCCACAGAGGCTTGAGCTGGACGCCCATCTCGAAGGCCCAGGCTATCTCGGCCACGAACGGGTCCCCTTCCTTTACCACCTCGGCTCTGGCCTCCTCACCCTTGCGCAAAGCCACTGACAACGCGGTGTTCATGCGGAACCATGCGCGGATGTGCGCCCAGAGCTTGAGGGCGGACATCTTGTTTTCGTTGCTCACGTCCATGGTTGAGGTAGTCATTCCTTTGTCGGTAGATTTTCTTGGCATATCATACTCCTTTCAGTTTGTGTTTCCATCGGGCCTTCAAGTCCAGTATCCGACCCGACCTCCTGGTTTTCTCGACAGCCTCCTCCGTTTTAGCGACAGCGGACGGGCTGGCCCTGCCCAGCGTAAGGTCCAGCAATGCCTTCACATTAGGGCTTAGTTCCCTGGTTTCTCGCCGGTTCTTCTTGCCGTTGACATATTCCGTCGCCAGCTTTATGTCCTGCACGGTCACGGCTATGTCGTTCGCCGCCTGGTCCACCAGGGTAAGCACCTCGAGTATGCTGGTCGCGTTCTTCAGCGCCTCGCGGTAGCCCTGCCATTTCAAGTAAAGGCCGACGATGGCTCCGGTGATAATTGGAATTGCCACGATGATTGTCACGATCAGTTCAATGTAGTCGTTCAGGTTTTCCATGTCATACTCCCTTTCGGTGTCGTCTGATTGGTTTCTGGTACTGGCCCCTGAGCGGACCCCACTGCACCATGTGCTTCTTGCTGCCCTTGAGCCCCATGTGGATGTTGTGCGTGTAGATACCGATGGCGGTGAAGCCCGCGGCCCTCGCCCACCACGCGAGCTCCCTGGTGCTCATGCCGGCCACGAACACATCCAGGCAGGTGCCGGGCATGTTCATGTGCTCGGAGCGCCTGGCGCCACCGGCAAACTTATTCCGGGCCGGGCACCTGTTACCGCCGTTACGCTTGGGGTCGACAGACGTGCAGATGATCGGCCGCTGGTATCCGTAAAAATCGGCGATCATCTTCCGCATTATCTCGAACAGGTCGAGGAACTCGGGACTCATCGAGGCCCGGCCGCATCCGTCCTTGCAGCGAATCTCCGAGGAGTCGAGGTGGTCGGATAGGTCAGTCATGATTACGCGGCATATTCCGCTGAATGTCAAGCATGATCGTGGTCAACCTCCGTTCGCCAGGGCCACCATCTTTATAAGGCCGATCAGTCCGCCGATCAGCGTGGCCACGATTCCAACTCCCCACACTATCCAGCGAATATGCCTGCCGTGCGAGTCCTTGTGGTCGGTGAGCGGTCGATCGTGGTCTCCCCTATGCCCGGACAAGGCCGGACACGTCAGCGGATCGTGGGCGTGTTCCTCCATCCTGATGACCGACTTGGACACGCCATCCAGGGTCGTGTCGATGGACTTCAGCATTTCGTCGCGCTCGGCGTTGTTCATTACTACTACCTCCTCGCCCCCACGCCCTGGAGCCTTCTGGCCTGTTCATCCAGTCTTCTTCGCTCCTCAAGTTGCTCTGCCGTGGGTTGAGGTTGCTCTGTGCCGCCGGCTACCTTGTAATAAGATGGCCTCGCCCTTCTCCTCGGCCCCACTCCCAACTGCTCGGCAGTGAGTTCTATCTGGGGTTCAGAGACCATCTCTGCCAGGTTGGGCAGGGGACTGGCCGTGGGTTGCTGCTCAATGGGTACGTCTCCCCTCCTACGCACAGGCCCATCTTTCAGGAATCCTCCGGCTTCGCCTGGAACTATCCTTACGTCCTGGTCGAAGCGTGGAGCTGCAAAGTTTAATACCTGCTCCGAGCTACCACTCCCGGTCGTGCCAGGTGGGGCAGGGACAGACATGCCGAGGCCTTGCATGGCGTCCCTGAGTCCTTGCCATTCTTGATCGGATAGGGTAAGCTCAGAGTCATTCACCTGAATTGGATCATCTCCAGGCTCCCATCCCCCCTCCAGCATGAGGCCTGCCAAATAGGTGGCCAGTTCCCGGTTACTTCCCATCCCCCTGATTTGAGCGCCTGCCCCTCTGGCAGCGTATGGATCATATTTGGCCATTTTATTTCCTCCTTTTATCTACTTCCCGGCGGTGCCGGGAGGTCTTGGTGGTTGTGGTAGTCGCGGCAATTTCCCGCCGCCCTTTTCTTGGCGTGGTTCATAAGGCTCGATCTGAAACAGCCTCTTGAACGGTACCGTATGCGCGGGCGGTTTCTCACCCTTGTTTATATATTTAATTGTCGTGCCGGTGTTGTTCAGTAATTTGCCCATGCCGCCGGTCAAGAACTCGAAGATATGCTCGACATCTTCCGGGTTCAGCACGTCCACGGTATACCAAGGGTCTTCACTCTTATCGCCTGTGCCGCCCGTCCCGGTATAAATGGCATCGGTCAGGAACCGCGCCACCGGGTTGACATCCTCGTAATAAAGCTGGCTGTAAGGCGTGTCCTCCATTTGCGGGTACCGAGTGGGCCGAATGCTCCTGCTCGTCCACTTCTGGTTGATTGCCAGGTCAACCGCAGGTGACGCCAATGTCGGCGCGTACTGCGCTATGCGGGGCCACAGTCCCTTCGCGTGCTTCTGCCCCAGGGGATTGAATGACGTGAGGATAGCCGACCCCATATCGTAGGCCATGTCCGGCGGCGATTTCTTACCGGCGTCGGACAAGATTGCTCCTATGGCAAAGAACATGCCGTATCCATAGGGGTTTTTGAACGGAATGAAATCACCTTCCTGCTCGGTGAAGAAGTTTGGTATCAGGACGTTGCCATACCGGACGTGTTCAGGCTGCTTGTCGTAATAATACTCACCGTCATCATCCTTGCCCCCGAATATGCGGGCAATATTCGCCATCATGTAACTGAAGGTGGCCATCGAGCTTACAATCGGGATCATCCACTTCGGATGGTCCTTGATGGCCCGAATGATCCGCACATTACCGGAGATATTGGCGGGCGAAAAGATATATGCCGCGCTCATGGTCTGCCCTAGCTGGCCCCGCTCATTGAAGTCAACCGTCACGTCCTTGGTGGCGGCGGCCGCCTGGGCCTCGGACATGCCCGCATGTTCAACCAGGTAAGTAAAGTATGCGAGACGCACACCGTTCTCAATGGCGGCATTCAATCCTTCGATGGCCTGGACGGGCTTTGCCAGAGCTATATCGACCGCGCGCTCCCCCATCGACGGGTCAATTTTCTCCAACTCTTTGGGCAGGGTCAGCGCCTCCACGTCGGCGGAAGTCCAGCCAACATGCTCGACCATCGCACCGGCCCGTCTCATGCGTTGTGCGCGTTGCGCCCACTCGGAGCCACGGAACCCCATGCTCTCCATAGCAAAGCCCTTGATCGCGTGGGGTACGTGCGTCATCACCCAGGCCGCTGCTTTGGCCGATTCATCAGCCGATATATGCACCATTGACGTTTGTAAATCACGCTCGAAGTTCGTTATCATAAATTCCATGCTCAAGCTGGTGTATAGCCGGGACAACTGCGCAGTGACCGAGTCGGCGAACCTCAAGGCCCCGCCTACAATGGGAATCGCCCGAAGCTGCTTGTCAATGGTAAGCTCCGCCAAGGCCTTGAACAGGGTTTCATCCTCGATCTTGATGTAATGAGTCTCGCCGTCTATCTTGACGCCGATGGTCTGGTTGCCGGTGTCCAGCGCCTCCTCGATCTCCACCAGCCCCTTGCTTTTATTGAACACGCGCTTGCTCACCACCTTGTCGATGCTCCACACCGCATCGTTGGGGAATTGTTTTACGATCTCGTGTAATTTCTGATACATCCTGTTCTGCTCGGCACGGATAACCGTGTTCTCAACGTCCGCCACGGTGTGTGCTATGATGTCCCCGGCCTCGTCCGATCTGCCCAGCGCCTTGATATCTTCCGGTCCCCTGACGCCATGGCCCCGCATCTTGATGGGCCTGACCTGGCCGGGAGCCTCTATGTGCTTGAGGGTAATATAATTCGGCCACGCCTTGCGCAATCCCGCCGCTTCTTCCTTGGAGCGCAGGCCGGACTCGACTTCCAGGTCGAGCTTGTGGTCAATCAGCTTCTGCAAGGCGGCATCCACCTCCTCCATCGCGGGTGTCAGGCCTTTCATCTTTGCGGTGCCGAGATAACGCCGCGCGTCCTCTGTGCTCCAGCCGGAACCATCCTTCATCTCGGGGTTGATCGCCTCGATGGATGGGTTACGCTCAAGCGCGTGTTTTGCGTAACGATAATTCCGGGCCGCTTCGAGGGTGCTGCCCTTCTCCTTTATCTTGGCAAGGAAGGGCTTGAGCAGCTTCTCTTTAATGTGCCGCTTGCCCTCCCCGATCTTGCTGTGCTTGATCTTCATGGCGTTATAGATGTCGGCGACATCGGGTATCTTGCCGCCGGCCTTTTCTATGGCTCTTTGCGCGACCTCGACAGGTATCTTGAAGTTTTGGACGACTGACAGGAACCGCTCGCGCCTGTTCAGGCCGGGCATCTCCCACTCCTCAAGTAATGCCTCGTTGCCGGCGGTAAGTTCATCCACGTTCTCGATCATGGCGGATTCTTCCGTGACGCCAATGGGAGCCTGTGCCTGTGTTCCCGGTGGCGCCATGGCCGGCGGCGCAAGCGCGGCTTCCTCTGCCGGCGGCATGGGTATGGGGGCTTCCATGGTTCCAGGTTCGATTGGTTGCCCCTCTATCTCATCCCGAATACCCACCTCGGCTCCCTGTATTGCCTCAGAAAGCCCGCGAACCTGATCGAATAACTCAGGTGCCTTTGCCCTTATATCGTCGTACACGGGAGAATCCAGGCCCCCCGGTAAGGTCTTATGGTTGAGTACCAGCATCTTCTCCTCGGGTGTGAGGCCGGATGAGGCTTGGGTCACGCCCTGTTGGGCCACGGCTACGTTACCGACAAAGCCGACCACGCCTCCCATCGCACCGCCGAGAATGCCGCCACCTATCGCCGCCTCGCCCATGCCGGCGGTCAGGGGTACGTCCTCGCCTGCTTCTTGCCGGGCCATATTCGAGGCCAGCACCTCGGCCGGGGACTGGAT
>SDBT01011978.1_pt1 | contig 13930 bp, 23 predicted proteins | sample 2277101 | NCBI WGS metagenome assembly SDBT01 (sample SAMN10404973, study PRJNA504765) | marine sediment metagenome | isolation source: marine sediment core GS10_PC15, 103 cmbsf | place: Arctic Ocean: Southern Knipovich Ridge | collected 2010 | reverse complement strand
GCGGATCAAGAAATGAGTGAGCCGGCAGGGTTCGGGATCATTCCCCGGTACATGCTGGCCGCTCAGCCGTCCGCGGTGAAGGTCTATCTGTCCCTGGCCCTGCATGTTGATTGGGATACCGGGGTTTGCTGGCCATCCCGCGCAACGATCTGCGACGAGGCCGGTGTCTCCCTAAGCACATGCAAGCGGGCATTGAAGGATCTGGAAAAGATCGGGGCCATTCAGATCGAGTCCCGGTTTGACGATGCCGGGGATTCGACATCGAACCTGTACCGGTTGCCCTTCGCTGTGAACCGTAGGGGTGGGGTCATGGGCGACCCCACCCAGGGCCACCAGCGACCCGACCGTGGGGTCACTGATGACCCCCAAACAAGAACCAGAGGAACGAGAAGGGGGCTGACCCCCAGAAAAGAGCACCCGGAGCTGTGCGCGCACCTCGCGATGGACGACGAGGGATATTGCACGGTCTGTGGGTTCCAACAGAAAGCCAAGGTCTAGGAGGCCAGAAATGTCAAACGGGATCAGATTCGGAACCGCCGCCCTGATAGTGGGAACTGCGTACCTCGCGACGCGACCGCCCACGTCAATCCTCCGGGTGTCGGTGTGGGTTATGTGGGGGTTGTTCATCTTCGCCGCGGGGTTCGGGTGGGCCGGTTGGCTGGACCGCCGCGCCCGTCAGCGGAAGATGGATATGTGGGTGCGGATCAACAAGTTGGGTCAGCGATGATCGGCCCAACCCTCGCACCTCCCTCAGATGCCGATGTCGCCTTCTGGACATTCCACCGGGCGCACCCTGAGGTCTACGACGCCCTGGCCCGGCTCGCCCGTCAGGGTGTCCGGGCCGGCAAGACCAAGTTGGGGATCGGAATGCTCTACGAGGTGGTCAGGTGGGAGCGGATCATTGCCCGTCTGCCGGCCAGGGATGAGCAGTGGAAACTCAACAACAACTACCGGTCCCGGTACGCCCGACTGATCATGGAGGAACCAGGGCTGGCCGGCATATTCGACGTTCGGAGGATCACCACATGAGCAAGGCTGCTAGGACCAAGGCGTCTGTCCATAGAGCCATAGTCGAGGAAGCCAGAAACCGGGTCGCCGGCCATTATTCGGGCTACCTGAGGAACGGCTCCTTCTACGACATCGAGGTAACGGTCGATGATTTCACGATGGACATGACATTGGAATTGGAGGGCACCGGATTAGTTCCTCGTCCCTCACGGCGACCTGACCCGAAGCTGATCGGCCGGTTGGAGGACACATGAGCGAACCCACAGCCGCCGAGGAACAGGCAGCCGCCGACGCCATGCTGGATGCGCAGATAGACGAACTCCTAATGGAGAAGTATCAGCGCCGGATCGAGGACAACCTGGCGACCCCCGACGAGGACGACCCGAACCGGGAGCCGCCCGTCGAGGTGGAATCTACCGCGGTGTACCGCGGGCTTGCCAGACCTCAGCCCCGCACCTGCGGGACAATGACCACCATCGACCGGAAGGGCAAGGCCGTGAGACTGTTCTGTATCAGGACCACCCACAGCGGAGGACCGCACACCGGCCTGCACCGGGCCGAGGTTGTTTGGGAGAGCGAATGAAATACATCTACTACCAGCGCAACACCGTCGCCCCGATCATCGTCATGGATGCCGGCACCGGGGAAAAGGTGCGGGCCAAGGAAGTGTGGATCGACGGGCCGAGCAAGGTGGTATGGGACGAAAGGCGGCGAGGGGTCGGGGTCGCTGTGTTTGTGGAAACGGAGGCCGAGGTGAGGTGGATATGAGTCCGCGACGCTACGTGGTGCAGGACCGGTGGTGTGAGATCTGCTCCAAGCCGGCCGCATTGTTGGTTTACACAGTGGGGCAACCGGGGCTGAAACCCGTTTGCAGCACCCCGCATGCTGAACTCTTGATTGAGCAGCTGACCAGGCAGGATGAAAACCCGACCAAGATGACCGAGCCGCAGTTGGACGACCTCATTCAGAAGGTCAACGAATGATTGCCTTGGTGTTCTGGCTGTGCCTTCTCACCGGTACATGCCAGACCGCCGAGGCCGAGGCCACCTACCTCAAAGCCCTCGCGCGGTCGCGCGCGGTGGAGGAACCCCACACCCATGCCGCGGTGTACCGCGGTATCGGTCCGGGCGTGGAGCAGTGGCGCAGCCTTGTCGCGGCCTACTTCCCCGCGGATGCGGTGGAGACCGCCCTGTGCTTGATGGGACCGGAATCGGGCGGCGACCCGAACGCCCACAGCCGCTCGGATTCGATTGGGCTGATGCAGGTCCACGCGCCCACCTGGGCGGACTTCTACGGGGTGTCCTGGGCTGACCTCCGCGACCCGGTGATCAACATTTCGATAGCAGCGGACATCTACCTCAACCAGGGTGGATGGGTCCACTGGAACCCATGGAAGCGAGGAGAATGTCGATGATGCTGATAACCGAGACGGAATGCGAGCACGGAGGGATACGTCCACATGCCGTCCTGAACGGGTTGGACTGGAGCGACAGGTGCCCCGGAGGTACGACCCGGCAGTGGTCCGATTCTCAGCACCTCGTTATGAAGAACGGCTTTGTGTTCAACGTCGCTGATGTCATCGCTGCGTTGCAGCACCAACAGCAACAGGAGGTCGACTTGTTTGCGAAGGTGGCCCGGTCAGGGATGGATTGAGGCGCGCGCTATACCGCGCGGCGGGGGTAGTCCTGGCCGGCCTGGTGGCCGCGGTGGGTACCGCCCTTTGGGGGTTGTGGTTCCTGCTCGCCTGCGCTGTCGTCGGTACATTGCTCATAGGTCTAGGAGGCCAAGAATGAAAGAATCCGAACCCATTGTGATCGTTGGTCTGACCGCTGAGCAGGTGTTGAACTTGATTCAGAAGCAGGTCAACAAAGGGGCCAACGGTCGGGACATGCGGCTCCTGGCCGGCACCCTGGCCGAACCCATCCCCATCAACAACGAGGATGAGGACCCCGTTATGACTCAAACGCTGACCCCCGGCATGAGGTTGTGGGGAGTATTGGTCGTATGACTACGGATCCTACGAGCATCAGGAAGCATCGCGAGTCCCGCGGGGATCTGCTCCCGGTTCTCGCCGGTACTCCGAGGATCAAAGAGCGTCGGGAGGCCGTGGCAGCGTCCAACTCTCATGCATGGCACGGCTCCCGGCGGCTACGAATACTCAGAGCATCGGCGTGAATCATGAGACGGCTGTCGTGGTGCTACGGGGACTCAGCGAGGCTCAGAGCAAGGTAGAGGATCCGAAGGAAAAGGTGGATGCTCAGAGCATGAGCGAGCAATCAGAGCTGCGGGCCGAACTGCTCGAATCGGTTGGCCTCGGCTGTGAATGGCCCGGCTGCACAGATCCCGGTGAACAGATGGCGCACCTGACGCACCGGGGCATGGGAGGGTCCAAGAAGCGGAACACCCTGGCCAACGTGGTTTGGCTATGCCGGCGTCACCATGACGTTCTGGACGGTCGGACAGCCCTGGGCACCCTGCGTTGGGAACTCAACGAGTTGATGCGCCATGTAGTGGTTTCAAGACGTGGGAGCCGGTGAGGCGCCAAAGCCGACCTGTCAGCGGGGGAAGTCGACCGCCTGACGGGAGCCGGTTCCCACCACCTGATCATTCCTCTTCGTCGCCTGCTTCGTGGTCGCCCCGCTCTGAGGGATGGACATGCACGTTGTCCGGCGTGGTAACCACCTTGGCGTAGAACCCGCCGAGCGCAATGGCCGCGGGTGCAGCGATGGCCAACCACAGCGGAACGAACTCGTCTAGCTGCGTCAGGGCTGAAAGCCAGGAGGTCAACACCAGGGAGATGATGGTGATCGAAATGATCGGCTCCCCGAATACGACATCCTTCACGAATTTGATCATTTGAGCCTCACCCTCCCGACCACTTGGACCATCTGCGTTTCCAATTCGGGGTCGGCGTGACCGGGTGCCGAGCCGTACTTCCTTGCGAAGTCCCGCAGCAACCGGGCGTACTGCTTGCCCCCGACGCCGTGGCCTTCCTTCCAGTTCGGGTTGCCGGTATATGCCCCGAGGTGTTCCTTGACCGCGGCGACCATCTTGGCGTTGTATCCCTCGACGAGTTTGAGGTCGGTCCCGTAGGTCAAGTTGAGCAGGTCAGCGAGGGCAGTCTGATCCTCCGTGTCTTGCCCTTCGAGTATCGGCAGCATGTCGGTGTTTCCTCCTGTGAATCCGACGACAGTCGTCCAGTCTATCCCCGTGTCCAACGCCGCAGGTGAGCAGTCGATCTGGTCGTGCATCCGGTCGCCGGCCAGATTACGAAATACGCGCGGTCCTGCGTTGGTGCGGATCTTCCGCATGTCCCGTATGAAGGCGTCGGACTTCCTCCGGTTCGGTGGGTTGTCCAGAGCACACAGATACGCGTGGAGGGAGGGGTCGTCGCTGTCCCCGATGTTCCGGCAGGAGTTGATCCCGCCCGTCGAGGTGATCGTTTCGCCGTGGTGCCGCATCACCGTGACGTAGGCCTCCCACGCTTCGACCGTCAGTGGGTGGACCGGCTCCCGGAACACCCCGCCGCCGTCTCGAGGAATCCCAACGGTCGGATGGTTGTGGTTGCACCTGGGCTTGTAGCCGGGTGTCCCCCGGTCAGCGTGATTCAGCACGACGCCCTTGTGATACCAAATGCGGATCTGCTCGGTATCGCTCACAGGAACGGTTGGACTTCCCGCCACACCAAGAACGCGAACACGAGTGCTGCGCCTGCTCGTTGCGGATTGGTCAAGCGCCGGGTGCCGTTCGTTTTTAGAATGGTGTGGACATCGCGTTTCACATCGCGCATGTCGTGGACGAGGCCGTCGCTGTCGCGGCCTCCGCCTCGCAGGTCAGACAGACGGCTCCCCAGAACAGTGTCGGCCAGTTCATGGAAATCCGTGATGAGCATTTGGTCCTCGGCCCGGCGTACCTCTTCGCGGGGATCGTCAGGCATTACGAAATCTTAGCCTCAGACAACCGTGGCAGTGATGAGCGCGGACGGGGCTGCATGGCCCTGGGCCCTTCCCGAGGTCAGCCCACCGCCGAGGCTGAAGTTATCGCCGTAGTTGGCGTGCGCGGGGTAGGTGGTCCGAGTCCTGGTCCCTGCATCGTTGAACGCGTCGGTGCCGTAAGCAGCGGCCGGGCCGAGGTCGTTGTCGACCACGATGTTGTCCTCCGAGGCCGCGTCGGAAATGTTGATGCCATAGCGAGTGGTGTCCCCGCCAGCTGACCGAGAGATGAGTTGGTTATCGGAAATCTTGTTGCGGTCCGACGTGGCGACGTGGATGTTGTCGAAGGCGTTACCGCTCAGCAAAGTGCTGGAATGATGAATCATGTTGCGGATCACCGCACAGTCGAACGCCGATGTCAGGTCGATTCCGTGGTGGGCGGCTTCCGTGACGAGGTTGTCAAGGATCTGTTGGAACGACCCGCCTACGACTATCCCTGTGCCGGGTGTGCCGGCCAACCCTTGAGATTCCAGGTGGTTGCCCTGGACGATGTTGTAGAGGGTGTTAACCCCGAGGATGATCCCATCGTTGTCCTGATTGAAGAGCAGGTTATGGACGATCTGGACCTCTCGGACTGTGCCCTCCAATAGGATGCCGTTGCCCTCGCCGCCTTCAAGACGGTTGTGATGAATATGCGCCCGGTCGCCAGCAACAGTGATGTTGTCCCCGGTTGCGAAACTGATGTCGCTGTGCTCAATAATCGAGTCGCGCGAGGTGGAGGTGATTTCGACCCCGACCCCTTCGCTATTCGCAACCCCGACATTGCGGAGGGTGGCTCGATCACCGATCAGTTTGACCCCTCGTTGGATGCTCGTCCCCTGATTGGACATGAGAATGTCGAGGTCACTGATCGTCGTGAATGCGCCGCCGAGGGTTGAACTAATTGCGATTTCGTTCCCACCGGTGGGGACCGGCATAAAGATTTCCGTGGCTCCCCGGCCCATCCCCTGCAAATGGGTTCCCCGGTTGAGCACAATCTCGTCCCAGGCCGGTCGGAACTCACCCTCCGACAGGAGGACACGCCCGCCGCTGAAAGGCAGCGCAGTGACCGCGGCCATGATTTCGTCGTGGTCATCGACCTCGTCGCATACGAGGTCGGCCATGTTCTTGACCTCGTCCCTGGCCTCGTCAGCTGCGATGAGGAAGGTCGGCATCGACTCCTTGGGGTGTTCATGTTCTAGGGACTGCGCTTGCAGCGGATCTTGGAGCCTGAGTTCCGCGAACTTGCGGAGGATGAAGTTGACCGCGTCCGATGTTTCCCTCGCCGTGTCGAACGTCATGCCGGCCGCAGTTCGACTATGTGCTGGTCCGGCTCCAAATGCTGACCGTCGATGACCGTGGTGATCGCCCACACCCGACCGGGCTGTTCGATCAGGTCAGGTGGGGTGTCCACTTCCACAGTGTCCCCCAGGGCGAGGTTGGTGTAAACGAGGAACCCGGCAGTGTCGCGGAACAGGGCACGCATATCGAACTTGTTGCGATTGGCCCGGTCGAGCAGTTCACTAGCGACCACGGACAGGCCAGAGGCGACCCCGCTCGACCCCTGATACCCCTCGCGACGGCCGTAGGCGGTGACCTGAGCCGAGTCCGTGTCGGTCTGATATTCGCCGTCAGCGCCGCCGCTGAGGACCGCGTTGAACGCCGGGCTGACACGGCTCAACTCACCCTCACGGAACGAGCCACCTTTGAATCCGGTCGGCCCGGTGCCGGTGGTGCGGTCGGTACCAGCTCCCCCAGGGTTATAGGGGCGCAGCTGATAGTTGGTGCCGTCCCACGCGATGAGGAACTCGATCCCCCATTTGCGCAGCAAGTCGAGCACCTGCCTCATGGACATGCCGGCTCGGAACGTCGCGGCGATGACCAGATCCCAGGTGTTGCCTCCCGCGTCAAGCAACGCGGTGAAGTCGTCAGTGTTCAGCCAGGAGAGGGCACCGCGTGCTTTGATCGGGGCGAGCAGTCGAATGATCAGGTCGCCGGCTGTCCGTGCGATCTGCCCTTCGTGAAACACCATGTCATCAGCCCAGTAGAGGACCGATGCAGGGTTCTCGGCGCGTATGTCGAACCACAGACTGTCGGTATCGGAGGTCGCCGTCGCCGAGACGAAGGTGTACGTGTTGTTCGGCACCACAGTTACCTCGGAGGACAACCACGCGCCCGAGGGACGTTTCAGCACGGCCAGGAAGTTCTCGTTACCTCCCTCGCTGTGGAATATCCATGCGCCCAGGGTGTATTGCCGGCCGCTGATGATCCGGCCGTCCGGCACCTTCTGCCTGTGGCCTCCGGTGGCCATGCCTGACCCGTCCGTGGTGACTGCTAGGGAGAAGGAACCTGTGCGCACGTTGCTGACAGATCGGACGATCGCTGCGGATACACCCTCCCAAGGGTCGATGCCCTTCCCCGGCCCATCGACCAAGAGGAACTCGTCCACCCGGATATCGGGACCGCCCGGCGACACGTGCGCCACCGCGAAATGGGTGCTGGTCTGCTCAGAGTCCAGGGTGACATCGACGTTCACTGATTGGTAGGAACCGGTCGAGGACCCCGCGCCCTTCGCCACGTTGCCGAGTTCGGCCCATGCGTACCCGTTGAACACGAACCCGTTGGTGTGGTGAATCGTCTGGCCACTGTCAACCTTGATGCCGAACAGGATGCGAGCGCCGGTCAGCTCCTCTTGAATTCGGATGGACGCCGTGTACCTCCCGCCTCCCGCATCGTTCTTGAAATCGGGCGACTTCGGACCTGAGTAAGCACCCGAAGCGTCGAAGAGCAGGAAATGGGTGCCGTCGTCGGCCTCGGCCACATCGTCTATCACCTCTAGGGCTGACGGCGCTCGGAACCCGCTCCCACTGTTCTTGGTCCAACCGTCCAGTACCCCGTCCTCCCAGGAGGTCGAGGCGATCCCATCCTCTAGCCCCGGATTCTCGAGCAGACTGTTACCCGCGCCGAACTTCCAATCGGGGTTCTTTGAAGAGAAATTGGCGGGCGGTCCCGCGGGGGTGTCGAACGGGTAGATGATGCCGTGATCCAATCCGGCTTCGATGCCCGGCCCGGAGATGGTGGTAAAGGCCGCGTCAATGAAACTGCGGGTTCGGTTCCGTGCCCAAAAGCTGCCCAGCACGGTCTCCCCGCGGACCAGGCGCAGGAGGGTTTCCACGTTGTTCTGCGGGTCCACTATCTCATCGAGTCGGGGAAGGTCTGACCGAACGTCGATGGTGGACTGGGCTGCGCCGTTCAGTTTCGACCCGACCGTGGCCCTGAGGAACCCCACATCTTTGATTATCGGTTCATGGACCCCGACACCCGGTACCCGCCAGGCCTCGATCGAATAACTCATTCCGCCACCTCGCGTATATCCACGTCAGTTGATTCGATGACGTAGGTGGCCGTGTCGAGCAACCATGACGGGTCCTCTTCGACCTGCACGGTTACGGCGTTGGTGATCACGATGGGAAGGTCGGGGTCAGCTGGACGAATCAGGATCATCAGAGCCAGTGGTGGAACCAGGTGATGTCCACGTTCCCGCCGAGCGTGACAGTGAAGGCGTTGGAGCCGGCCTCCATCTGAATCCACCATGCGCGGTTCCGGTGAAACTCGTTGTCGTGGAAGGTCGATCCGATAGCGACAGTCTTCGCCCCGACATCGACCACGATGCTGGCCGTCGTGTCGGTTTCGATGTAGTCGCCGGACACGTTGTGGGTCAGACGGCCGGCAGTGTTGAAGGTGACGACCATGTTGTTGATCGGGGCATTGCCGTCGTTGACCGCGGAGAAGCCTCCGGTCTGGCCGGCCTGTGATTGGATCCCGGTCTGTTGCCAGAACGGATACGCCGCGTGGAGCAGGATATTGAACCGTCGCCCGAAACTGCCCGGCCCCGTTTCCACCGGCCAGACCGACACCGAACGGAGGTCGAAAAGTTCCCTGACCGTCGCGTCGGGCATCGTCCTGATGAGGGTCACGCCGTTGAGGTTGTAGAGCGCGCCGAGCAGGTCATCGACGTTCGCCTGGGCATGTTCCGCGGGGTCGAGGGTCTGCAAACCGGTGATCGGGTCGCGGGGCAACACCACCATTGAGATGCCGAGGTCGCGGGGGTTGAAGAATCCGCGATCGTCAAACCGGGTTCCGTGTTCGTAGGCGTGATGCGCCTCCCCGATCCGCATACCGGGCCAGCCGTCCCATCCTTCGACTGATGCCACCTCGTAGCCGAGGGTCCGCAGATCCACGCCGCCGAGGTCGAGGCCGGTCTTGTTGACCACTATTCGATCCCTACTAGGTCACGGCCGATGAAGTGGGTCGCCTGTATCGCGTTGGCCCGTTCCAGATCCCGAGCAAGGTCGGTGGTGTTCGGGTTGATGATCGTCACATCGCCACCGCGGAACGACCGGCCCTGCAACGGTTGGGCTGAAGGTACCGGGATCGAACTGGCGAGCGCCGCTTGGATGGCCGCCCCGCCACCGGAGATGCCCATCGCGATGCCTTCGCTGATCGGCAGACCAACCGCGTCGGCCCACAACCGTGACGGCGATTCAATCAGGTTATGGATTCGGACCCCACCCAGCGCAGTGTCAATCTCCCCGTTGATCGCGGCCAGGAGCCGTTCGGCCAAACCGTCGATTCCTCCAATGATCCCGTCACCTATGTCAGTTCCGATACCCGACCCGTCGATCTGAATGCCAATGTCGTCAAGGAGGGCAATAACCTCCCCAATGCTCAGCCCGGTCGCCGCGGATATGACCTGCAAGGCCTCAGAGGTATTGACCCCGGCTGCTTCGAAGGAGGCCGCCATCACCAGGGCCGCCTTGCCGAGTTCCAGGGTTTCCCTAGAGGTCCGTTTCCCGTCCTTGTCCACCTCTTCCAAGGTCTCTTGGTACTGGTCGAATGAGTCGACCGCGGCGAACACCGGATCGGCAATGCCGAGCAGCACGTCCCGCAGCCCTGTCCCTTCCACGATCGCCTCCGCGAACTTCTTGGCAAGCCCGGTCAGTTCTTCCTCGACAATCGCGAAATCGATATCAACATCATCGACCCCATCGATCGCCTCCGCTGCCAGGCCAGCGGATACCGCCATCGCCTGGAAGCGGACATCTGACCCCGCCGCGGAGATGGCGAACTGCTCAGCAACGCCGGGGAACTCACCGAAGAGGGCGAGTAATTCCTGAGTGGTGAACCCAACATCCGTGCCGGCCTGGGCCGCACGCAACAACTGCTGGCCAAGTATGCCCATCTCCTCAGAGTTCAGCCCGGCGAGTCGTTGCAGTTCGGATAGGCCTTCCGAGGTCAGTGTGAGCGAACCTGAGAACTGGACCAGTCGGTTAGCGAGGGCTTTCACCGGAGGGATATGCCGGGCGGTGATGTCCTTGCTCACGTTGAACATGAGTTTGTTGAAATCGTTGGCATCGCTTTCGGGGTCACCAAAGATGTTCCTCTCTTGGAATGACTCCGCGAGGAACCCCCACGCCAACCCCAATTCGTTCACGCCACTGACCGCGGGCGGGATCGTGTCACCTGCAAACTGCAAGAGCTGAGTTCCAATGGCTACCAGGGCGGGGAGTACCTCGACGGCGACATCGGTGAAGGCAACCATCGCGTCGACCATCGCCGGGGCTGCGTCAGCCCCTACGTCGATCAACTCGGTTTTCAGTCGGGCGAACTGTTGGTTGACCTTGAACTCTGTGGTATCCGCGACCGCGGCCAGGGCCTCGTCGGTGATCCCGGTCACGTCGCTGAGGTTGCGGAAAATGTCCACCGTCGATTCGGCGTTCGTGCCCATGAGGGATAGGAACCCGGTGACGGCCCGGACGTTGGGAATGACAGTGTTGAGGGCGTCGGCGTTATCCCCGAACCGGTCAGTCATCAGCTGCATGACTTCCAGCAACCCACCTTCCCGAACTGTGGCGCGCAACTGCTCCGCGGACAGGCCGAACTCGGCCAGGGTGTCGCGTGCCTGGGCGGTCGGGTTGACGATGGTGGCGAGCAACCCCCGCAAGGCAGTCACGGCTTCGTTGGCGTCCAATCCGGTACGGGACATGGCGGCGATAGCAGCGCCAACTTCGTTGAACGATATGCCGGCCTCGGACGCGATAGGGATGACCCGGCCGATAGCGCCGGCCAGAGATGAGGCTTCCAGCTTGCCCTCTCTGACAGTGGCGACCAGCACATCGGTTGCTTCACTAGCCCCGAGGGTTTCTGATCCGTAGGCGTTCATGGCTGAGGTCGCCGCGTCCGCGATGTCCGCGATTTCCCCTAGCCCCGCAGCTGAGGCCTTCGCCGCGGCCTCCACGGTCTCCAACGCATCGGCTCCCCGCAGACCGGCAGAGGTGACGAAGAACAGCGCCTCGGCCAGCTTGTCGGGTCCGATCCCTACTGCCGGCCCCAGTTCTTTCAGCGACTCCCCCATCTTGTCGACTTCGTCCTTGCCGATACCGACCAAACCAACGATCCGGGCCAGGGTGGTCTCAAAGCCCCCGAACACCTTTGCTGATCCGATAGCAGCGCCCAGGGATGCGACAAGGACCCCACCCGCAGCGGCACCGGCCGCCGCTAGGGGTGCGGGTAGGGACTGCTCCAACTTCCGTTTGAAGCCGGAGACATCAGGACGGATCGCGACACCGGCAACCGCGATATTCGGAATGCCCAGGGCCATGTCAGCCGTCCATCATCGTGATCGAAAACACCGGCATCATCTTGGATCCGGGGAAGGCGATGACAGCCAGGCCGACATCTTCGGGTTCGATCCGCAGCACCACCGCGGCGGCGCGGACCGGTTTGCCGTACAACTCCGTGTCCACGATCAGGGCTTCCACCGGGGCCACCTCATCAGAGAGCATGTCGCCGTCCGGCCCGGCCAGCACCACGCGGCCGACCACCCAATCCAACTCGAGGAAATCATCGGGAACAGGAATGGGCCTCATCTCACCCTCTGCTCTGCCTGGTCCCGCCGCCCGGAATGGACCCGATGCCGACATGTGTTCGTCTGCGCCTGACCCCGCGTTGGAGGTCCAGCTTGTCCTTCCAACTCAGCGAGTCGTCTTGGATCATGCGGAACACCCGCGCCTCTGCCGGCATGCCTCGCATCAGAACCCGGAACCGCCGCCAGCCCAGACTCAGCGGATCGTGGATGCCGTAATGCTCCGCGAAGTCTGCTTCCACCTCCGGCCAGTAGTCCAGCGCAAGGGAGGCGACGGTTATTGAGGGTTTGCGGATTCCTCCGGGTCGTCGTCCTCGTCGTCATTGCCCTTGCCCTCCAATCCGGCGTAAACGTTGAACAGCTTGGCGGCGACCTCCCGCAGTTCGGACATCATCAACTGCTTCCGCAGCTCCCCGTACTCGTCACCAAAGACGCAGCGGTACATGGGACCGACGACATCGACCGGGATCACGTTCCCCGTCAGCCGGTCGCCGTAGTCCTCAAAGAAGGACAGCCAGGCATCGGCGTTGACATCACCGGGGAACTCGAACTCGCGCCCGTCACTGAACACGCAGAGGATCGGCTCCCGAGCCTCCGTTGCGGCCCGGAACTCATAGCGGCGCCCACCCATCAGGCGAGTGAGACGTACTCGTCAAATACGAAGATGTCGCCGGTTGCCGGTATTTCGATATTCCATGTGACCGGGATCACCGACTTGGCGGGGGTCTTGGTGAACGGCGCTGAACCGCCCTCGACCGACTTGGCATTCTGGATCTGAAGGTCGGTGTGGAACTGTGCGCCGGCCCCATCATCGAACTCGTTCTCGTACCGGAACAGCAAGGCGAAGTCGTCATGCTCCCCGGCGATGGGCGGGGTGTAGGTGTTCCGAACCGGCGGGCCAGCGATGGCGGTAATCACGCCGCCGCCGAGTGCCCGAAGCAGGTTGTCGAAGATGAACTGTGCCAGTGTGGTCACCAGCTGGTAACTGATCTTGGTCCGTTCCTCTCGGATGGCCAGGTCTTCCTCGGCTACCTCGACCTCTTGGGTCTCCTGCTCCCATTCAAAGGCCACGCCGTCGTCGGTGTATCCAACGTCCTCCCAGTTAGCCGCTACCGCTGTCTCAGCGTCGGTCGGGAAGGCCTCGCCAACCGGGGCCACGAAGAACTGTCCGGGGCCGGTGAGTACCTGATCAACAGATCGTGCAGTCGGCATTACTCATCCTCCTGTGATTCGACCAAGTGCGTCCCGAGGGCCTTTGCTTCCTTGGCCTGAGATGCGGTGAGTTTGTCACCGGCTTTGAGATGGGTCTTGTCCTTGAGGATCACCGCGTAATGCGGTGCGACCCGAGTTACCTTCGCCACGGTTGTCCCTTTCGTTAGGCGGTGCCGATCAGGTGTCGTCCACCTCGGCAGACACCAGACTAGGACATCTGAGCGAAGGCATCAACGATGTAGCGGAACCGGTTGATGTGATTCTCTGAATCGTCCCGGCGTACCCCGAAGATCCCGATGCCCCGCATCCGGCCGTTGGAGCTGGTAACGAAATTGATGTTGGCCAGGGCTGCGTCGATCACCGCCCGAAATAGGGTGTCGGCTGCGGCCTGGGTTCCGGCGATGCAGTCGAGTTGCATGTTGTAGAGGTTCAGCGGGGCCTCGCCGTCCTCCGGGCCACCCGCAACCAGCTTCACCACTAGGAAGGGAAGGGTCGGGCTGTCAGGCAACTTGGTTGCGATCCCGCCCGCCGTCTGTGTGTTGACCGGCCCGTCGGCTTTCAGGAACTCAACGGTCAGGCGTTCGGGTGAGACAGCCATCAGGCTCCAAACTTGAAATGCTTTTTGACCGCGAACACCATTGCCGGCCGCAGATACGGTTGGGCGCGCATCCCCGGTTTCGGGCCGTGCTGATAGGTCTCCGGTTGCTTGATCCGGCCGACTCCCCGCTGGACGGTCGCCTTGCCCCTAGTCCCGGTGCCGTACTCCACGAAGTCAGCATGTGCCGCGCTCGCTTCCAACACGGCGGTCAGGTCA
>SDBT01011977.1_pt1 | contig 13930 bp, 11 predicted proteins | sample 2277101 | NCBI WGS metagenome assembly SDBT01 (sample SAMN10404973, study PRJNA504765) | marine sediment metagenome | isolation source: marine sediment core GS10_PC15, 103 cmbsf | place: Arctic Ocean: Southern Knipovich Ridge | collected 2010 | reverse complement strand
ATAGTGATTTTCCTTTAGAAGATTTCTCTTCCATTGGCATTTCTGAATTTTCCATAGTTTTTGTGTTTAAGTTTTATTTTTAATACTATAATCATACCATCTTTTGATGGGTAAGTCAAGCACGCTGCCCGACACTTCTATGAATGGTAGAGTCAACGCTCTTACTCTTCCGTAACCGTAATTAAGAATGTACTTGAATCAATGTTTTTCTCTGCGTCACTGATTTCTAAAGTCACAGTGTACTGCCCTGGATCTGTAAATGTGTGAGTTGGCTTTGTTGAAGTGGATGTTTCACTATCGCCAAAATCCCAAAAGTAGCTTGCGATGCTTCCAGTCGAGCAACTTGGGTCAAATGAAGTTGTAAGCGGCGCTTTCCCTTCTTCAAAAACACTTTCTAGACATGCTGTTAATCCTATTTCTCGTACAGTAATCATTACTTCCATTATCGATTGAGAATTATCTGAGCCTATTACTGTCACAGATGCTGTGAACGTACCGATTTCAGTATATTTATGTGTAATTGATGCGCTGCCAAATTTTGGATTTGTTCCGTCTCCAAACTCCCATTTATAACTCGTAATCGTTCCTCCATCATAACTTGAGCCACTTGCATCAAATGATACCTTCAATGGGACTGTACCCTCGACTTTGTTTGTAGTGACTGCTGCCTGAATGCCTTTTGGCTCTACTTTTACTGAGTACTTAGCTGTGCCTGTATTTCCGTCTGAATCTTCGACTGTGAGCATGGCGCTAAATGTTCCTTCGTCTTTATATACATATGTAGCAGTTTCACCATAATCGTCGTCTTTGCCGTCTCCATCAAAATCCCAGGAATATTCAACTATGTTGTCGTCACTGTCTGTTGACCCTGAACCGTCAAAAGTTACGGTAAATGGAGCGTTCCCGGTCAAGACTGTGTCTGATTCTGAAACTTGCGGAGTTGTCGTGATTTTAGCCTTAGGGACTCCTTGTGGGAGGCCGACAGTAATAGTCTTTGTGATTTCTCCTTCTTTATCTTCTTCGTCGGTTACTTTTAATGTGATTTCGTATGTGCCTTCATTATCAAATGAATGTGACACTGTTTTGGTGGTTTTAATTTTTCCGTCTCCAAAATCCCATTCATATGCATCAATACTTCCATTTGGAGAAGTAGATTCGTCTGCTTTGAATACGTAATTCACACCTTTAATAAAGTTTTCTGGTTCTTCTAGTATTGTGATTAATGCAGTTGGTTCTTCTGCTTTTACGACTTTTATTTCTTTTTCTGATTCTTCGTAGTCTCCTAGTGAATTTGTTATTCTTAAGCTGACTGTGTAGATACCGATTTTATCGAAAGTATGAGTTGCCTTTATGCCTTCTGCATCGTCGTATTCACCATCTTCATCTAAATCCCAGTCATATGCTGTGATTTTTCCATCTGGGTCAGCAGAGGCTGCTGCGTCGAATTCCACTTCAAGTGGAGCTTCACCGGATTGTGGATCTGCTGTAAAGATTGCGGATAAAGCTTGATCTGCAATTGAAACAATCACACTATATATATCCTCGAATTCCTCGCCGGAAGTTTTGTCTTTTTTAGTAATGGTTAAGACTATGTCGTATCGGCCTTTTTCTTCGAATGTATGATTCAAAATTTGGCTTGTTCCTGTTTCGTCATCTCCAAAATCCCATTCATATGAAATGACCTGGAATTTTCTTTTATCAATAGGGACATTTGATGCGTCGAATTTTATTTCAATTGGACCTGTAAGATTAAGAGTTTCTTCAGGTTCCGTAACAATTGGTTGAGCGTAATCAGGCGACATTTGCATTCTTTTTGCATCTAAATAAACATAAACAAACATCCAGGCAATCAGAATGAAAATGAGAGTTAATCCTGAAATAAGACTTAATTTTAAACTAGATTTTTTGGCGACCTTGTCGTCCCTTTTAGCCATACTTGCTCTGAAAAGTCCGATCATTGTAAATGTAAATGCGACAAGTGAGACCAGTATGAATAAAACGTGGATCAATGTGATCAATCCATTAATAAATGACGCTTGCTCTATTCCAAGTAATTGAGCTAGAGGGCTTGTTTCGTCCCCTGATGATGCGCCAATAAATATAAATGCGATAATCAAAAAGATAAGCATAACAACTCCAAATGCTCCAAGGCAACCAAATAAAGCTTTCTTTTTGCCTGGGCTCATTGGGCCTTTTGGTGGTGTGGATTTGATTTGTCCGATTGTTTTTCCTTGTTCTTTAAAAAGATCTGATTGATCTGGGTGTGGAGTTGGAGGATCAGCTTTGGGATCTACATTTTCTTCTGCTGGAGTTTGAGATTCTGGGCGGGAAATGTCGTCAGTGTAGTGTTTTACTTTGACTTCTTCGTCTCCCATTTCAAAATCCTGAGACGTTTGGACTTTTTTTATATCTTCTGTCTTTTTTTCTTCCATAATTAATTAAATTTAATTTCTTGTGTTACAGCGTCCTTATTTCCATAAATATCTACAACTATTAATTTCACAACGATTTTTCCAAATGATTTGTCGAAATTTGTTGTCCATGTTCCCGGAAGATTTGTTTTAAAATCTTCATCGTCATTCTTTATGTCATTTCCATCAGTATCATAATATAGATTTTTATCGAAAATGAAATAAGCAATTGGGCCGACTGATTTTGAGAAATCAAAAGAAACCTGTCCGTCGTCTCCCTGAAGAATGACTATTCCGTCTGCGTCAGGAATTGGGGTGGTCGTAATCACGGCTTTTAGATCTGAAGAATCGCCGTCTGCTGGTGGTGTGGTGCCATCGTCGTCTGTTGGTAGTGTGGTGCCATCGTCGCCTCCATCGTCGTCTGATGATGGACCTCCGACTGCATCAACTGTATTTATTACGTCGTCTGAGTTCCCCTGGTCGTCAGTAACTGTCAATTTGACCTGATAGGTCCCTGGAGTCTTATATTCATATGATGGACTTCTGAGAGTCGAATTATTGTCATTGTCTTTTTGCCCATCTCCATTTTTGTCTACTGTAGTATCAAAATCCCAAACGTACTTTACGATTTCTGCGCCACTTTCCAGATCTGATATTGAATGATTTTGAAATTTAACTTTTCCGTTAACAACCTCATAAGTGAATGCAGCTGTCGGTGGATCGGCTAATGGAATTGTGACTGTCCTTGTGACATCGTCTGAATTTCCCTGGTTGTCTGTAACTGTTAATTTTACTGTGAATTTACCATCTTCGGAATACAATCGTTTTGGATTCTGTGCTTGCGAATCTGTGTCATTGTCTTTTTGCCCGTCTCCATCTGAATCTGCAGCCGAAAGTGAAGATGATGTATCAAAATCCCATTTGTAACTTATGATTTGAGCTCCTGCTTCAGTGTCTACTGTGGAATTGTTGTAAAATTGTATTTTTTCTCCCTGGCTTCCTGGCAGTACTTCAAAATTGAATGCTGCATTTGGTGGGTCTGCCAAAGTATCTACATAAATTTTCATTGGAGCTGAGATGTTTTCGCCTCCTTTGTCATCAATTACTTTTAATCGGACATCGTATCCTTGTAGATTTTTTTGAGTGTATGTGAATTCGACTGTGCTTTTATCGGTTTTAGAATTATTTGAGAATCCATCCCCTTCAAAATCCCAATAATACGACTCGATTTTTCCGTCTGAATCTTTTGAAGAAGAAGTGAATATTATTTTTTCTCCTGTGAATATACTTGTTGTGTTTACCTTGAATGCAGCCTCAGGTAAGTCGTTTTTACCATTTGTCACAGTGATTTGAGGAACTTGTTCGTCATCAAATAGATCTTTGCTTGAAGTTGATAAATTTTCATTATCTACGACTTCCAGCCCAAATCCATAGTCGACTTCCAGTCCTTCTTTTCCGTTTGTTCCAATAGTTAAATTTGCGGTTGAGCTACTTGTTATTTGCAATCCTAATTTTTCATCAGGATCATCAACATCGAAATACCACCATTTATATTGAGTGATTTGGCCATCTTCGTCTTCTGCACCATATACTCTTAATTTTACGTTTATTGGGGTGGTAAGGTCGGGATCGCTTATGTCAGGTACTGCCTGAATTGAAGAAAATTCAGGATGCATATTTATGACTTTTATTTGAACTTCGTCTGTGTCTCTTAAGTCTGCATCATTTGAGTCGTATACTGTCAAAATCGCTTCGTGATAGCCTGGATCAAGAGGGCTGACTTCATTATAAGAGTGTGTTGCAGATTTGCTTGAGCTTATTTCGGTGTCTCCAAATCCCCAACTATATTTTAGATTTCGGCCTGTTCCATCCATGTTTTTTGAGTCTGAACCATCAAATGTCAGGATGTCTTTTTTGCTAACTTCTAGTGGTTTTGTGAGGTCCATGATTTCTACTCCATTTACCCGGAGCGAGATTTTTGCGAGAGGTTTGTCACCTCTGCTTATGAAAAATCGTCTTTCCAAGTTGGTATCGTTATCGTCTTCATCGTAGACTGTGACTTTTACTGTGAATTTCCCTCCTTCTGAGTATGTGTGAGGTATTGCTTTTGATTTATTAATGTCGCCTGTGCTTATGTCGCCATCATCGAAGTCTATCTCGTAGGCTAGCGCGTTGTCACTTTCGATTTTGAAATTGATTACTGCTTCGCCTTCGTCATTGAGAACTCCTGTAGAGACTTGATCTTCTGCCCATTTAACATCGAGGACTTTAGAAATTGTTATGGTTTTTGTTGTTTCATCTAATTCGTCTTTTGCTATTGAATCTGTGACGCGTAAAGTCACTTGATAGTCCCCTACTTTATTAAATTTCACGACTGGTTCTTTTTCTGATGCTGGGTCTGTACTGTCTGTCACCCATTCCCAGTTTTCTTCGTTGTCGATTGTCCACTCGTAGATAAGATCTGCTTTTCCGTCAGGATCAAAGCTTTTGCTTCCATTTAAATGCACTGTTCCTGGCTGAGAAGTTTGAGGGATTTTGTGTGAATAATTTGCGACAGGATGTTTTGATTCAACCCGGAAATTATAAATAGTGGCTGCGTCTGTGTTTGCAGGGTCTGAGTCGTCTGTCACCTGGACTTCAACATCGTATTCGATTGGGTATTTGAATTCGTGGGTGAGGGTTTTGAGGCTGCCGCCGCTTTTTTCAAATGGATAAGTGTCTTGTATTTCGGCGGCGATTACTTGTGGGATTGCCTGATTATCGCTCACTGAAATTGTCCATTTATAGTTTTTGATTTCTCCTAAGTCTGATTTTGATTCTGATGCATCAAATATTACCGGAGAATTTATGAATGCTTGATCCCGAGGAAAGGCTTTTATTCTTGCAGCAACTGAGGAAACTTTTAATGTGAATGCTTTTTTATCTTCAACTCCAAGTTTGCTTAATACTGTTAATGTCACATTGTACGCCCCTGCTTCATCATAATCTGTGGAAACGGATCCATTTGTAGAGAAATCGACTGATTCTCCATTTCCGAAATTCCAAGAAAATTTATCAGCTTCTGTAGAAGATGCATCAAATTTCACTCCATCTTTCTTGCTTGCATCATTTAAAGTGACTGTAACTTCTCTTTTATCAACTATTAAAATGTCGTCTGAATAATGCATGACTTGTATAGGATCTCCTGTGCCTGCTGAGACTGCTAATTCAATTTTCGTGGTTGGTGGCTTTACCTTTATTACTAAAATGCTGATTCCAGGCGCGTACTGCGTTGGACTGTTTGAATTTATTTTAACTGCAGCTGTATATGTGCCCGGAGTATGGAATGTGCAGCGTTTTGAGGTTTTTCCAATTACAAATCTTTCATAATCTGTCTCTGATATATCTTCTGGAATGTCGCAAGTTACTTCTTTAAATGTACCTTCTGGCAATACTACTTGCTCATCCTCTGCAAATAATTCACTTAAAGTATCTTTTCCTGACAAATCCCAAATAATATTGTCGCCCTGGATACTTCCTCCAGCTGGATCTTCAGAACCCAAGCTATCAAAAATTACTGTTAATGGAGCTGACCCTTCTACTACGTTGGCTGTTAATCTGGCTTTTACAAATTCCAAAACAAATATTGCCTGATAGAGATCGTGATGTGCGGAAAGTCCTGCCATCACAAATCCTGAAATTGTTTCGATCTTTGTTGCTTCAGAGTCGATATCATATGTATCAATATTACTTCCCCATGTTTCTATGTTAGAAAGTAATCCGCTGTTTGAAGCAATTGTTGTGGCTGTTGTGATTTGATTTGGATCAGTATTCCCATCAACTGAGAATCCATATCCTGATGGACTCATCATTTTTTGCATTGCGTTTCCTGCCTCTCCTGCACTTACTGCTTCGATATTGTTTAATTCACTATATATTTCTGCGATTCTCAAAAATATATCTTTAAGATCTTTTGAATAATCTGATGCAATTGGTTTTACAATTTTTCCGTATAATTTTTCGTCGTATTCGCTATATTTCAAATATATGTCTGCCCATTTTTTAGTCAAACCCTTTATATAAGAAACTGTGTATCCTGCTTCGTGACAAAGTTCTTCATAAGTTGCATTTGACCAAGCTTCTGCGAATGCCTCCTCGGCACTTAGCTCATCCCAAACCTTGTTTTCGCTTGGGCAGGCTTTGTCTGTTTTGTCTTCATTGATTTTTAGATATTGGATCTGATCTGGCAGCCCGTTTATTTGGTCCAGTTCAGTATCAACATCGCGAAGCAATTCATTTATAATAGCTTCTGTTTCTGAGAATGGTTGTATTTTTGATTTAACGTTATTAAATTTTGACTTCACACTTCTCAAAAAGTTTAAGACTTCGCTTTTTGAAGGACGATTCGCTGGAGCTAAAGATTCTTTTAAAACATCATTTTTAATGTTTTTCACTTCTTCCATACTTTCAGCTAAAAAAGCAAAACCATTATAGACATCAAATGCTAATGATCTTACTTCTTCTGCTGAGGCATTGAATCCTTTTCCAGAGAATGCAGCTTGCGTCCCCCCAATAATGTCCTGTTCGCCTTGTGCTCCTTTAATGATCGTATTTACAAATGCATACGAACCTAAAATTATCAAAATTCCAATCGATGCATATGCAATCGCTTTTCTACCTTTCTGTATTTTCTCATCTTCCCCTGCAGAAAACAAATACAATGCTCCCCCATAAATCACAATGATTACAGCAACTAATCCTAAAAAGGTTAAAGCGAAATTAACAATCTTAATAATAAACTCTTTTACATTGGTTGACTTTGTTAAAGCAGGATCTAGTCCATCTGGATCCAATTTCACGACTTCGCCTTCATAATCAGTAAAAGTTAAGCCTTGTTCGTCATTTGAAAACATGTCACCAAAAAATTTACCAACATCGCCAGAACTTATCGCAAAAGCTGTTGAAGTGAAAGTTACAAACAAAATTGTAACTACTAGTGCTGAGAGGATCTTTTTAATATTTTTGAGTTTAGACATTTTTCTATGAAATTATAGATTTTTTATCATATTCTTGCAAATTTGTCTCTATTGCGACTGGCTTATTTGTTTCTGATGGTTCAATTTGAAATATTGTATTCACTATTGCATAATGCACTAAAGCCAATCCCAATGCAATCACTGAACCTAAAATGATTTTTTTAACTTTCTCTCCACCTTCCTCTCCAGTTCCTGCCATTACATATCTATACCCTCCATAAAACAATCCAAGGAATGCAAAAATTGCTACAAATCCAGCTGCATAATTTGTTAATTGTACTATTAAAAATTTTCCCACCTCTACGTCTGGCAATTTTTCACCAGCTTCTGGGAAGATCACTCCTCTCACAATCACTTCAGATAAAACAACGATTCCCAGTCCGACTAATGCATACAAAATATGTTTTGTGGCTTTTGTCATGGATTCTTCGTTCCCAGCGCTTGTCATCAATATAAATCCTCTGACAACTATGACAAGCATTGCACCGGCTCCGATTAAAACCTGTACAAAGCCAATGATCCCACGTAGCTGAGAGACAGAGTCTTTTGCAAACATCTCTGCGGATGCAATGTCTTCAAAAGCTTGCCCCTGGTCCCCAAAGAACATTTGTTTAACTATAACATCTGCTAATTGGATAATAATTAACCCTAATAATCCCATTGTTAATGTCTTTTTGGCAGCGGTGGCTTCTTCGTCACTTGCTGTGGAAATCAGCTGTATCGCCTGAATAACAATTATGATTATCGCAATTGTACTCATCACATATTTGATAAGGTCGAATGCAAAATAAAATGGGCTGGATATCGCTCCTACACCTTTTTGTAAAGCATCTGATGGCGCTTCTGGATGTTGTCCTGTTGAATAAAAATCCGGGAGATTTGAGTCTTTTCCAATTTGCTGAATCATTGTCAGTGGTCCGAATGCAGGTTGAGTCCCTTCCGCAGCAACTGCAATACTCATCTGTATGGTCAATGCCAGATTCATTAAGAAGAATATTAGGACTATTTGTTTTATTAGACCTGCTGCGCGACAACTCTTTTTGCTGCAATTTGAAAATTTACCTGAAAACAATTCACCGCTCGTTGATGTATCTTTACTGATACGCCGTCCTCGCGCTTTATCATTTTCAGACAAATTTTCTTTATTTCGCGACAAAATGTTATCGCGCAGCATGTCTATTATTTTTTTCATTTTTAATTAATTATTCCAATTTCTGACAATCGACTGGAGATCACGGTACTTATCAATGCAAATGCTCCATAGATGATCACTATTCCTACGACTGTTGCTAATAGTACTCGTTTTGCTTTTTGCATTCTTTCATCTTCACCTCCGGCTGTTGCGTACATTATTGCTCCGGCAATTAACATTAAAACTGCGACAGGTCCCACAAACTTAATGATCATGTTTGTGATCCCTGTGATTTGCTCTACTCCTTCTTTTGCGTCAAGTCCTGGATGGACTCCTGAAATTCCTGTGTAAATGTCTTTGTCTATTTTATAAAAGACTTTTTCGATAAATATTTCTCCAACATAAATAAGTAACAATCCCGCTGCACTATACATTGCACCTTTTCGATGCTTTGTGACTTCTTCTTCATTTCCTCCTGATGAAATCAATTTTCCTCCTGAATAAACAAGCATCAAGGTTGCGTATGTTCCAATCACATATTTCACAAATGTCATGAATATTTCAACTTGTTTGTCGAATAAATGAACTCTTTTTAAGATTTCCTGAGGACTTTCCAGAATCGTGCCTTCTTGCATATCAAATATTTTTGCAATATCGGCTCCCATACTGACCATAACAAAGGCAACTATGGCGTATGTCAGGCCTCTTTTGGCTTTTGTCACATCTTCTTCTTTTCCCATTGCAAATACAAGCTGCATTCCTAAAATTATGATGAACATAATCCCGATAACCCCGATAATTACTTTTGCATATGCAAATCCTCCTAAAACTACTTTTTTCAATATTTCCTGACCTGATTCGGCAGGTGGGAACATGATATTCCCACTTTGATAAACACTTTCTGCACCAGGCGTCAAAGGAAGCGCCGCATTATCTGCAGCGATTACGTCTAAACTAGCTATATTTATGAAAAAAACTATAGCTGTCATCACAACTAAAAATTCAGCAATTGTTTTCAGGATTTTTTTCATTTTTGTTGTTTATTTTTATATATTTTACCAGATTTTCAGGGAAAAAGCAATCCGCCCACACTTTAATCTTGCCTTTTGCCTGGAAAATATATATATTTTTAATCGCCGACAGGTTTTTTAAATTTATCTAAAAATAGTATGAACGCAATAAAAAAATATTTTAAGAAAAGTCTCGAAGAATTGACCAAAGTAACCTGGCCAACAAAAAATCAAGCAGTTAAATTAACAATAATTGTACTTATTTTTTGTGTAGTTGTTTCTTTGTTTCTCGGGTTTGTCGATTATTTATTCAACCTTCTTTATAATTACTTACTTAATTTAAGCGCTTAACATGGGAAGACAAGCTGAAGGAACAGGTAGGAATTGGTATGTAGTTCATACATATTCAGGATATGAAGATGCTGTAAAAGAAGCTCTTCAACAGCGTATTGAATCTCTTGGGATGCAAGATTTGATTTTTGAGGTTGTTGTTCCAAAAGAAACTCAGATTGTCATTAAAAAAGGAGAACCCGTTACTGAAGAAAAACGTATTTTTCCAGGGTATGTGCTTGTTGATATGATTGTGACAGACGATAGTTGGTATGTAGTTCGAAACACACCAAATGTGACTGGATTTGTCGGAGCTGGAACTATTCCTGTTCCTGTTGAGCCTGAAGAATGGAAGGTTATTAAAAAACATATGGGACAAGCTGAGCCTAAATTTAAAATCAACTTTACTGACGGTGACAATGTAATGGTGTTGGATGGCCCTTTTGCGAATTATGAAGGGGTGATCAATTCTATTGACGAAGAGAAAGGTAAAGTCAAAGTCCTTATCACAATCTTTGGACGTGAAACGCCTGTAGAACTAGATTTCACTCAGATTAAAAAGAAGTAGGTTGGAAACCGATGAGAACCTATCTTCCAGCTGCAAATCACAAATTTTGGTTGCAAACTTTTCAGGTTTCCTTGCTTTTTGAACGGTTTTCTCTTAATCTTGTTTTTAGAATTCCTATGTTATTTTTATGCGAAAATTCACAATTTTTACAATTATTTTAAGTGCTCTAATTGTAATAATGGCTTCTGAAGTTTTCATTAGTGATTATTTGCCTAATTTAGTAAGGACAAAAACTGATGATATGCCTGTGACTGATGAGCTTCCTTTGCCAAATACTTTAAGTACAAATATTTTAGGTGCTGATATTGACTACACAAATCTTGAAGATCTTGAATATGAAGAAGTTGATTTGAGTAATCCCGATGCATTGATTCCCATTCCTGAAACGCTTGATGAATTGACTGCGAATACCACTACTTTGCCTACCCAGCCGATAGAGCGCGCGCCTTCTTCTGATTTTGAGGATGAAAATTTTTATTCTTTCACGCAAAATGTTCTTCTGAGAGAAGATCAGGTCCAAAGTGCTGGATTTAACAATGCTTATATTGAAAATGAAGCTCATAATGGGTTTTTGTATAAAACTATTTATATTGATGATTTGTATGATGTGAAGGCTTCAAAATATGTTATTAGGAATGAGAGCTCGCTACTTGCGAAGGTTTATGTTTTTGAAATGGGCCCAATGAGTGGAATTGCTGAAGTTTATGAAGTTTTAAAGATGCGTGGATCCGAAGGTCTTGATATTGATATTAATGCAACTAATGATTTTGGAGATGCTTCTTTTTATATGAATGATGCGCGGAGAACAAGTGTTGTATTTTTGACTGTAAGGATTGGATCATATATTTATGGGTTCTCTTATCCGAAAGATTATCATGCACAAATTAAAAATCTTATCACCTTGCTGGATTTGGAGTTTTGAATAAGACTCGCTTCGCGATAATATTTCTATACAAACGGTTCATTGCTCGTCAACGTATCTATCCTGATACGCTTTCCTCGCGCTTCACCGTTTTCGCTCAGATTTTCTTTGTTTCGTGACGAAATATTATCGCGAAGCGAGTCTATTGACTTTTATCTTTAAATAAGGAAAAATACCTTCCGTTACGCACTCGGTTATTTAAACTAATAAAAAATGGCAAAAGAAATATTAACAGTAATAAAACTACAAGTACCTGCAGGGAAAGCTAATCCAGCTCCACCAGTCGGAACTGCGCTTGGGCCCCATGGGCTAAATATTCAGGATTTTTGTTCTCAATTCAATGAAAAGACAAAAGAATTAGGAGACACAATAATTCCTATAGTAATTACTGTCTATGAAGACCGAAGTTTTACTTTTATTACAAAAAGCCCACCAGCGGCAGTTTTAATTAAAAAAGCAATAAATCTTAAAAAAGGATCTGGAGTTCCACACAAAGACAAAGTTGGGACTATCAAAAGAGTTCAATTAGAAGCGATTGCAAAAGAAAAGATGGAAGATTTGAATGCAAATGATTTGGATGCTGCAGTAAAGATAATTGCTGGGACTGCAAGAAGTATGGGCGTCAAAGTCGAAGGATAATTTATTTCGTGGGAGGTCATTATGCGACCGTTTGTACCACTTCAACAAAAAATATCATGGAAAAAAAACATGGAAAAAAGTATCTTGAAGCTAAGAAGCTTATTGAAAAAGATGCTTACACTATTTCCGAAGCCATTGAGCTTCTCAAAAAAACTTCTACTACTAAATTTGATTCTACTTGTGAAGTTCATTTCAATTTAGGAATTGATCCAAAACAAGCTGATCAAAACATCAGGACTTCTACTAGTCTTCCAAATGGGACTGGTAAAGATGTAACTGTCGTGGCTTTTGTTTCTGACGATAAGGTCAAAGAAGCAAAAGATGCTGGTGCATCAGAAGCAGGTACTGAAGAGCTTATTGCGAAAATTGAAAAAGGATGGCTTGATTTTGATGTTGCGGTTGCGCAGCCTGATCAAATGAAAAATATTGGAAAAATCGCAAAGACACTTGGTCAACAAGGGCTTATGCCAAATCCTAAAGCAGGGACTGTCACTCCGGATATTGGAAAAACAATTGAGGCTTTGAAAAAAGGAAAAGTAGAACTTCGCGTAGATAAAGATGGGAATTTGCATAATATTTTTGGGAAAGTTTCCTTTGATGAAGCAAAATTGGAAGAGAATTTAAAAACTTTGGTCAAAGCTGTCATGGCTGAAAAACCAAATAGTATAAAAGGAACTTTCATAAAAAGCCTGACTGTTTCTACAAGTATGGGGCCATCCGTGTCATTGGATGTGAATCAAGCTAACGCGGATTCGAAGTAAAGGAGTTGCGCGCGTCGCGCGAAATATTTAATCGCGCTTGAGAGTTTTCTCCATTTTCAAGGCTTCTTCTAATGCTTTGAGGCCAACTTCAAGTTGTTCTTTGCTTGGTTCTTTTGTGGTTAATCTCTGAAACCACAGCCCTGGAGCGACGAAAGCTTTCATTAAAACATTATTTGAATATTTTGCGCTAAGTTTTAGAAATTCATAAGCAATGCCTGCGATCAATGGAAGGAATGCTATTCTTACCCCGAGGTTTGCCCAAAATTCTGGCTGTTTTGGGACGAAAGTGTAGACAATAATACTAATAACAAAAACTATTAATATGAAACTTGTTCCGCAGCGTGGGTGGAAACGGCTTTGACGGGCTGCATTTTTTGGGATCAAGTCGAGTCCTTTTTCGTAAGCGTAAATTGATTTGTGTTCTGCTCCGTGGTATTCAAAAATTCTGCGGAAACTTGGGATAAGTGTTAAGAGAAAAACGTAGAGAAGGAAAATTGTGACTTTTAGGAGTCCGTCTATTAAATTGAATAATAAATAGTTTTGTTCGATTGCGGATGATTTTGTTTCAAGGAAAGTTGTTACCCAGAGCGGCAGAAATTTGAAAAGGAAAAGGGCAAGGCCGAGGGCTAAGACAAAAGAAAATATAAACATTAGGATTTCTAAGGCTTTGTTGAAAAAGTTTTGGGTTTTTTTTGAATATTTTGCGATTTCTTCTTCATCGAATTGTTCGTTTGCTGAATAGTTTATTGATTTTGCTCCAATCCCCATCATTTCGAAAAGATTTATCACACCTCTAAGGATCGGGATGTTTAGCCATTTGTATCTTTGCGTAACTGTGTGGTATTTACGTTTTTTGATTTTAATTTTTCCGTCTGTTTTTCTGACTGCAATAACAATGCTGTTTGGTGAGCGCATCATTATGCCCTCAATCACTGCTTGGCCCCCTACTGCGAAGTCTATTTTATTTTTTTTCATTAAGTTGATTGTATATTTTTTTAGAAAAAATTGCATCTTTTTTAAAAATCGTGTTTATTTAATTCATGAAAGTAAAAATTAAGCGTATCGACAAATCCCTGCCTTTGCCTGTCTATGAGACTAATGGCTCTGTTGGTTTTGATATCATTGCGCGGGTGGACAATTAG
>SDBT01011976.1_pt1 | contig 13930 bp, 12 predicted proteins | sample 2277101 | NCBI WGS metagenome assembly SDBT01 (sample SAMN10404973, study PRJNA504765) | marine sediment metagenome | isolation source: marine sediment core GS10_PC15, 103 cmbsf | place: Arctic Ocean: Southern Knipovich Ridge | collected 2010 | reverse complement strand
AATTGATTTACAAGAAGTCAAGGAAACCAGAAATAAACTTGCAACTATTTGTTTATAATAAACATGGCCAACAGACGCACAACAGCCGTTACGCGATTCAAAGGACTTGAGTAATGACCGTTGCCTTTCCCAAACCGCTATCTGTCACTTGTTTTGCATGGGGTAAAACTCGTGCCAGGCGGTTTCGTGTAACGGCACACGTTGGGCTAAATTAACGCCCTTTCATAAAAATAACTTGCTATTTTGATTATTTTATATATCTTTGTTAGAACAATGTTCTAACAAGGGAGACTTCAATGCTTAAGCGTTTACAAAAAATAGGTAACAGCAGAGGGATTTTATTGGATAAACCAATTTTAAAACTACTTAAAGTCGATGAAAATACAGGGGCTTTTGAAATTTCTCAGAGAGACGGTGGTCTTTTCTTAAAACCCGTAAATATTAAAAAATCTTACAATAAAGTTTCGAGAAAACACAGGAAATCCCTGGATAAATTAGGCAATGCATAATCCCAATTTCCTATCCACAGAAGATGTCCTGTTTTTTCATGCTGAAGAAATGAGATTATCCGGTACAAAGCCCGAGATAAGGGATATTAATCTTTTACATTCTGCCATCAATGCACTAAAAGCCACCTTTGATGAAATCCTTGATAATAAATACGGAAAACGAGGAGTACCTAAACGTGAAAAATGGGAACAAGAGTTTGAAGCATTTCGACTTGGGGTTTTGCTTGAAAAAGCAAGAACTAAACTTGGTATGACCCAAGAGGAACTTGCAAAAAAATGTAGAACAAACAAATCATACATATCACGTATAGAGAACAATGCATCAGATATTAGACTTTCGACATTGATGAAAATTATTCAACAAGGGCTTGGTGGACACCTAAAGTTAACACTTCAACTTTGACAATTAAAAAATACATATCGCGATAACAAAGGCTACACGTAATATGGGTTTCAGGGTTTAATTGAAAATTAATGAACATAGGAAAACATCATAGTCGTTTGAAAATAAACTCAATGTTTTGTTTCCCTACGCCAAGTGAGTTTATTTCAGCCGTTATGGGCAATATAAAAAAGAGGAGATGAAATATGACTTTAGAATCTAATTTAATACAAATGGCAGAATTTAATCCAAAAATTAAGACCTACATATTATTGCTAGTGGCCTTTTTCCTGATAATCTCAGTGGTTGGAATTCCGTTACTCATTCTTTGGTTTTTGGGACTTGGGCAATATATCAGTAGACACTTTTATGAAAATCTAAAATGTAAATTAACAAATCGGCACCTGGAATTTAAAAAAGGGATGTTATTTAAAGTTGAAAAAACAATTCCTCTGGAAAATATTCAAGATCTGACATTTATTGAAAATCCTTTTTTGAAATATCTTGATTTACGCATTCTTAAAATTGAAACTGCTGGACAAAGTAATCCACAAGGAAGTGACATGAAGTTGATTGGAATTATTAATTCTGCAGATTTTAAACAAAAAATATTGAATCAAAGGGACTTACTAAAAACTGAAAATAGGTCAGAGAATAGACAAACAGAAACCAGCAATGAACAAATCAATAACATACTAATGGAAATCAGAGATATTCTAAATGATATAAAGAACAAATAATACAGCCCAGAACAGAGAATATATTTCTATAAAAATGAATATTAATTAAAATTCACTGTTATGTATATCTATCATTATGTCAGCAATATTTCACTAATGGGAAAATGATGAAAAAATCGAAGCAACCATTACCGGCTATGATTCCCAGGGCAGTTGTGGTTACAATCATCCTAAGTATTGCTTCAATCTCTGCGTGCTCATCCCAGCCTCAGATGGACGATTACCCGCACCCGGTAACGAATCCCGCTTCGTCCTTTATGCTGGCGGGTGACTGGGTTCCGGAGGACCCACACCAGATTAATTTTTTCAGTCTTCCTGAATTACCATCCGATCATGTGGTGATTAGTGATGTGCGTGCTGAGAACGGAGTAAACCAGCACAACTATCTTGTGTATCATGACGGGCGATACTGGGTCATGTGGAGTGATGGGCCTGGAGTAGAAGACCGGGTTGGTCAAAGGGTAGCTTTTGCCACAAGTACCGATGGACTAAACTGGAGTGATCAGAAATACATAACGCCGTATCCGCCGAATTCCGGGCCCAACTCACAGTTTTACAATACGCGCTCTGATAAAGGTTTTCGCTATATTTCCCGTGGATTTTGGCAACGTGGAAAAGAATTACTGGCACTGGTTTCTTTGGATGAAGCAGATAAATTTTTTGGTCCTGGTCTGGAGCTTCGAGCTTTCCGCCTTAATCCTGAAAATGAAACCTGGGAGGATATGGGCATAGTGTATGACAACACAATCAATAATTTCCCTCCTAAATTGCTGCCAAATGGTGAATGGATGATGACGCGCCGGTCACATGATCGAAATGTTTATATGCTTACCGGTGGTACTGAAAGTTTTGACCAATGGGAGACACATCCGGTAGTGATGTATGGAGAGAGCGATCTGATAGCAGAAGAGCCGTACTGGTGGGTGTTGCCTGACGGGAATTTACTGGCGCTGTTCCGTGATAATGCTCGAAGTGGATTTCTGTTTCGTGCGTTCTCAACTGATCACGGTCGCACGTGGAGCAAACCTGTGCGTACGGATTTCCCTGATGCCAGATCGAAATTTAATGGTCTGCAGTTAAGTGATGGACGCTATGTGCTGGTCTCTAATCCAAATCCGAAAAAGCGTGATCCGCTGGCATTGTCAATTAGTGATGATGGCGTAGTTTTCAAGAAAATGGGTTACCTCATTGGAGGACGGTGGGTAGATTACCCCCATGTTATTGAGCACAATGGATATTTGCTGGTCGCTTTTTCAGGCGGCAAGCAGTCGGTGGAGTTGTTAAAAATTAAGATTACCGATCTGGACAGATTAGAGATGCCACCCATACCATTGGTAAATAGGCCTCACGTTTTTATAGATAAATCCAAGGTTGAATTCATCTCTTGCATAGAACAAGAGTCATTGGATTTCGATAACCAGCATTTGTCGGTTCGAAAAATGATCGAGATTAATGATGTCAAATTATCGTATGTAGTCCGGCCCGGCGATGGTCCGACATTAATTTTGATACCCGGAAGTTTTTCGGATGTCAATCAATGGAATGAGGTTGTTCCTTTTTTAGGGAAAAATCTAAAACTGATCCTGATTGAAGTTAGAGGCCACGGTAAGAGCTGGCCACCGCCGATAGACGGTACTATTGAACAGCTGGCTAAGGACGTTATGGTTGTGGCGGACAATGAGGAACCGGGACGCTTTTATATTGGAGGTCACAGCATCGGAGGTATGATTTCAAAAGAAGTCGGTCGTAGCTGGCCACAACGAATAAAAGGTATCATTTCAATAGAGGGATGGACTCACTGGCGAGCTAGTCGGGATGCTTTCAATGGAGATATGTACAGTACATTAACACCAGAGCAGGATAAGAAAAGACTTGAGGGACGTGAAATGGGAGCCGGGCATTGGAACGATGAACAACGACAGGACTTTGCCTCTATATGGCGTAAGTGGGAAAAGGGTATGGAATTCCTTCAAAACACAAATCTGCCTGTAATCGAAATATATGGAGATCGAGGTAGAAATCGACCGTCACTGGAGCAACTTTATGTCCCGGACAGGCCAAATATAGAAGTGCACTGGATTAATAATGCATCGCATAGCCTGCCTCTTGAAAAGCCGGAAGAAGTAGCGACAACCATTATACAATTTGTCGAAAGGATAGAAACCAGAGAAAAATGATTACTTCAATCAAGCCAATGAAGCACTTCTGATGATACAACTCGAAGGTGAAGAAGCATTACGTAACCTGGACGAAATCCTGAAGATCAAGGGGCCTGATGTCGTCTTCATAGGACCATACGATCTGTCACAGTCACTCGGGGTTACCGGGGATGTCGAACACCCATTGGTGGTTGAGAAAACGAAAGAGATTGTGAAAGCATGCATTGACCAAGGTATTGCGGTCGGCAATTTCACCGAGACACCTGCTCAAACAGCTTTTTGGACCAAACAAGGCCTGCGCTACATGTCTTTTTCCGTCGATATGGGCATAATGTATAATAAAAGCAGGGATCTGGTAGTGGAGCTTCGTAGAGCAAGTGCTACTGAGAACTGAAGATCTGGAAACTATTATATGCTTCCATTCCATGCTCACCGATATCTAATCCCCGGATTTCCTCCTTAAGATCTACTCTTATCCCGATGCTCACTTTAAGGAGATAAAATATAGCCAGAGCGGCAAGGAAAGAAAAAGCACCAATTGATACGATGCCGATCAGCTGAGATAGAATGCTGAATTCAGAAGAGAAAATGCCCACGGCTAAGGTTCCCCAAATTCCATTGACCAGGTGAACTGAAATGGCTCCCACGGGATCATCAAGATGCAGTTTATCAATCCATTCAACGGCGAGAACCACAATGGATCCGGCGATGAAACCGATAACGATAGCTGATCCAATGGAAACGACATCAGCGCCGGCGGTTATACCCACTAACCCAGCCAGACAGCCGTTCAATACCATAGAGAGATCAGGTTTTTCCTGTACCTTCCATGAAACAAGCATGGCGCCGATGATACCTGCGGAAGCAGCCAGGCAGGTTGTTACCAAAACATAGGACACGGCTCCGGGATCTGCAGAAAGAACCGATCCTCCATTAAACCCAAACCAACCCAGCCAGAGAAGAAATACACCGATGGTAGCCAATGGCATATTATGTCCCATAATCGGTTTAATACTGCCGTTTACATATTTACCGTATCGTGGTCCCAGGATAATGACGCCCGCCAGGGCTGCCCAGCCACCAACTGAATGGACAAAGGTTGAACCGGCAAAATCGTGAAAATTCAGATCGGAAAGCCATCCGCCACCCCATCCCCAGGAGCCGATAACCGGATAGAATATGGCAATGTATATCATCGAGAATATTAAGAAACTTTGAATTTTAATACGTTCTGCTACGGCACCGGAAACTATGGTTGCAGCGGTAGCAGCAAACATTCCCTGGAAAAGAAAATCTGTCCAGTAAGTGTAGCCAGGGTTATAAGCGGCGGTGAGTCCGCTAGGGTCTGTTCCAATACCAATTCCGGTAAAACCAAAAATATTTGAGATTAACCAGGAATCTCCCGGATACATCAAGTTGAACCCAATCAGGGCGTAGGTTAAAAGCCCAATAGAGACTATTAGGGTATTTTTAAACAATATATTCACGGTGTTTTTTGCCCTCGTTAATCCGGTCTCCAGGGCGGCAAAACCCAGATGCATAATAAAAACAAGGAAAACAGATACCATCATCCACACATTGTTGACGGCAAAGATAGCATCAGATATTGTTGCTTCCTGCTCCGGATTGGCGAAAGCATTGCCGGTCATTCCCAAAATTGTTAGATAAATAAGTAATTTGATCTTTCCCGAATATTTATTTTCCATTACAATCCTCACTTTATTTATATTTACTCGATTTCTAATAATTTATTTCTCGCAATGCCGGTACGATTTTTTTTCCACGAATTCCACGAATTTTTATTCAGTACTATTAAATCTTATACCCTATACCTTAAATTACCCGATGGCCTTGGAGCCTGTTTCCCCCGTCCGAATACGGATACATTCATCCAGGTTTTGAATAAATATTTTACCATCTCCGATATTGCCGGATTTAGCTCCCTCGATGATACCATCAACAGCAAGTTTGACAAAATCGTCATTAACAGCGATTTCCAGTCGAACTTTTTTAAGCAGGTTGACTTCGATATCAGCTCCGCGATAATTCTCATGATAACCCTTTTGCTCGCCACAACCCAGGGCATTGGTGATTGAAAGTTTATAAATTCCCTGCGCATAGAGCGACTGTTTAACGGAATTGAGTTTTTCCGGTTGAATATAGGCAATGATAAGTTTCATCTGCATCTCCTGTTATTAGGTCAATACCTAAATCTCGAATAAATAAATTTAAAATCTCTTGAGATGCAATCGATGTGCCAAGGAGAATATAAATAAGATAAGTTGTATATTAATAAGTAGATACGATTGTTGTGGCGTGGCAAAGATCAATATTTATTCTGCACATTATTGTAAAAAACAATAACTATATATACAAAAATGTAGATCTATGCCATTGTCCCCCTGGAGCTGGACGGATTGCCGCGTATGAGTGGGTAATGTATTTCTATCCTGATCTATTCTTACCGCAGCCGATACTGCAATCAAATGGCAATTTCCACTGTGTCCTCCTGTTAGGATCTTCCAGCGTGTCGGATTTAATCTTCAAGATGGAAGATTCCTACGGAAGGACACTAAAAATTTGCTAAACAACAAAGTCCTTGTGGTAATAGCATAACGCAGAGCAAGGCTATTCCGAAGAAAGTGAAAAAATGCATAATTGTAATATTAAAAATCAAAATTACAAAATTGTAGGAAGTCAGTAATCATTCTCAGATGGATGTGGGTTTGAGCGGAGATTGGGGTATGGGATGAAACTTTGAATATGTTTTATCGTATCAATGAATAAATATACAAAATAATGAAATATTATTTACTTGGAATTAATTTTATTGTATATTTAGTTAAACTATAAAATGTGTTATAGGACCTAAGAAGTTTTGACAAAATATAAGCTACATATCATCCTTCCATTTTCACCTCTCAGGCACATGTTTATTCATGTGTCCGGATCATCTTTGCGACGACCGTAGGTCTGGTCCGTCTTTATAAAAATATTAATCCAATTATTAGTTTATATTGCCCTGATCAGAACAGGAAGGGGAAAATTATTAAAAGTACTGGAGTTTATGTATGGAAACTAATCATAAGATAGAGGTCGTTGAGGCGACACAGGAGCATATAAAATTTGCAGAAGAAATTTGTCGTGTAATTCTTGAATCTTCAAAAGAAAGGGCCACGGGTATTGCCGCAAGAGAGCCTGAATATATTACAAAAAAGATAAATGAAGGTAAGGCTGTTATTGCCATTAGTGGTGGTGATAAATTTGTGGGTTTTTGTTATATTGAGTCATGGGGAGCTGAGAAAAACTTTGTGGCTAATTCCGGTCTGATTGTCGCCCCGGAATTCAGAGGATTTGGTGTTGGGAAACTCATAAAAGAAGCCACTTTTAAACTTTCTCATAAAAAATGGCCACACGCTAATTTGTTCGGCATAACAACGAGTCCGGCGGTGATGAAGATTAACTATAGTCTGGGCTACAGACCTGTCACTTTCGCTCAATTAACCGATGATGAAGAGTTTTGGGCCGGTTGTAAAAGTTGCCGGAACTACGATATTCTGGAGCGAACAAATAAAAAGTATTGTCTCTGCACGGCAATGCTTTATGACCCGGATGAAAAAGAAAAAACTGCGAAAGAAGAAAAGAAGTATGAAGAAAAAAGTAGTGTTAGCCTTTAGCGGAGGACTTGATACATCTTACTGTGCAAAATATCTTTCAAATGAGCAAAATCTCGATGTGTATTCTGTGCTTGTGAATACGGGTGGATTTTCAGCCAGCGAACTGAATGATATAAGGATAAAGGCTGAGGATCTTGGTGTTGTCCGGCATCTGGATATCGAAGTCACTCAGAAATATTATCAGGACTGTATCCGCTACCTGGTATACGGCAATGTTTTAAAAAATGGTACCTATCCTCTTTCTGTGAGCGCAGAACGTGTATTCCAGGCTCTGGCGATTGCTGAGCATGCGAATGAAATTAACGCCGATTATATTGCCCATGGTAGTACGGGGGCCGGAAATGACCAGGTCCGTTTTGATCTGATATTTCATATTCTGAATCCGGATGTTGAAATACTTACACCAATACGGGATTTAGGATTGTCCCGGAACGATGAAATCAATTATTTGAAACAGCATGGGGTCGATCTAAACTGGCAGGAGGCGCAATATTCAATCAATCAGGGATTGTGGGGTACCTCTGTCGGGGGGAAAGAAACCCTCTCTTCAGATAAACCATTGCCACAAAATGCTTACCCGACGGCAGTAACGCAATCAGAACAAATTAATTTGGATCTATATTTTGATGAGGGTCAGTTAACCGGACTGAATGGGGAGAATTTTGATGATCCGGTAAAAGCCATCAAAGCGCTCAACAGTCTGGCCGGGCCCTACGGAATAGGACGAGACATTCATGTGGGTGATACAATCATTGGTATCAAAGGGCGGGTTGGTTTTGAAGCGCCGGCGCCAATCTTAATCATCAGGGCACACCATGCCCTGGAGAAGCATACCTTGACAAAATGGCAATTACACTGGAAAGATCAATTAGCAAACTGGTATGGTATGCTTTTGCATGAAGGCCAATTTCTTGATCCGGTGATGCGTGATATAGAGGTCTTTCTGGAGAACACCCAGAAAACGGTTAACGGAACAGTGTATATAAAACTGGCGCCTTTTCATTTTGAAATTTCCGGCATCAAGAGCCCGAATGATCTGATGTCGTCTGATTTTGGCGCCTATGGTGAAAAAAATCTTGCCTGGAAGGGGGAGGATGTTCGCGGCTTCGCTAAGATTCTTTCTAATCAGACCCGCATTTATCGGGCGGTAAACAAAAAAGGAAAACCATGATAAGGGCAGGCATTATTGGCGGTGCAGGATATACCGGTGGGGAATTAATTCGATTATTGCTCAATCATACTCAGGCTGAACTGGTGTTCGTTCACAGCCGGAGTCAGTCCGGAAAAAATCTCGCCGAAATCCATCCCGATTTAACCGGTGAAACTGATCTCAGATTTTGTGCAGATTTCTCTACCGATATTGATGTTATGTTCCTGTGTACCGGGCATGGTGAGTCCGCAACATTTATCTCAATAAACCAGATACCCGATTCGGTTAAAATAATTGACCTGAGTCAGGATTTTCGCCTTTCCAACCCGCCGGAACGCCGGTTTATATATGGTTTGCCGGAATTGAACAGGCGACAGATAATGAATGCAGCAAATATTGCTAATCCCGGTTGTTTCGCTACTGCCATTCAATTAGCACATTTGCCGTTGGCAACTGAGAAATTACTGGATAAGGAGATTCATATAAGCGCAATAACCGGTTCTACGGGTGCCGGTCAGAGCCATAGTGCTACCTCGCATTATAGCTGGCGCTCTGGTAATATATCATTATACAAAGCATTTAACCATCAACATCTGAATGAAATTCGCATGATAATCAGACAGTTACAGGATAAGGACGCCCCAGATATTTTTATGTTACCTTTCAGGGGTAGTTTCACGCGCGGTATCCTGGCAGCCGTATATACCCAATCAGATCTTTCAGTCAATCAGGCTCAGGAACTGTACCGAAACTATTACGCTGAGCATCCGTTTGTCATTATCAGTGATATAAATCCTGATGTTAAACAGGTCGTAAACACAAACAAAGCCATCTTGCATCTGGCTAAGCATAACGGTGAACTGCTCATTGTGTCTGTAATAGATAATTTACTGAAAGGTGCGTCCGGACAAGCCGTGCAGAATATGAATCTGATGTTTGGCTTGGATGAGGTAAGTGGTTTGCATTTAAAAGCATCGGCGTTTTAGTGGTATCAGCATTCTATGACATAAAGGGAAAAGGCCAAAGGGTAAAGGAAAAAGGTTAAAGGTTAAAGGCTAAAAGATCTCGTGATGAACCTTTCAAGAAGTTAGAGTATGATAGAATTATTCGTGAGTATTAATTTGACTAAACCGTTTGCCTTTACCCTTTGGCCTTTTCCCTTGATCAATTCACTCTGTGCCTAATAGCAATTTGACGTTGTAAGAAAATTTGTATCGGAGATTTGAATGAAAGTGTTAAAATTCGGGGGCTCTTCCGTTGGTTCAGCGGAACGAATTCTGAATGTCCTGGAAATTATAATTGAGAAATACAAGAAAAGTAAATTTATATGTGTCGTTTTCTCTGCTTTCCAGGGTGTAACCGATCAGTTGATAAAGATGGGTAATCTGGCTGCGTCGGGTAATGAAAAATATAAAACGCTTTTTGATGAAGTTTGTCAAAAACATATTGATATAGCGAAGACCCTGCTATCGACCAAAACCCGCAAGACTGCTTTAAATGAAATAAATCACAGATTAAAAAATCTTGAAGAGATATTATATGGTGTATTTCTCGTTAAAGAGCTGACGCCCAAAACACTTGATTATATCATGAGTTTTGGGGAAAGACTCTCAGCTTTTATCATCAGTGAAAGCCTGAAGGACAAGGAGCTTGACAATATTTTTGTGGACAGCAGGAATCTTATCGTCACGGATGATTTATTTGGTAATGCACGAGTAGATTTTAAGCGAACAAACAGAAAAATAAAAACAGAGATTGGAAGAAAAAAGCATGTCTATATAATTACCGGCTTTATCGGTGCGACTTCTGCAAATGAGACGACAACTCTAGGTCGGGGTGGCTCAGATTTTAGCGCTTCTATATTCGGATCTGCGCTGGGCGCAAAGGAAATTGAAATCTGGACTGACGTGGATGGTGTACTGACTGCAGATCCGAGAAAAGTACCCCAGGCATTCGCCATAAAGCAAATGACCTATGAAGAAGCGATGGAATTATCACATTTTGGGGCTAAAGTTATTCATCCACCCACCATGCAGCCTGCATTAGATAAAAATATTGCCCTGCGGATTAAAAATACCTTTAATCCTGCTTTTGAAGGGACCCTGATCAGAAAGAAGCCGGCGAAAAACGGGGGAGTGATTCGTGGATTATCGTCGATTGATAAAGTCTCGCTGCTGCAGATTCAGGGAAGCGGAATGGTTGGTGCAACGGGCATTGCTGAGCGAATATTCAGGGCTCTGGCAGCTATGCACATTAACATTATCCTGATTTCCCAGGCCTCTTCAGAGCATTCAATCTGTCTTGGTGTCCTGCCTGATTCAGTTAAAAAGGCGAAGATGGCCCTCGAAAAAGAATTACGCTATGAAATTCATTATGGCCAGATAAACGAGATTACGATTGAGCCGGATTTGTCGGTTATAGCGGTAGTCGGTGAGAATATGCGTAAAACAAAGGGCATTGCCGGTCGTATATTTCAAACATTAGGAGATAATGGTATCAATATTTCAGCCATTGCCCAGGGTTCATCAGAATTGAATATATCGGTGGTTATTTCCAGACAGGATGAGGCAAAAGCCTTAAACGTTATCCATGACAATTTTTATCGGGCAGAAAAAAATGTCATAAATCTATTCTTAGTTGGTACAGGTCTCATCGGTGGAGAATTGTTATCACAGATAAATCGGCAGAAAAACTTCCTGGCAATTCAACGTTCAGTGGAAATCAAAGTGGTCGGCATGGCAGATATTGACAGGATGATATTTAATCCAAAAGGGCTAAGTCCGGATTCCTGGACAAAACAATTAGGGGAAGGTAAAGATAAATCAGATATAAATGAGTTTATCCATAAAATGAAGGCATTTTCCATTCCGAATAGTGTTTTTGTTGACTGCACCGCCAGCAGCCGGATAGCTGATCATTATAACCAAATACTGGAAGCCGGGATTTCTATTGTCACACCGAATAAAATGGCCAATGCACAGTCCATGTCCAAATATAATAAATTACGCAGCCTGACTTTAAAAAATGATATACATTTTAATTATGAGACCAATGTAGGGGCCGGGCTCCCGGTAATCGAAACAATAAAAAATATGATTGCCAGCGGGGATAAGATTTCAAAGATTGAGGCCGTCTTATCAGGTACGCTTAGTTATCTCTTTAACAATTTTGACGGTAAAAAGCCATTCAGCCAAATGGTTCGCGAAGCAAAAGAAATGGGATATACAGAGCCGGACCCACGTCAGGATTTAAATGGCATGGATGTGGCCCGCAAACTGCTTATATTGATTCGTGAAGCCGGATATAATTTTGAGATGAAGCAAATAAAATTACAGGGTCTCTTACCTCCCGGGGCCGAAAATGCCAAATCAGCCAATGAATTATATTCGATTCTTAAAAAACATGACCAGGGGATGGAAAAAAAGCGACAGAAGGCAGAACAGGATGGCGGTGTCCTGCGATATATTGCCCGTTTTGAGAATAATAAAGCAAGTATTGCTTTGACAAAAGTTGATCAGAAGCATCCTTCCTTCTCATTAATTGGAAGCGAAAACATAATAATTGTTTACTCCGATTATTATAAGGATTACCCCTTTGTGGTCAAAGGTCCGGGGGCCGGGGCGGCGGTTACGGCGGCTGGGGTTTTTGCGGACATTTTGCGAATAACGGTTTAATTTAACCGTAAACAAGTGAGGGTGATGTAAAGTGCACAAAGATATCTTTTACTGAGAGCCTAGTGTCGTGTCAACGATGAAGTATCGTACTTCGACAGGTTCAGTATGGCTATGCATCTTTCAACTACGCTCAAGATGACAGTGTTGTCATGCTGAGCGGAGTCGAAGCATAAAATAATACAAAATAATAAAAGATAAGGGCAATAGGTCTTTTTAACGCAAACGCAAAGGAGGCGCAAAGATCGCAGAGAAATTTTATTATTTTAAAAAAAATTCGTGAAATTCGTTAAAATTAGTGTAATTCGTGGAAAAGAAATCGTTGCGACGTAGCAGTGTTTGTGAGATAAATTATATGCAGAAGTTAAAAATCATCAAAATAGGTGGACAGGTAATAGACGATGCTGAAGAGTTAAATCAGTTTCTGCCAGTATTTGCTTCTTTGGATGGTCCTAAAATATTGGTACATGGTGGGGGGAAACTGGCAACTTTTTATTCGGAGAGGATGCAGATTAAGCCTAACCTTGTTGATGGCCGCAGAATTACGGATAAAGACACCATTGATCTGGTGCAGATGGTTTATGGGGGATTGATTAATAAGAATATTGTAGCTGCTTTGCAAAAATATGAATGTCCGGCTCTTGGATTGAGCGGTGCCGATCTGAATTCAATCAGAGCTATCAAAAGACCGGTAAAATCGATTGATTATGGGTATGTCGGAGATGTCGTTGAGGTAAATACTGATGCGATCAGACCATTGCTGGAGACTGGTATCGTTCCTGTGTTTTGTGCTCTCACACATGACGGAAAAGGACAGATACTCAATACCAATGCAGATACGATTGCCACGGAACTTGGTATGGCGCTTTCAAAGTTTTATATGGTAGATATGATATTTTGTTTTGAGAAGAAGGGGGTATTAAAAGATCTTGAGGATGACGGAACGCTTATCCCCCGGATTTCTGCTGGTTCTTATGAAGAATTAAAACAAAATGGCGCAATAGTTTCCGGCATGATACCCAAGATTGATAATGCATTTCGGGCCCTGAACGGCGGTGTCCGTAATGTCTATATTACCTGTTTTGATGATTTAAATGTCTTTAAGGGTGCCGGGGAGGGAAGCGGGACGAGGGTCATTCTCTGATGCGAAAGCTTAATAATTCGTGGACAAGTTTATTGTTTCCGAACGCTAGTTTAAAACTATGCACTTTCAGTGCAAGACTTTCAGTTGCTACACATATTTTCTAAATTGAATGCATGAGAAATGAATTTCGTTACAGCAGTCATACAGTCACGCGGCTCTCGGTTCACTTAGTTTGGGTAACAAAATACCGTTATAAAGTATTAAAGGGAGAAATTCAACAACGCTGTCGAGATATGCTTGTTCAAATCTGTGACACAGAAGATGTAAAGATATTAAAAGGTGTTGTAAGTAAGGATCATGTACACATGCACATTGAATATTCACCCTCAAAGTCAATAAGTGATTTAGTTAAGCGATTGAAAGGTCGTAGTTCAAGAAAATTGCAACAAGAATTTCCTGAGTTGCAACGGAGATATTGGGGTAAGCATTTTTGGGCAATAGGTTACGGAGCATGGAGTACAGGAAATGTAACTGATAAAATGATCCAGGAATATTTAA
>SDBT01011975.1_pt1 | contig 13932 bp, 27 predicted proteins | sample 2277101 | NCBI WGS metagenome assembly SDBT01 (sample SAMN10404973, study PRJNA504765) | marine sediment metagenome | isolation source: marine sediment core GS10_PC15, 103 cmbsf | place: Arctic Ocean: Southern Knipovich Ridge | collected 2010 | reverse complement strand
GCATTAACACAACAAAGTGAGGGTAATTATGGTGGGGTTTTTACTGAGGTTCTTACTTGGAAAGACAATGAAAACAAATGTGCCAAATGTGGTAAGTTTGAGGACGATCATGATGAGTATGATGACTGTGTTTTTACTAAGAGTATAAACGAGGTTGATCGGCTTCACAAGCGAATGAAAGGTTTGGTTCTGGTACACACAGCCGAGGAGTGCTTAGATTTGCCCGAGCTTATTATGCGGAAGGTGATTCTTCCACCGTCGGTTAAGACAATGCAATTGGCTAAGATTGTAGCTTCTACAGCAAGCTCCGGTGCCAAAAGTCTCCTTCAATTAAGAATGATCTCAGACGGGTTTAGGTACACTGAAGATAAAGTTGATGAAGAAATATGCGTGGCGTGCGTTGAGGGTAAAATCAATTTTGAGGGAAACGAGCATCTTTGTGGTGAATGTGGTGGTACTGGCATGAGGCCAGTGTACGAACGTGGGGTAACAGAATTCGACACCCCAAAAACTGATGCTCTCCGAGATTGTTTAGATGAACTAGACGACATCGGTAGAATTGTCATTTATGGAGGTTTTCAAGCTAGTGTTGACAGATGTGTTAAAACAGTTCAAGGGGCAGGTTGGAATTATGTCAAAGCCGATGGACGAGGATGGGAATCTGACTTACCTGGTGAGCATCTTGAAATTTTTACTAAACAATTGATTAAGCACCCCAAAGTAGCATTCGTTGGTAATCCTGGCTCAGCAGGCCACGGGCTTAACCTACAAGTTTCACCGATGGTTGTGTATTATAGCAATACGTTCAACGGGGAAGATCGAAGCCAAAGTATTAAGCGAGCACATCGAATAGGTATGAATGTAAAACGTGGTTGTACAATAGTTGACTTTGTACACCTTCCGACAGACGAATTAGTGTTACAGAATCTTGCGAAAAAACGATGGTTAGAAAAAATGACACTTGGAGATATTCAGCAATGTTTGTTAAACAAGAAACCAGAGTAGAATCAGAAGACTACATAATTGTCGCATCTGACGGAACTGAGTGCATGGTCTCAGAGGGTGATTGGCTATTTCTAGTTGGTTACAACTGGGATGTTGATGGGTGGGGATATTTTCGTTGTTCTAATGGTGGTACTTGGAATGGTAACAAAATAAATAGTAGACGATTGCATCAATTTGTTGCCGAGCGTATGGGGCTTAAAATTTCAGATGGTTATCAAATCGACCATATCAACCGTAATAAATTAGATAATAGACGGTCAAATTTGAGGGTAGCATCATTTAGGTTACAAACTCAGAATCGGAGTTTAAGAAAAACTAGTATTTCTGGGTATACTGGTGTGTCCTTTAAAAGCAGCAGTGGCAAGTACGTGGCACAGATACATATAAATGGAAAGGGTAAACATCTAGGATATTTTGATGATCCAAAAGGAGCAAGTGAAGCTTACCAAGCAGAAAAGAAAATCAGAGATAACAAAGAAATACAAAGAGTAAAAGAATGTCTAATGACTCCATAATAAATGAACCCATTATTATAGAAGTAGATAATGAAACAACCACCTGTGTAGTTTGTAATACAAGAGAATGTGACTATTCAAGACACTTTCCTTTTTGTGGCCCTGTTTGTGAATATTGTTTTGACAAAATTAGGACTTTACAAGAAACAAATGAGTCCAAACGAAAACAATTAGATAGCGTTTCACCAAATATTGCTAAGAAAATGGAAAGAAATATCAGAAAACGTGAACGTAAAATTGAAAGAATGACAACCATTGATGATACTGAAATCAATAAACTACTAGAAAAGAGAGACAATGCCATTAAAAATTGAAAAAGAGAACAGAATCAGACTTCTCTTAGATGAGGGTGATCTCACTGTTTCTGAGATCGCAAGAAAACTAAAAGTTAAAATTAAAACTGTCGAAGCATTTACTACTTCAGGGCAAACCTCAACAGCAACTAGAATTACAAGACTCACTGATGAGCGTAATGCATTAAAAAAACAGAACAAGGACTTACTAAGAGAGAATGGATTATTTGTTGCTCTAGCAGAAGAAATAAGAGAAAAAGTAAAACCTATTGCTCCTTTCAATCAAATAAAAATCGAAGGTGATTTAGACAAGATACAAGAAACGGTAGTCTTACATCTTTCAGATGAACACGCAGATAGTATAGTCAAATCTCATCAAGTTGATGGTCTTGAGAATTTTAATATGTCTGTAGCTCTGAGAAGAGCCGAGACTTTGGTTGACTCATTGCTTAAATTTACACAAAAGACACTGTCTAATTATAATTTCACTACTTTAGTTATTTTGGCTAATGGCGACCATGTCTCTGGAGAAATCCATGATGCCACAAAACATAGTGAATATGGTAACGCAATAAGAAATTCAATAGCAGTAGGTCAAATGCACGCTTGCATATTTAGAGACCTAGCCCCATATTTTCCGAATGTTAAAATTGTTTATACCGCCGGTAATCACGGAAGACGGAGTGTAAAGAAAGACCACGAATCCCCTTGGGATAACTGGGATTATCTTGTAGGTGAAACAGCAAAAGCTTATTGTCGTGATATTAAAAATATTGAAATTTTGATTCCAGAATCATTTTCCCATTGTATGGAAATCGAGGGCCATGGTTTTTGTATTCGTCATGGTGATGATATTCGGGGTTGGAATGGAATACCTTGGTATGGTATAGAGCGACAAACTAGAAGACTACAAGCCCTAAGTGCGGCCCATGGACGTACTGTTAAATATTTTGTATATGGTCATTTTCATACTGCTGGAATGCAGGCCAATCTCAAAGGCGAGGTTCTGTTGAACGGGTCTTGGATTGGTACAAGCCCTTATGTCTTTAATGCATTAGCTACATATAATGAACCAGCACAATTACTTCATGGTGTTCATAAAGATATTGGTGTTTCTTGGAGATTACCAATAAAATTAAGATCACCGAAAGAACATCTTGGACCAACACGTTATCACATAGAACTAGCTAAGGAGATGTAAATGACTGTTAAAGAATTACGGAAGTTGTTAGATGAGTATGATGATAACATTTGTGTTTGTATTGAATATGCAGATGGAGATTTTATAGAATCCCTTGAACTTACTAAAGACTTAAAAATATGTAATGAATTTAATACTGTTTATATAAGGGGCGAATAATAATGACTGTTAAAGAATTAATAGATAAAATGACAGACATAGACGAAGATTTTGAAGTTACACCACACAATATAAGAAGTAACTTTCATATTACTGGTAAAATATCCATTAATGTAACCTGTAAACAAGTATACCTGGAGATAGAATAATGGAATACCAAATTCAAGACATACCATTAAACAAAATCTTTAATGATACAAGCTTCAATTGCCGCGGGGTTATTACTCCCCTTGATGTTAAGGGTTTAGCCGATAACATTGATTCCAAAGGACTTCAATTTCCAATAGCTGTTCAGCCTAGATTTGATGTTCCTGAATTACCTGAAGAATATGATTTTAGAATCATCGCCGGCCATAGACGGTATATGGCTTTCAAGATTTTAGCAATCCCCTCAATTCCTGCTATGGTCCGTCATGGGCTATCTGAAATTGATGCAAGATTAATGAATCTTAGTGAAAATCTGATCCGTGAGGATCTGAACATTAAGCAAGAGGCGGAAGCAGTTAAGTCATTAAGATTGCTTAATTTGACACAGGAAGAGATTGCTGAGAAATTAAGTAAGAGTAGGACATGGGTTCAAATTAGACTGCATTTATTAAGGTTGCCACCAGAGATCCAAGAAGAGGCAGCGGCGGGGTTCTTGAATCAGACACAAATCCGCCAACTTCATGGTATAAAAGACAAGGGCCAACAATTTGAAGCTGTTAGAAAAATTAAAACAGCTATTCAAATGGGTCAAAAAGGTCTCAGTGTTGAAAAGAAACCGCAAGAAAACCCAGACAAGGCTAAACGAAGATCGGGTAAAGAAATACAAGATGTAATGAATATTTTTGCTGGTCAAAAGTTTTACGGAATGCATCTTAGATGTTTAGCTTGGGCCAATGGTAATATCACTACACGGACATTATTTGATGATATTAAAACAGCAAAGCCTGACATAGTTTTACCAGAATTAGGTGAAGCAAAACCGGGTGAACGCAATGTAAGAAAGGCAGATATGGGACGATGGTAGAATGTGTCAGATGTGGCTTAAACGCAGACTCTGATTTAAATTATCTTCATGATGAACCAATTTGTGCTGAGTGCATAAGACATGCTGCTATAATTGTAAACATTGGTGCCCTTACAATCAAATATATGAAGACCCATTAGAACCAGATAATTTTGGTAATTGTAAAATCAAAGATGATATGACTGCTTCACAAGAAACATGTAAACAATTTAAGGAGATTAAAAATGACAATAATTAAAGACCTTATTTTAACAATTTTATTCTTATGTATGTTCGGCGTATTACTTTGTTTTATGCAATTACAAAATGAATTACGTTCCTCGGTTGTACAGAATGATATAACAATTTGTTCTCAGTCAAAGATAATTGAAAATAGTTTTGAGACTACATTAAAACAAAAATACCAAATTCAGTGTCTAAGAATTGAGATTATGGATTTACGTGAAGTACTTTTGGTCCTACAGAAAAAAGAGGATTTATCAAAAGAAGAAACAAAAGAACTTAAACTAGAAATAAAAAAATTCAAAAGAGTCAATGGTCGTTTGTTAATTAAAATAGAAGAATTAGAAAAGGAAATAGAAAATGTCAAAAAAGTGCCAGTGCCGTGATCGTATTAGAACGAATCCAGATGGAACATGTGTTAGTAGTGGTGACATGTGTAAATCATGTATAACAGCAGAGCAAGAAAAAGTAGATGCAAAAGTAGTAGTTGACCAGACAATCGAAAGTGACATTTCGGTAGACGCAAAAGTAGAAGTTAAGCCTATTACATTAATAAAAAAAGAACAACCTGGTATGACTGAGCATCCAACAAGTGTCTTTAAGAAACCGACGCCTAAAACTAAGGAAACAATTGTACCATTTACATCTGAAGAAAGACGCAAAAGTTAGAGTCAATGCCATATCAACCTAAACGTACTCCTGTCCGCAAACAGCCTCAGATTCGTTCAAATAATTCTAGTTCCTATGATGCTAGTGGCCAGGCCAAAGAAAGCATAATGATATTCAAAGACACAGTTATATCTAGAGACAATATTGTTGGATATGCCACGATATATTTCTCAAAGAGACAAACGTAATTGTGGCCCTGTAGCTGTAATCAACTACTGGAAATATTTGGAATTAAAACCCACGTACCAAGATGTTAAAGTTTTGGGTAGAATACTGAAAACAGATAGGTTCCCAATTGGTACATATACTATTGCATTATCAAATTTTTTGGGTAAACTCTGGAAAACTGTATCTTTAGAAGAGTTAAGTCTTCCTGCTATTATACAGGATGGAAATCATTATTGGTTTTGTGCTTATAAGTGTAATAGTGGATTTATCGGTATTAATTATTGTGACCATAAGACTTATCATATTATTAGCACAAGAAGAATGAAAAGTATTTTGAAAAAAGCAGAAGTCTTATTACTTGGAGAAGCAAATGTTTGATACATTAGGATTTATCTTAACACTTTTTAATGTCTTTATATTTATATGGTTATTAGTAATTGGTGTGGTTTATTTAATAGGTAATTACAAAAAGCCACATACTTGGTTTCTTCCTCCGGCTGCATTATTGTTTAGTTTAGGGTTAGGTTTATTTTCACTTTGGTTGTATAATAATCTTACATTATGAAAATCATTATAGCATTAAATTGTGACGAAATCAAAGTATCTGATTGCGATCATTTATTTTTATCTGCTTATAATTGGTATTGTAATAAATCAACGGGTTATTATCAGTGTACAAGTGGCGGAACGTGGAATGGCCACAAAGTAAATGGTAAACATCTTCATTGGTTCATTTCTCAACGTATGGGTCTTGAGGTTCCTGATGGTTTTGAAATTGACCACATTGATCGAGATAAGTCTAATAATCAACGACCCAATCTTAGAATAGCTTCAAGTCGACTACAAAAGTATAATGCTAGTATGAAGAAAACTAATACCTCTGGCCATGTTGGTGTGGACTATGAGAAAAGGTCTACAATTAATCCTTGGGTAGCTAGGATAAGGATAAATGGTAAACGTAAGAATCTCGGCTGTTTCAAAACACCAGAAGAGGCAAGTGAAAAATATCAGGCTGAAAAGAAAATCAGGGACGAAAAAGAGATTGAGAGGGTAGAAAAATCATATTTATAGATACTGAGACCGTTGGGCTTCATGGTTTTGCTGTTCTTATACAGTATTGTGAAGATGATGGTGAAATCAAACTTCATGAAGTTTGGCAAGAGTCTGTTCAAAAGACACTGGATTTGATCGAATGGTTTTGTGAAAATGACTTGTGCTTCTTCAATGCGACCTTCGATTGGTTCCATTTAATCAAAATATATTTAACTTTCTCATTAATTGAGGATAAAGATGTTTGGCCAATTACAATAATCGACGAAATAGCCTACCTAGAAAAGGAAGCAAGAGACATTAATCTTTGCCTCAAACCTAAAAGCTGCGTTGATTTATTTCTCCATGCCAGAAAAGGTCCATTCCAATCTTTGATGGATCGACAAGATATTAAAGTCAAGAGAGTGCCAACTACGGTAGCTACATTTTTAAAAGATGAACTAAACAAGATAATTGTCCTTGATCCAGTTTATTTTGCTAGAAGAAAAGAGGAAAGAGAACAGTGGCAGGTCGATGATATTCAGTTACCGAATGGTGATATTAACCCAGCTTTTAAAAATGTATCTCTACGGTTTGCACCTTCTATGGGTTTGAAAGCATTAGCCAAACATGTCCTTAAACATGAGACTGCTAAGTTTTCTGAGATTGAACTGAACAGACGTTATTTGCCTAAAGAGCTAGGGTACGCACCATTTGCCTTAATTATTGGTGATCCTGATAATTGGAAGGGTGCCTGGCCACAGGTGATTAAGTATCACATTGAGCATTGGGGGTACAATGTTGAAGCTCGGAAATATGCCAAGAACGATGTAGTTTTCACAAGAGACCTGTACAAACATTTCGGTTGTCCAAAACCCGATAATGATTCTAATTTGGCCTGTGCTGTTGCAGCAACTCGTTGGCGTGGGTTTAAGCTAGATATTCCTAAGCTAAGAATCCAGAGAGACAAGGCTCAAGCAGCAATCGGTAAGGTTCCTCAAGCTCCGGCGGCAGCGAAACATTATCTTAGTTTATCAATGGATGAAGAAGAGAGATTAGTTTTAGCAGAAGGCACAGGTAAAGATGTTTTAAATCAAATAAAGAGATGGAAGCTATCTTGTTCCAATTGTATTGAGGGCAATATCATAAAAGCAAAAGATGGCTGCAAAATCTGTGGAGGTCTTGGCTTGGATCAGAACATGGTCGATTGTGATTGTGTTATCAAAACTAATTGTCCTGATTGTAATGGTCAAAAGCATCCAGCAGCTATTAGAGCTTCAGATATTTTGGATGCTAGAAGAGCACAAAAGGAAGTTGAATTATTAGACAAGCTAATTTTATCTGGTCGTTTTCATGCTTCTTTCAAGGTCATTGGTACATTATCCGGGAGAATGTCTGGGACAGATGGAATAAATCCTCAAGGGATCAAAGCGACTGATGAGATTAGAGAGTGTTTTCCATTAGCATTTGAGGGTGAATATCTCTGCGGTGGTGATTTTGCAGCCCTTGAAGTTTGTATCACTGCGGCTATTTGCAAGGATCAAGGATTAATTGATGATTTAACAATCCCAATTAAATGTTGTAATGATAAGGGGTGTGAAGCCTGTGAGGGTAAAGGTGAATATCTCAAGAAAATCCATGGTCTTTTTGCCGAAGCTCTTTATCCTGAGATGAGCTACATGGATATTGTCAATACTGCTTACACCAGTGATGACAGATATCTAAAAGCTAAGGCTTCAGTATTTGCTAGAATTTATTTCGGTGAGCCATCAACAATATCTAAGAATGCTGAAATTACATTGGAACATGCTGAGAAAGCTTGCATCTTATTTGATCGTCGTTATCCAGGTATCAAGAGTTTCAGAGACGACATAATTCAAAGATTCAGTGCCATGAGTCAACCGGGTGGACTTGGAACCCAGGTTCATTTGAAAGAATGTGAGGAGTATAGTACGTCATTACTTGGCTACAAACGGTATTTTACTTTAGAAAATGATATTCAAAAGCGATTGTTCAAGCTTGCTCAAAGTCCACCGAAGTCTTGGCGGAATTTTAGAGTCAAAGTAACCAGAAGAGACAGGATTCAGAGTGCTAGTGGGGCCGCTCAATCGGCTTTGTATGGTGCGGCTTTTTCGATTGAAGCTAGTCGGATTCGTCAAGCCGGTAATCATTGCATTCAAAGCACCGGTGCCGAGATAACAAAATCAGTACAGGCAGTGATTGTAGAACTGCAACCAGTGGGAATAAATCCTTGGGTAGTTAGATGTTTAAATATTCATGATGAAGTGCTTGTGGTAACTGATAGCTTTGAGACTAGTATCAAAGTAGGTGAAATTGTTAAAACAGAAGTTAAGAAGTTTGTTCCGGTTGTGCCACTGTTACGTATGGATTGGCATGACAAATTAAATGATTGGTCTGAGAAATAATGAAAATTTGGGATTTACTGAAACGATAGTGAGAGACATTATGAATTGGAGTCCACACCATAATAATGGTAAGACATTAGAATGGGGAAAAGATATTAGTGAATAGAACATGGACTTATTAAAACAGGGTGAAATATTCACTCTATTAGATGAAGATGGTGATCCATATTGTTTAGTTTTAAGAGATAGTTTTGGTACTATCAGAGAAAAGGAGATGGACCATTGAATTATCTTATGGGTTTATTTCTTGTGATACTTTCCTCAATTGGTCTTGTTGCAATAATACGGCGTCCTGAAAAGGATATGCTTCTTACATGTGTTATTGCTTTGGTAGTTTATTTTATTATTGAAAAGGTGAAAAAATGAAGAGTTTAGTTTTATTGATTTTATTATCAATTATGTCAACGTCAGCTTATGCTGGTTTCCCGGTGAAATACCCTGAAAAGACACTGAACATGTCAAAGGCTGAATTTTTTAATTGGGCGGTGGATAGAAATAAAAAGGCACAAGATGCTTGGACCAAGGATTATAATAAGGATATTGATAACTTATATAATTATGGTTCTAAGCAAATTGAAACATCAGAAACATCTGGGTTCAGTTCAGGAAAGTCTACTATATCACCATTAAGTGTTAGTCAAAGTCCTGGTAAGTCTTACTCTACTACTAAGAAGACAAAAAGCTTTGTCCCTTATCGTTACAAGAATCCTGACTTCCGGCATCCTGGGCCATTAACTATAATTAATCCCTATATCCAACCGAAGAAACAATGGACACATTAATTATTGGTGGGCCGCTTACAGGTAAAACTGTAAAAAACACTGGATACCAAACTAAAATAGGTGGACAAGAATATAGTTTACTTACCATTGATGAGATTCCAGTATGTTATAGTCCTGAACACGTTAGTTTTTTATCAGCATTAAGAGAATTATTTTGGGTATATGCTAAAATCCCATGGTCTTCTGGTAAACTATTTATTGGCGGTGTGCTCAATGGTGATAAGTTGAAACATGATAGGCCAGATATTGAAGTATATCATCCTAAACCATTTCCTTCAAGAGTCTATGAAAAAACATCAGTGGTAAAAAACAACCATAAAATAGATAGGTATAATCTTCAAAGATTCATAATTGATGAAACTGCAGTTTTATTTTATTCTCTAGAAGGTTTATCCTTATTTGATATTATACAACTTTTGGTAAAAAATTATGCAGACAAAAGAAATTAAGCTAGCTAAAAAGCTAGAATCTAGATACCGTAAGGTTAGGCGTTGGGTTGTTTCTCCTACATTCCAAGTTGCTTGGAAAAAATATCAAAATAAGGAACGTATTTTAAAACTTATTGAAAAAGGAAAAATTGAACAATTAAAAGAGTGGGCCTATCTTCATAATCCTTTAATAGATGCACCATCGCGGTGGTTAAAAACCCAAGCCAACAAGCAGGGTATACCCAATTATTCAAGAAAAACAAAAATGGAGCTAGTAAATGACCTCTCTGGAATCATTGAACAACTTATTAAACAAAATGAAACCACTGCTAAGGGCAGCGGGGGTGCCGGATCATCAACTTGATATAGTACCAAGAGAATATAAAACTAAAACTCTTGCGGTAGCGTTTGATTGGCTTCATGATATTTATTTATCTAATGAACATGATAAAGTTGTTAAGATTTGGACATCGGTTACACCTGAAGTCTGGGAAAACTACAAACTTCTGGGTGTTGAAAATTTAACAGAACAAAGGCTACTATTAGTAGCATCTAAAGGTTTAATTAAGCTTTGGAAAAATAAGCGTCCTCGGTTATTTATTAATCGACAAACTGAAATTTGTGAAAATTGCGAAGAAAAAGCAGTGTTTACTTATAAAAATAATTATAAACAATGTGGATATTGTGGAGAAATATATGAACAAGAGAGTGATAACATCTAAGCTAAGAGAATCTATCTTTGCTCCAAATAAGCCTGGACCATTGAAAATTATTGCTGATGTAGGTAATCCGGATTATTATATAAAAAGAGCCATCGAAATGCTACGGCATTCCGAGGTACAAACACCGCATTGGCAGAAGCATTCAAGAAAAGATGCAATATCTTTGATAGCGTTAGCCAGGGTGTTGGATGAATGAATTTTGGGATAATGAAACACTATGTCAGATAGCAAAATCCTTTGGTAAGCCACCACCTGATTGTAATAGTATTAGGCAACAGATAAGACAAAAGATTTTAAAATCTAAACCCGGTAGTCATATAACTACAGATGGCGAAAAGGTATTTGTCTTTAGTAGTAATAAAGAAAGTTTAAGATTTGCGTTTAGACAAAATGAAAAGACCTAAAATAAGAAAAAAGCATGGGCCTGAGTGGCACATACAACAACAAATAATTAAGTATCTTCAAAAGCGAGGTTGGTTTGTCAAAATCATAACTGCCTCCTTGTACCTCTCTGGGATGCCAGATTTATACGCAAGCCACAGAGTATATGGTTGCAAATGGATCGAGGTAAAGGTAGAGAATAAGTGGAAATTTACAGTGGCTCAGAAAGAAAATTTCCCTCAATTGCTTGGATGTGGTACAAATATTTGGATCATGTTTGCAGCCGATAAAAACAATTACGATTTGCTCTTTCGACCCTGTAATGCACCTTATTATTTAGCTATTAAAGGTTGATTATGAAAATCATTATAGCATTAGATTGTAGTGAGATTCAGGTTTCCGATTGCGATCATTTATTTTTATCTGGATATAGATGGAAAGCACAATATGGTCATTATAACTGTTCCAGTAGTGGAACTTGGAATGGCCACCAAATACATGGTAAACCAATTCATTGGTTTGTGGCACAACTTATGGGTCTTAGAATTCCTGATGGTTACACAATAGATCATATTGATCGTAATCCATTAAATAATCAACGCTCTAATTTGAGAGTAGCTTCAAAAAGATTACAATCTTATAATGTTGGTATAATGAAAAATAATATTTCTGGTTTTGTTGGTGTTACTTTTAATAAAAAATGTACAAAAAATCCTTGGATAGCTATGATATCTATGCCAGATGGTAAATACAAATATCTTGGTAATTTCAAAACATCTGAAGAGGCCAGTGAAGCTTATCAAATTGAAAAGAAAATCAGAGATACTAAAGAAGAAGAACAAGTAAGGGAGGAATTATCATTTTTATAATACTTAAACCTGACGCTGATCGAGGATTATGGATTAATAGAATATTAAACCGGGGATATGATATTAAAGGCATATTCAAAAGACAAAAGAATGAAACTTGGGTTCGTCAGTTTTATGGCCATATACAAAAAGAGGCTCTTGAAAGAAATGTATTATTTTTCATTGCTGGCACATGTACCGGGGTAGATATAAATGTACCGAAAAGTGATTTCATTAAGTTGGTTAGATATCTAAGAGACCATAGAATCATTGATCCCAGATTCTTACATAAAAACCAGATACATGTTCCCGACAATCAAGTCCATAGTAACGTAGGTAAGGAGTTATTTTTAGATGAATCTACTAATCGCTCTTAAACAAACTTTTAAGAAAATAATAGACAATACTAGTCCAAGACTTGTACCAATGGATAAAGATGCAATAATCCCAGATGGTGTTACAGAATGTAAAAAATATTTAATAACTCCAGTATATTTATTGCCTGATGATACTTTTAAATGTACAGTTAAAGACAGTAAACATGGTAAACAAGTAGTACAAGAAGAGATTACTACACATCGTCAAATTAACACAATTATTACATTTACATTTGATAATATATTTGGTTTGAAATCTGGCTTTGGTGCAGTTTTTGGAGAAGATAAATGACAAATCCAGTAATCGGTAAGAAGCACAATTGGGGTGTAAGCTGTGATGAAATAGGATTTTCTTTTTCTAATAATCAGAAATTTGAATTCAATGAAGAAGTAGAGGATATGCTTAGTGATTGGTTATTTGATGATCTTAAAATCTTAGGAATCTATGCTAGTGCATATCCTGTATTTCAGATTTTTGAACCCTATGATACAAAATTAGCAGTAATTGATCCACCACCCAATTACCCCTATGATTATCTTTTAATTATCGGTAATCTTAGAACAATGGCGGCAGATTTAGATAAGATTAGAAAATCAAAAAAACCAGTCATTGCTATTTGTGACTTCGACTTCTTAGATGACGTAGAACGTTATCTAGCAGCAGGAGCACAAGTTATAACATTCAAGGAGTTAAGAAGGTATGTCAGTTAATTTTTTTGATGGAAATATATTTGAAAACGAGCTTGGATTAGTTATTTTAATTCGTGATGTAACGAAAGCGGATAAAGAGATATTTGAGGGTTCGTTACAGTTAGTAATATATAATCAAACGAAAATAATAGGTGTAAGAGGGTCAAATACTCAAGCTATGGAAAGAATACGGAATGGTTTCGGGTCTAAGCTTGCTGTAATTGATCCACCTGATGATAACTATGATTATTTAATCATTATAGAAGGTTGGAAATCTGAAACTAGAGAAAACAAGAAGCCCGTTATTTTAGTAAGTAACTATGGTAAAGATAATATGAAAGTACAAATTAATGAGTGAAGTATATTTTGACGTAAGCGATCTTTACTACAAAGTAAAGAAAACCCATAACAAGAAAGTTAATTACAAGCTTTTGATGGATTATTTAAAGAAGTTCGGGGAAATTGTTAAGGCAGAAGCATTCGGTTGCCAAACAGGTAATGAAGCCCAAGGTTTTATCACTCATCTTCGGGGTGCAGATATTAATGTTCATTACCGGCGACCTAAGACTTTCCATGTCAGTGAGCAAGAAGTTAAAACTTGTAATTGGAATGTGGACATTACGATATCTGCTTTGTGTACAGAATCAAAAACCTTGATTTTCTGTAGTTCTAATACAGACCTTATTCCATTATACAAGCATCTGCAAAACATGGGTAAAAAAGTAGTTGTTGTAGGATGCGGGGTTCCGTCCATAATTAAGAACATTGTTGATGTTTATGAGAACATCCCAGAAGAAGTATTAAAATGAGTTGGTTACAAGAAGCATATGAATTCACAGACGTATTCCCATTCCTAGACTTTATGGATATTCCTAATGGTGAAGATAAGTACAATGAGATAAAAGTAAAAACAAACAGGTTGTTGAAATTCTTGTTTGATGCTGATGTAGTTCAGCCTATTATTTTTAAGGGTGAGATCATTCAACTTGAATGGGAATCCAAATC
>SDBT01011974.1_pt1 | contig 13933 bp, 10 predicted proteins | sample 2277101 | NCBI WGS metagenome assembly SDBT01 (sample SAMN10404973, study PRJNA504765) | marine sediment metagenome | isolation source: marine sediment core GS10_PC15, 103 cmbsf | place: Arctic Ocean: Southern Knipovich Ridge | collected 2010 | reverse complement strand
CGAAAGGATCAAATTGAATCCCTAATCTCGAACTCAAAATAGGAGGGACATACCTTGTACTTGTAAATACTGGGATTATTGGCACATTCATGCTTTCAGCTGCAGTCCACTCTTTTTTTACAGGGATTGATTCTATTGCATTTGGAGAACAAAATAAAAGCATAGCATGACATTTTCCAAGATTTCGATCCATGTATTCGATTATGTTATCTTTCATGTGTTCTTGCCAGAATAAAACATCCTTGATTTCGTGATAAGCAGTTAATTTTTCTGCAATTTGTGCAATTTTAAATGTGGGGGCATCGATGGTAGCATAACTCATAAAAATCAAAATATTTTCTTTTGGTATAGAAACTACTTTCTCCTCAGATGAATATTTTTTATATGGTCGCGCTTGTGCTTTTTCTTCTGATATTAGGTTTTCTGTTTGTTCCACCCTAAATTTATCGTATTCATCCCTAGCCTTATTAAGTTTTCTTCTAGAAGGAACCCACAATAGAAGGGGTATGATTGCGAATGCTGTTATGGACATTGCACCAAGTCCAATATTTGCACCAAGTGACATCATATATATTGTCCAAATCACAGCAATAATTACGATTATTATCACCAATATTAATACAATTAAAAATATTCCAATTGATCTTTTTCTTAATTGATCAATTTTTGATTTAAAATAATCTCCTTTTGTATAAGACAATTAATTTCACCTCTCTTATTTTACAAATGTGTTAATTTATTATCAAGTAAAGGAGATATTTATATTTTTTTATAAACCTAATGTATATATTTTTTGAAAATGTTTAAAAACTTCCGAGAATCCAAACTAACAATTTTAAATAATTTTGGAGAAAAATCAATCAACCTGCTATCTTACTTTTGCTTCTTCATTCTTGATTTCAATGGATGATAAATTAAAAAATATATCCAATAAACTCTTTAAATTGAATTTCTAACAAATGAGCAAGGTAAAAAACTTAACGAAAATTTAGAACTTCTTAAAGGAAGCCAATATATTTTCATGAAGAATTTTAAATTTCAGAATCACTAATTTAACCTTTTTAGGATACCGATATCTTACTTTCCCAAAACATTTAATATTTATAATGGGGCACAGAGCGAAGCGGCACGAGTTGCGCACAACCTGGTGGCGTATGATAAGTTTTATTTCTATCAATGTCAAAATAACGCCAAATCTATTTTAATATGTTTAACAGATAATTTAATAATGTTAGTGTGGTTTAATAAATGAGGATAGATTCTCAATTCTTATATAGCTGAAACTATGACTGCTGATTTAGTTAACTTTGAAAAGGAATTAAAATTTGTCGAAAACATATTACTAGAGAAAGGGATCCCACAAACTGATAATTATAAAGAATGGTACGATTATTTCGTCAAAATCTATGGAAAAGAACACACTAACCTTCATTTATATACCATAAATTCTCTGATTTGGTTCATAGCTCAACTTTTTATCGCAAAATATATACTAAATCAGAATTGAACTCGATGAGAAAAATGTAGAAAAGGCAAAGTTAGATGCAGATTTTGACAATATACGTGATATACTAACCTTATTTTTTTATTTAAATACTTTCGATCTTTCGGTCGAAGGAAGTGATCGGATTTTGGGATGGATAATTTTTAAGTATATCTAGGACGTAAACAATTGTTTTATGCATGCGTATCGTTCTCAAAGAAAATTTTTTTCTTTATATATCTTTAGGTATACAATCTAATATTTCTTATGCTCTGCGAATATTGTGGAATTACCCTTCAAGGAACCAAGAAAAAGATTGTTAGACACGTGAACGTATCCCAGTCTGCTCGAGAGCATTATTTTTGTTCCCAATCTTGTAAAGATAAGTGGTGCTTCAGGCTTCAGCAAGCAACTCAAAGGATTTTTGTAGTGTGGTCTCTTGGTTCGTATTTAGACCGTTTCTTTTTCGTTAAGAAGCTGGTTAAAGTGCGCAACGCTTCTCAATTAGGTTCAGAAGGCAAAAAATCTTTTTTTACCGCCCCCATTGCCAAGGTAGACCGCTTAGAACTAGTCGAATCGGGCGGGAGAAAGATGCTAAAAGTAACGACTTAAGGTTACTTCTTAGTGTAAAACCTACTTTTTTTGTAGTAAAGAGCTATCTGAGGAAAAACTTTATATAATTTTTATAGAATCACTTTTTATAGAGAGATCGTTCGATACAAATTACACCATTTTAAGGGGAGACCGTAAGGTAAGCGCATGAGCAAGCTAAATATTAAATTTCTGATCGATTCTTCGAGCGAAGATTTGGTTAAAAACATCAATGTAATTTTTGGCAAGTTAGTAGAAGAGATCGAGTTGTATCTGAACTTGGAGCCAGTCGATAAAAAATTTACAGTTTCTCTTGAAAACGATAAATCGTTCGATTTAAACCTTCAGGCAACCCCGTTTTCGATTGGAGCGCGAAGAATTTACGATAATGGCGTTGTATCCGTTATGATTTCGAACAACGAACTCGAGTTTGTACCGATTATAGCGCTGAGGGAAGCGTATAAATGTTTCGTTCCTAAAATCGTTTCTGATTCCAAAATTGTTGATATCTGGATAGGGCAAAAAGTAATTATTGATCTTAAAAAACTCAAATCGATGGTAAAGTGGGATTCAATAATAGATGAGAAATTAGTCGACTACGAATTCATGTCAGAAGAATACGATCATTTAGAAGAATTTTTAAAAATGGAGAGCCCTGGAAGATATGGTAGTCCTTTTCAATTCTTTTTTGCCTACGTAAGGAGTAACCCTACAATTATTCTAGAAAAACAAGAGGGGTTTTACGACATGATATACAAGAAATATCGCTTAATAATTACTAAATCTCTTTACGACGACGAAATGCTTGAAACTATTAGAGTTCTCAAAGAGATTTTTTATAAAGTTAAATATTATACCGCAATGCTGGATTATCAACACCATTTTACTACATTCAAAGAAAATGGGTCTATTCAGACCGATCAAAGCCTAAATAAATTTACAGAAAACATGCTTTGGATCAAAAATTACAGCGTTTTATCTCCAAGTTATAAAATAAATTGGGCTGCGTTGAACATCAGCTCTATCAATTGTTCTATAAAATTTAACCCGATATTGAAACGCTCGCAGTTAAACCAATTTGTCGGCGAATTGCCCTTCTTCCTCGTCGCAAAAGAAAGCAAAACCAGTTTTGGGTTAGAACTCGACGGATTTTTTGTGATTCCAAAACAATATCTTCGCGACCTAAAACGGTTTCTCGACCAATTCAAAGAGAGCGGATATATTCTCAGTTTCCGGTTGAATACATTTGAAAAAGATTTTGAAACCTTAAACCTCAATTATTATCGAGAATATCACGACAAGAGAACTTTAGTTGACAAAGACAACCTATTGTACGACAAAAAATACGAATTAGAACGTCTTAGAGTTTTAGGAGGAAAGGAACACGGCTACAAATTATCGCTCCTCGATTGGCTGATCCTCGATAGAGTTCAATATGGGGCGCTAAATGGGTTTACTTTCGAAAGGAGCGCAGGAACGCTCAAAAATATAAAAGAAGATTTTAAAAACGAGGGACTTGGACAGAGGAAATTTGTAGCCGACCTAAAAACTAACTTGGGGCGAGTTCATTCCTCTTCACAACTCAAAGATTTATTTTTAGATTTTTTAACTAAAAACGAGCAGTTTGGTTTTTTTTTCGTTAAAACCACGCTCTATAAATACACAATTGTTTTTGATTTAATTAAGAAAGTTCTCGTCAATAACCCTTCAATTGACAACGTATTTAAATTCCGAGAGCTCGTTAAAAATCGAGGAATTTATTCTTCAATTAAAAACAACCTAATCTTTTTAGAAACCTCAATACAAAAGTACGTTTTTAACGAGCTTCTTCCACTATATTTTAGTTCAAAAAATAAGTCTGAACAAGTTATAGACAGATATGTTCAATTTTACAAGGTAATTAGCTCTTGTTACGATTTGAAGATTTTTAACTTGCGTGCTGTCCGCGCGATAACAAAAAACAAATCAGCACTAGACTCGATTCTCGAAACAAGACAACGGAAATTAGAAAAATTGTACGAAAAGAACGATATCTCGGACATAAATTACCACGCTATCGAAAAACGATTGGAGGCGTATATTAACAGCGATCCTCCCGTAATAGCTCCTAATCTAATTTCAGAGATAAGTGCTGGTGGAGCTTCGCTACTTTATTTTTTATTATTTCAAAAAGATTCGTTAGCTATTGAGAAACTGAAAGAATTTTTTCGCTTTTCAGAAAGAATCTCGATCCAATATGGAGAAATTATCTATGTAGGCGTATATCTGCCTTATCTTACCGCCGAAGAGGTAACTTCTTTAATCTCAATTATTAGTAATACCTTTAAAGACAGTTTCATAAGCTTTAAACGGTACTTATTTAGCGGTTACATAAAACATTTTTCGCGAAAAGATTTTTACGACTTTGAACGAAAATGTTTTTTTTACGCGCCCGATCTCTTTGAACAGTTTAGCTTAAACGGGCGTTACATCCTCGGTGAAATACAAAAACCGCTCTTGGAAGTCCGCAGCACCACCATATCTAAATTTTGGTCAAGAGACGAAAAATTGTCTAATTTAATCGCTTCCGTGGAAAAACGCGTGAAAAACGAGGGCGTGGATTTAACTATAGGTAATTTACGCGAGTTAGCCGATTTTAACGATCAATTAAGAGAAAAAATAGTCGACCTCGAAAGCTTTAAAGAATCCCAACAACAATCATTTTTCCAGAACTACATAAAGTCAATTAATTTCGTACCTTCGTTTCAGCATTTTGGGATGAGTCAATACACGTTATATTTCTACCCTACAGACCTCGATAAAGTAGATTTTAAACTTTTGTTGAACAACTCGTTCCAATCGATTCGATTCCCCGCTCAAATTGACAATTCTAACTCTTTTTTAGTCCAATATATTTACCCATATCGCAATCCGGGGGTTCAATCGTATTTAAATTGGTTGACTAGGTCTAAAAAAATCGTTCGCGAATATTGCTTATTTTTTGTTAAGAAATTTTATCAGATCTTACATTTTGATTATAATTTGGGTCCAAGCAGGTGGGATTTAGACTCAAATAAATTCAAATCGCATTTACAACATATTTTGTTCGATCCGGATTACAAGGCGGACATACCTAATTTGAAAAAGTTTTCAACGGGCGATATAAACGTATCGAGCTATTACGGTCCTAATTCCATAGAATTTGAAGCGCTCTCGCATATTTACAATTGGAAATCGTTAGACATTAAATCGTATTTGACCAGGCGATATTTAAAGATAAATACGAGCGTATCAGAGTTACTCAAAAAAGGTTTAATCCAACCTTATCTTTCTTTAAAGAACCTCGATTTAGTGGAGGAGGTTATTATTATCTTACCGGACGTTAAAAAAGAGCATAACGAGTCAATCCTTAGGATTTTTAACTTTTTCAACGTTGGGTTCATCTACGAAACTGAGGGCGAATATTTCTTACACGGGTTTGACGAAGTAGTCAAATTCGAAAACGGAATCGTCATAAAACTATATTTACCCGATTGCCGGATAGATGAATTCGAAGAACTGTTCGATCTGGTTTTTCAATACCTGCAAATTGACCACTATCTTGTCATAAATGATTTGGTAGACGGAAAAAATTTACTTGATTCCACTTTCAACGGGTTGAAATTTTTAGAGAAGTATAACCCTTTAACCAACTTAATTTGGAACGATAAAGATAAAAGGTGGCGAAACCACAAGTTATTTGACGAAAATTTTGAACCCGTCTATCCCGATCTGTTTTACGGCAAAAATAAAAATAAACTTAAATAGTGAGCGTAAATTGCAACTTATTTTCTTAGATACTTGAGTCTTTTGTTTTAATACATTCGAGTACTTTACCTATAAATTGTATTTTAAGAGGTGAACTTATTATCGTTATCACAAAAGAAGAGATCGTAACTAAGGATTCTCCCGAAGAACCTTTCGATTACGCCCAAATCTTAGATTACACGTTATTTGAACCGCCTGCGGAGTTGAGCTTACCCGCCTACGCGTTTGAGCAAAAATAATGGTTAAAAAAACTTTTCTACATCAAATCATTTTTCTTCAGTATCCAGGTGTCGATCTCAAATTTCTGGGAAGTAGTTGTTTTATAAAAATTTCTCACAAATTAAAAATCTCGCAATCTCAATTCTAATTTTAGTGCGTTTTTATTTGTAAGCATTGAGTAAAGTAGGTACGTGTCGAATTCCCATTTTTGCACGCAGAAAAAATTAGGTTACGACAAAACGTAAAACCTTTTTTTCCTCTTTGTAGTAGGTGCCAGATGGGCTTTTATGGCGAAAATACTTTTTGGCACGCTGCCTATTTTATTCAACCTTTATTTCGCTCCTAAGACCTTTAGACAACAATTCGTAGACTTTATATACTTCAGTAGAAACAGTCTAATGACAATGCGTGGGAGACTTGAGATCGTAGATTTCACCGACAAAATGACGCCTAAACGCAGTTTAGCAAAATCATTACTACAAAACTTTAACTCTCTAAATATTTTTAATTGCATTTTATCTATTATCAGTACTAACAATAAATCGCCATAAAAGTTAGCAACGCATTATTTTGCTGAAGGTAGTTATATATTAAATGTATTTGGGAATGTCAAGACAAAAATCCAGGAGTGTGGCAACTTCCGTGAAAGGTGATTATCAGGTTCAATACTGGAAAGCTGAAAGGGACCTAAATAGAGCGTTCATTTTTTTTGATCATGCGAATGTTTTTCATTGTCTTCAGGAATTGAAGGTGAGAATTGACTACGAAGCGGTGAAGAGAAGGTTAGCTCGAGGATACCATTTGGTAGCACCGATCATGTATTTAGGAAGACCGAGGGTGGTTTACCCTAAAAAACAAAAGTTTTTCTCGGCGTTGGAAAAGACGGGTTGGTCAATTATCCAAAAACCGCTTCAAATAGATCAAACTACTGGAAGACCATCCCAAAATGGGGTAGACGAAGCTATGTTTCAGAATATTTGCGATTTCGCAAGGGAGGGCGCATACGAAAAAGCGATAATCGTAAGTGGAGATAACATATTCGTCAGCGTAGTAAAAGAATTGAAGAAACTCGACGTGGAAGTAGATGTGTGGAGTTTTCGGATGTCTTTCTCTCGCGCTTTAATTTGGGAAGTAGGTAAAGAACACGCTTTTTATCTCGACGACGTTATAGGAGAAATTAAACTGTAAAACTAAAAATTAAAAAACTATAGAAGAGCGATCCCTTAAACGAGCGGTAATTACAACCTATATTGTACAAGTTTTCTATTTTTTGGTTTTTTGGTTTTGGTACGGAGGGAGGGGGAGTCTTCTCTTCCCTCAAAAATTTTTTTTCGTTTTTCAAAAGCTAGTCCTAGAAAATCAAAGTGAAAAAAATAAACGGGGTTTATATAGTTGCACTTAGATACATAAGTAACTTTTTTTAGTTTAGTTGAGAGATAAAGAGATGAATTGTAATTCTTATGTGTTCGTAAAACCCAATCTTATTCTATAAATCAATAATTTCTTTATCTCTCTTGTATTTTTTTTCCTTAACAATTGTTTCTTACTTGTTCTACTGGGTTTCTGTTCGTTACTTACGACGCTTAAGGAAACACGGTTCTGAGCTTTTATTGTCGCAAAAAATCGCACTAAATTTTTGGGTTGTTTAGTGATTGTTTGTTGCGCATCGTTTTAAGAGGCTCTACGGTCGTTGTTTCCTTTTGATTAAAAAAATGATAGTACTTTAAATAGTCCTAATCTGAAAAAAGTATCGTAGGGTTAAACCTACGATTTGGGTATTCTATGAACCATTTGAACACACAAAATGTTAACCAGAATTTAAATTAGGTTACAAATTATGAATTTGACACGAGTTAAATATCAGGATAGTTGCATTTATATTGGTTTGGACGGCTCTAACGAGCGAAAATATTCCACAATTTCGCTTGATGAGGTAAAAAACGTCTACGCAATCTACAAAATCAAAGCTAATAATAATTACGTTAAGGATACAATTCTTATTAGAAGACAAGACGTTGTAGTTATAGAAAGGGAAATTGTAGTAAAATTCGAATTAACCCAACTCCATAGACCTGACGAGTGCGAGATAGAAATAATTTCGCTTAAATTTACCTATTTTAACAAAAAACCTAAGGTTATAGCAATTGGTCGGTCCTATCCCTTCCTTGAGATTAGAACGCTCCCTCCGAAAACAATTAACAATATAATTGCGCCTACCAAAAGACCTCCGGAACTTAAAAAACGACCTATCAAAAATTTGTCTATGGTCGAAGAAATTATTGTAATTCCTGAAGAAAAAATAAATTTTGAAGAAATTACGCACATGGAATTACGGGAAGAGAAAAAAGAAGAGATTACGATAATTACCGATGACGCAACCATTTCGAAAGTGGTATCTGGCATCGAACATAAGATCGAAAGCAAACTGGAGGCCCAAAGCAACAAGCTTGAGTCTGACATCGCAAAACTGTGCTATGAAACCATGGATTTATTGCTTGCTTCTTTACCCCAACCAGAATTTGCAGCAGATTATCGATCTTCGGAACCTTTAATGCAATCAATTCACAAATACATTAACGCTGATTTACTTCAAAACGATCTCGAGGAGGGAGAGAGCGCTTGAACGTTTATTCGGATAATTTGTTGTATTTACTTAACGATATGCTCGTATACGCCCACGATTTTTCGATTGTCAAAGAAACGATCAAGAAAATCATGGAAGACCGTTCGCGCTTACCCCACGAAATAACCTTCGTTATCGTAGCAAAACCTCCTACGGTTGAAAGTCCGTTGGTACAAAGGTTTATTTTGGAAGGAAAGATAAAATCGTTCCAAAAAAATGAAGCGTGTCTAAAAATAAAAGAGGTAGTGAGAGGTGAACTCAACCACTATTTAGACGGTTCCCTCAATCGTTTTTCGAAAGTGAGAAACTGTTGTTCGATCAAAGTCAAAAGCGAAATGAACCAATTCCGAATAACGATACGCGTACAAAATTTACGTAATTTCACTTCTAACCTGCTTTATTCCGTAATAAATCATTTCAACGTGAGCGCTTTCGGATATTGCGACGACGTAGAAGTCAACATCTCTATAGCTCAGACCAAAGATTTATTTTTTGAAGTTGCGTTAAACCAAAAACTTCCTAAAGCTCCAATATCTGAACTATCAAAAATCGTAACTTTAGACGATAAAAAAAAAGTGCTAGACTTTTTTAGATGTCCTGAAGTAAAAGAAATTTTGTTTGGTTACTTTTTTCCTCAAGGTCGGGAGAACGATAGAGTTCGTACTGAGATCACCTATGACGCGCTTAGAGAAGAGACTGCAGCTCAAAAGCGTAGAAAAGTGCTCCTTCCCTCTGGAGAGTACGAAAACTTGCACGACGCTATTTCGCCGTACACAACGCACGCAGAATTTTTGCAGATCGTAGAAATCAACGATATTCTAGGGGTATATCCTTCGGTAAGAACGACTAAAAGCCACGAATTGGTGACGACAATGATCGACATCGACGTATCGAGTTTCTTGAGAAGTTCGTTTCCAGCTTCAGTGGTGTGGAAACTAGTAATCGCGCTAACCGAAGAGATCGTTGCAAACTTGACCAAATTTTTACATCTTCCAAAACCCCTCGTTGCGTTCAGCGGAAGTAGAGGAGTTCACATCACGTATAAGCTCGCTCCAGGTTGTGTAAATGCTGATCTGAACTACGTTGATTTTTCCGAGCTCTACTTATTACCCTCTCAAAAATCGCTCGTAAAAAACAAAAACTCTCTTTTGCACTCTAAATTCGGATTTATTCGTCGACTTATGCAAGCAGTTTTGCTTTATACGGCACAGAACATTGCTCGGGAAACGATACCTAAAGCGATAAGAGACGGATTAGGGCTGGTCAGAATTATGGACTTGTTTACGCTATCTGTTTTTTCTCGAAACAAGATCGGCGTATTGCTGGATACTAGCAGCAACAACAGTTCTGTCTATCGCGTTTTTTCGATTCACCCAGGAACTGGCTTAGTTTCCATTCCGTTGCTAGATCCTAAAACCAAAAATATTAGAACAGACCTAAAAGATTATACTACCCTTAAAAGAGAGAGCAAGCCTGAAACAATCGTTGCTAACTTGAAAGCGGGAAAGAGCGACTTTTACCGACAATTTCCACCAGAAATTACTAACCAACAAATTCACTATCTTTTACGTCCAGACAAACTACTACCTTACTTATCGGTAATAGTGCGCTTCTCCGACAGATTTGCGACGGAAAGATCAGTTTGGTCCATGAAATTCTGGCTAGAAATGTATAAACTAAACAATTTTTATAGCTATCTCGAAGCGAAAATACTCTCAATCGAACGATCCGACAGAAAAATCGGAAGTTCTTATCAAGAATTAGTAGAATTAATACACACTTCCGATATTTCTACCAAAATGTTCGTGAGGGAAGTAGTAGACGATTATTTTTTTAGGAACTTAAGCTATAAAGCGCTAAAAACTCGATTAGACGCTTTTCACGACCTTAACTTTCACGCCCAATTTAAATTCGCAGGTAAATTTATTCTCACGAAAGAAAAAATTGACGAATTTTACAAAGACTTTAGGTTAAGGACCAATTTCTTTCGCAAGTTTAAATCGTTTTTCAACGCAACCACGGTATTGTTAAATTATTATTCCAGGGCAACTTCGAAAATCGACTCTTCGACAGAAAAATGTCTGATCGCTTTGAGAAACAGGTGCGAAACATTGACAAAAGAACTAAAATCTATCGTTATCGAAGAAAATAAGGATAAAAAATTGTTGGTAAAACGACAATTTGTAAAGATATGTTGCGTATTTAACGTGCTATCAAAATTCGTACTGGAGGTGGTCGAACATCCAAAATTCCAATAGTAATACAAATCAAAAAGAAAAGAAGGTGACCAATAACATGGAAAGTATAGAAAATTTATTAATAAAAACAAAATTAGAACAATTTCAAGACTACGGAGCTCTTAGGCTAAATTTAGGGCTTCGATGCGAACAAAAAGAAATTAAAGCGGTTTTAAACTCTATTAACAAGATAGTTTCCAGAGCTAAAGAAGGCGACGCAGTCAAGACCAGACGGTTCGAGCTGAAGGGTAAGTTTCCTCCATACAAGTACGCCATTATCGACTTAGAAGGAGACCTCCCTAAATTTATAGGCCTCGTTATATCGAACCAAGTCTTTCAGATTTTCGTAACAAAAACAAAACACCTATTAGAGTTTTACGAGACCGTGTGGAAAATATTGAACGCGTTAATTGATTTTTACTTGTTCACTTTTTCCAACTACGAATCCCGCTTTTTTAAGAGAATCTTACCGTTTAAATTAAAAGATTCAGACGACAAAGCAATTTTTAAGGTTTTAAAAATAGTGAACGTACAAGATCGAGATTACGAAGGGATAGTACCAGCGTTGTACAGTTTAAACGAGAAATCCTACCGCGATCCGTTGTTGAGAAACTCCAAAAACATAGAGCTCCACTTCAAAAACGGAGACTATTACCTTATTATGGAACACAACAAGTCCTGCTTGCTCTCTACTTTAAAAATTGTTCAGAAAAGATATTTAAAACAACATTTACTGTGAGGTAAAAAAAAAGAAAAACAAACTTAAAAAGTGAAAAATACATGATTGAAAAAGTGCCTTTAGAAAAACTGAAAATACGCGAAAATAGAATTCGTAACGATATCGGAGATTTGACTGAACTCATGGTGTCTATGAGCGAAGTCGGATTAATAAATCCGCTAACAATAGACGAAGATTACTGCGTAATAGAAGGCACGCGAAGATACAACTCCGCCAAAAACCTCGGGTGGAGCAAAATTAGGTGCGACAAACGAATCGGTCTATCAGAGTATCAAAAACTTACCATCGAGATCGACGAAAACTTACGAAGAAAAAATTTGAACCCTGCTGAAGAGGCAAAAGCATTAGCTTTGAAAAAGCGGTTTTTTTTAAAAAGACACCCTGAATACAAACGAGGTGGCGATCGTAAATCCCAAAAATTTAAAGAATTCAGACAGGATCAAAGTGCAACTTCTGCCTTTGGATTTGCTAAAACTCAAGCCAAAGAATTAGGTGCTTCGGAGAGAACGATAAAAACCAAAACGAAGATCGGCGAATTTATACTTGACGAAAAGTTAAAAGACAGAACGGTGGACCAATTTAGTAAGCGAAAAATCTCTCAACGAAAAGTACTCGAGGAGATCAAAGCCATTGAACGCGACAGTCAAGATTACAAGCAACCGACTGAAAAATCCGATCCTAAAAATCAGGAACCACAAAAAGTCATTGAATTAATAAAAGTCAAGACTCCAGCAAAGCCTAAACAAAAACCATTAATTATCGTAGAACTCGACGAAGAAGATAAGAATAAGTGCAAAGACTGTAAGAAAGGACTCCAACTAACTTGTCCAAACTGTAAAGACGCTTTTATTTCTTGTCAACAATACAAAAAAAATCCTTACTTACGTCGACTAGACTCGAACGCTTGCGAAAACTACCAATAGAGGATATAACAACAAACAAAAACAATATGCGTGTTTTGTTAATATTTTAATTTTTTTTTCTTATCTTTTTATTTTAGTAATACTAATTATAAACTAACTCCTAGACATTGAAAAAATTAAATTCTTCTTCAAAAATGAGCCTGAAATTTAAGAGCGTTATTAAGAATAAAACAATCGAAATACAAAATATTGCCGAAGAGATCAACAAAAAGCTCCTAAGACCGGCACATTTCAAACGCTTAACTAATCCACGATTTCAAAAAATAAAAGAACGATATCGTAAAGAGCTAGGTTTCGATCAGGGCGATACCGCAAGAGCAATTTTTAAGGGTTTGCGAGTCCCGCCCGCATTTATACGATGGATCTCTGGATTAAGCGATTCTGTTATAAAGTTATTGCTTGGAGAACAAAAAAATTATTCTCGGGTAAAAAGAAAACTAGTAGAGGCGTGTAATGACATCGACGATAACCACGAGATTTTAAAGTTTATTGTTTACACTCTGATGCGTTCTAACAACTTATACCTAACGGAAATAGCTCTCATTTCTGGAAGCGGGTATAGAACCGTACGAGATTGTGCGAACTTTTTAAAAAAAAGATTAAAGATTAAAATTCCCTCTTCGGTTGACGAAAAAAAAAATAGGCCTCAGGATAAATACGTCGTATACGCTATTATGTACTCAACGGATAGGTTAACCGAGATAGCTAGCGATTCGGGGGCGAGTATAAGTATAGTCCGACATAGCGCCAGATATTTGTCTCTTACGAGAAGTCCTTCCTTGAAATCGTTTTACTTAAAAGATTACGAGCAAAGGTTTCCCCCAGGAAGAACATAATTTTTGTTTTAATTTACCAATAACTTGTGTGTAAAGTAAGGTAAGATGGTATGGAAAATAGAAAAGCAGCGAAAGAAATTGTGTTATTTGCAAAAATGCAATGGAACCAAACAAAGCCAAAAACGGTAGAAGTGAGGAGAGTAAAAGACAAAAATTCTATAGAATTAGGGTTTCCTCCTACGGTAATAAGCACTCGAGCACCAATTAAGTTTGTTGTATGCGTAGAATTTTCAGATGTATTAAGGATCTATCACTTTTCTAACACAGGACGGCTCTTAAGCGCGAAAAACTTCGAAAGCCCTTTTGAAATAAGAACTGAAGTAGTAAAAAAAAGCAAGTTGGTGTTTAAACTACCTAGAAAACCTCCTCCTCGACCATAAATTCAAACGCCGTGGTCCCTAGTATAAGCGTACAAAATCACGATTTTGTTAACGATCGTAAAACAAAAGAAACGAAAACAACTAAAAGTACGCAATTTTATTATATTGTTAACTTT
>SDBT01011973.1_pt1 | contig 13935 bp, 13 predicted proteins | sample 2277101 | NCBI WGS metagenome assembly SDBT01 (sample SAMN10404973, study PRJNA504765) | marine sediment metagenome | isolation source: marine sediment core GS10_PC15, 103 cmbsf | place: Arctic Ocean: Southern Knipovich Ridge | collected 2010 | reverse complement strand
AACTGGCAACATTTCAAGAATTGTGCTAGTTACTGCATGTTACTCCCCTATAAGCCCATCCAGGTGAATGACCTGGTCAGGGGAGCCACCGGTTGGGATACGAGCGTCTGGGAACTAATGAAGGTGGGAGAACGGGCACTGGCGCTGGCTAGAGTCTTCAACGCCAGGGAAGGTTTTACTGCCAGGGATGACTTTTTGCCAGAACGCTTGTATAAGGGCATCAGTTCCGGCCCATTAAGAGGCAAGAGATTTGACAGAGAGACCGTGCGTCAAGTCCTACAAACTTACTATAAGATGGCGGGTTGGGACCCTGAGCGAGCTGTACCTACGGCTGAGAAGCTTCAGGAGTTGGACCTGGGGTGGGCAAGTGAGGAATTGGATAAGACCGTACCTTGAAAACCTCACAATACGCTCCAACAAGGCAAGGCATCCCCAGCAATAAACGTGACACGATTGGCTATCTTGAAGCATAGCTGGATGTTATATGAATCTGAGCCGTATATGTAAAAGCTTTAAGCTCGATTATTTGATGCTACTCCTCATAATGGTGCTGGCGTTCTACATGGCACTCATTCCCCACCAGAACTATCCCTACCCGGTACATATTGATGAGTGGGTGCACCTAGCTAATTCTAAGGCACTGTTGGAAGCAGGCAGCACTACCTACACTGACCCTTTCCTAGGAGAGGGAATGGTAACGATAATGACCCCATCAGGTTTCTGGGCCAATCGGGGAGCCGGCTTCTATATATTTCTGGGTACATTCCACCAGATTACTGGTATCTCCTGGCTCGCTATCTTCAAATACTTTCCTGCCTTTATTTTCGTGATTACGGTGCTCTCAGTCTACATTCTGGCTAAAAGGCATGGATTTGGCTGGGAAGCTGCCTTCTTCACTGGCTTGATGCCGACCACAGTCGGAATTCTGGGACCCGGCTTCCTCGTTCCCGTCGCCTTGGGATTACCCTTCATCCCTCTGTCTCTCTTCCTAGTTTTCCACTCCACAACCAAGTGGTCTTACCTGCTGCTCTTTCTCATGGCTGGCTTCTTGCTCTATATGCACGCCACTACGGCAATAGGAATGGCTATCGTGCTTATTCCATATATCCTCCTTAATTTAAAAGGAAACTTTAAGCGCAGTCTGATAATATTACTGGCTATAACTCTACCATTTTTGGCTCTTCCATGGACATTCAAAATGTTATTGCCCGTCGCCGAATCATTGCTCACCCCAACGGCTCTTTTACCTTTTGTTGAGATACCACGGATTATCGTAACCTACGGTTATCTACCCATCTTCACATGTCTTCTAGGTGTTTTTGTGCTAGCAATAAGGAATGGAAAGGAAAATTACGCATTAGTACTGGGCTTGCTGGCTTTACTATTGATGCTGGCTGCTTTCTTTGTATTCCACATAGGAATAGCGCAAGTCTACTACCGAGGGTTACTATATATGATGCTGATGATGAGCATTATTGCCGGAGCTGGCTTGATGTGGGTAAGGAATCTCAGGTTGCCCGATAGATTTGCTGCCAGCCTAAAGATGCCCCTCATTACCAAGAACATAGGTAATATATTATGCCTGGCTATTATTGCTGTCACCTTGGTTATGAGTATCCCACAGCGACTGGATACACCATACTATCGCATGATAGATGACCTGGACTACAATGCTTTTGTCTGGATAAAGGAAAACGTCGATGACAGCCATAACAAAGCAATCCTTGACCCTTGGAAGGCGACAGCCTTTGCTGCCATAGCTGAGAAGCACGTTTATACCCGGATTCATACTGCCCCCACGGATACTGACAAGGAGGCTTACAGGTTTCTCCAAGATGGGTGTACTGATACAACCTTCCTCAGAGAAAACGGGATTTCTATCGTTTATGCTCGACGGGAATGCCAGAACCCTGACTTGGTGGAGGTGAACCCAAATATCTACCTATTAAAGGAAACTGAGGAGAAGTAATCGCTGGTTGGTACCGGCTATTACTTCTGAATGAGGATATTATGATACCCTGCCTTATTGTCCAGTTACATTAACCACCACGTGAGCCCTCAGATAGACCTCGCCCTCTCCGTTCTTAAACAGCAAAAACTCTACCTTCTGGTTCTTCCCAGCTACCGATGGCACAAAGCTTACCTCACTTTCCCACCCCTCACCATCCTTTAGCACCACCGGTCCTACCTCGTTATTCGTTACTCCATCTATCCTGACTTCCACCAGGTAGCTTACTGTTTCATATTCCTGATTAGCAATACCTAGGATTACGTTTGCCTCCTCGCTCACCATTAACTCTCTGGGATAGTCTACAGCCTTGCCCTCCAGCCCTAGAATATAAAGCTCGGTAAACGTCTCACCAACCTTAGGTTGAGCCATAACATAACCTATTGCCCCTGACACACCCAGAATGGCCAGCAGCAGAATAACAGATAAGACCTTATTCCACATACTTCAATCTCTGTTTCTTATAATAAAAAGCTCGTTTTTGGCTTGTATTTCGTGTCTTGTTCAAATACACTTTAGCTGATATAGCCATGTTGTTTCAATGCCACCATAACCTTGGAAACACTCTCTTCAAGTGTTTCTTTATCACTTTCAATTACCACCTCTGGACTAAGTGGTTCCTCGTAGGGGTCTGAGATACCCGTGAAGTTCTTAATCTCGCCAGCCAGAGCTTTTTTGTACATTCCCCGGGTATCCCTTTGTATACAGACCTCTACCGGACATTTAACGTAAACTTCCACAAAGTTGCCTATCTCCTGCCTAGCATTATCTCTAAGCTCACGATAGGGCGAGATGAAGGAAGTTAGGACTGCAATCCCGTTTCTGGTTAAAAGTTTAGCCAGAAACGCAGCCCTCCTGATATTTTCATCCCTGTCTTCTTTGGAAAAACCGAGCTCCTTCCACAGGTGCTTCCGTATTATGTCACCGTCAAGTCTTTCAGCCTTTGTGCCTTTTCCCCTCAATCTCTCCGCCACGACATCAGCTATCGTCGATTTTCCCGAACATGGTAATCCAGTAAACCATATTGTAACTCCATTATCCACAGAAATACCTCCTGACAGTCTTCACATCTGAGACTAGCTAGCTCAGCCTTATTGTTTATTCATGCCCGATAAGAAGTTTCTAAACCTTGAGAGGGTTACCCTTCATTCTGCTCGGGATGGGAATACCAAGAAGTGAAAGTGTGGTCGGAGCAATATCATAGATGCTAAGATCCTTTTTCTTCCCTCCAAGCTGTTTCTCAGGAAGATAGACAATATATACCCCATCCTCAGCATGTACCGCGTCATCAGGTCCGGTATCATTTTCAGGGAGATACATTGTGCCATGTCCCATTGTCCCGGCTGCCCGCCAGGAAAGGTTGTCAAAATAAACCATCAGGTCAGGAGAATCATCGCCATTCTGAGGATAAATGCTCTCTGGCGTAAACACTTTAGTCTCCCAGCTTTCACCATCTGGTCCCTTTATGGCTGCCAGCCTATGGGCTATCTCATCCCGCTCCTTTTCATATTCCTCTGGGTTTATCACTCCTTGTGGTTCTCTCCCTTCCACATTAAGGAAGATACGAGCGTAGTATCCCCCCCATCCCCAGGCTTTGGTTCTTGACCAATCCACTTCCGCCTTCTGTAGATTGACCTTGCTTTGAGGCTTTGTTTTCAAGGCAAGATAGCCCTCTTGAGCCAGCCATTCATTGATGCAGAAAGCCCCTTTCATTCCTTTAGCACCATGGTCAGAGACAACCAGTACGGCAGTATCATCATCAGTAAGGGATAGGATTTCGCCTACCTTATCATCAAGATACTCGTAATAATCTGGAATTGCCGTCTCGAATTCATTTCCGGGCTGATATAGATGATGTCCTTTATCAAAGAACTTCCAGAAGGAATGCTGAATCCTATCCACTCCAATCTCCACCCACATAAAGAAGTCCCACTCCTTAGTTTGAATAAGGTGCTTTAACACTTTGAACCTCTGTTCGGTCATTTCATAAATCCGGCTCAAGAGTTCCTTCCTATTTTCAACTCGAAACTCTACATCGAAGATATATTCTCCCACCAGGTCTTCTATTTCTTCTTTCAGCTCAGTAGGATAGGTATAATCCTTGTCCCCTCCGGGTGTGATAAAGCAGGAAATTAAATTACCATTGACGTCAAACGGGGGATAAGATGGAGGAACGCCCACCAAACACACCTTCCTGTCTTCTTTTCTCAGTATATCCCACACTGCTTCTGTCTTTATAGCCTGGGAATTGGCAATCCAAATATCATTATAGGAATAGCCTCGCCGGTGGCGAAAACCGTAGAGACCCAACTCACCCGGGGTTTGGCCAGTCATCATAACCATCCAGGCAGGGATAGTTATCGCTGGGATGCAGCTTCTGAGCCGACCGTAAACGCCATTACTTATTAGCTTTTTAAAGTTCGGTAGTTTATCAATAAACTTCTCGAAGAGAAGCTCTGGTGGCGCAGCATCAAGCCCGATAACTAAAACTTTCATCTTTCACTCCACGTAAGGATTCTCGTGATTCAGGACTATCTCCACAACTTCAGGCCTAATGAGCTCCTGAGGAGGCATTTGCCCTTTAAGCAACATCTCTCTGAGGTGGCTACCGCTGAAATTAATATGGTGCTCTTCACTGTGGGGACAGGTCTTTTCGTTCATCACTCCCAGACACTTTTTACAGTAGAAGAAGGACTTAAAGAATAGTGGGATAATGTCCAAGTCCGGGAATTTATCGAAAATCTCCTGGGCGGCGTAGGGCGGATAGTAATTCCCCACGCCAGCGTGGTCACGCCCAACAATAAAGTGGCTACAACCAAAATTCTTCCTTATTATGGCATGGTGAATAGCCTCTCTAGGTCCGGCATACCTCATTTCCATCGGCAGAATGCTCAAAACTGCTCTGTCTCCCGGATAATAGTATTTTATCAGAGCATCATATGTTTCTAATATGACTCCGTCTTCAAAATCTCCCTTTTTCTTTTTTCCGATGACCGGATTTATGAATAAACCATCAGTGAAAGTAAGGGCAGTTTTCTGGACATACTCATGCCCCACGTGGGGAATATTCCTCGTTTGAAAACCCACCACCGTCCGCCATTCTTTCTCCTTAAACAATAACCTTGTCTCTTCTGGCTTGAGGTAGTATTGCGAGAAAGACAATTGTGGTTCATTTATTAAGTCTATCTTGCCACCAATGAAAACTTGCTTCATGCCATGAACTTTAGCCACTCCCGGATGAGCAGTATCTGCAGTACCGAAGACCCTGGTGCTAAACTCGATTTTGTCATAGCCATACCTGTCTTCAATATGCATAATGGCTATCGGCTGTCTCTGATATGAAAGCACTACGTCTTCCGATTCAACAACTTGGTCATCAGTTACATCCAGTACAATGGGTATTGTCCACGGGATATCACCATCTAGTCGCATATCATTGATGACGCTAACATAGTCCTTCTGGCATAAAAATCCTTCCAAAGGGCTAAAGATACCATGAGCAATATTTCGAACTTCCTTAGCTATCTCTTCAGCTATGTCGATACTCTTTAGTTCTTTGGCTCGTTCTAGCGCCTCTTCTCGTTCGCCACCAGCCAATACCCGGCTAACTAGTTTGCCACCGTGTGCTTTAATCATATCTATCTCCTAGTCTAAATAGCCAAGTGCTCTCAGCCTATCCTTGACTCTCTCCTCATCTTCCTTAGTAAAAGGCTCACCTTCTTCCTCTTCCTCAACAAGTACCTCTCGAAGCACATAAGCGACATAGCTCGACACCGAGGTAAATCCCGTCTCCTTTATCCTGTCTTCAATTTTTTTAAACAGGAGCGTTGGTATAGACACCGTGGTGAATTTCTTTTCCTCTTCCTTCATAATAATTTATAACTCCTTGTTTAATTATATATCATTAGTAGAAATTTGTCAATAGTCCACAATTGTCAATAATAGGTCTTTTTAGCATTGAAAAGAGGCCGTTTACAGTGTAGAATGTTTGAAGTGTTTCTCGTAGTAAGGATGGTGTGAATATAAAGTCCTTTATTTCCTTAACCAAGAAGACTGTTACCGATGCCTTTGACACTATCAAGTCCAGTGAACGACTTATTGAGGCATTTTATAACCCCCTTTATCGTAATGCTGTCTATCTTATGCTTGACCGAGGGACCGGTGCTCTCCTTGGTTTTGTTTTTTGGATAATAGCTGCCAGGTTCTACCCCATCGAGCAGGTCGGCGTAGCCAGTGCCTTGATTGCGGCCATAGGACTAATTACTTCCTTTTCTCTGCTTGGTCTCAACGTAGGTTTGATAAGATTCCTGCCTACCGCAGAGGATAAAACAGCAGTAGTCAATTCCTCTCTCACTATTGTAGGAGCAGGTTCCATAATTATTGCCATCATATTCATTGCTGGGCTCCCGGTATGGTCGCCGGCTTTGGTCTCCATGACTAAGAATATTAAGCTTACTGCTACCTTCATACTGTTTGCCGCCGGAACTTCTCTCCTCAGTATCCAGAGTCAAGCTTTTGTCGCTACTCGCTTAGCTAAGTTCAGCTTCATACAGCAGGTGCTGTGGCACGGATTGAGGTTAGCTGCACTAGCCCCCCTGGTACTCCTTGGTGCCAGTGGTATTTTTTCGGCTCATGGTTTATCTGCCATTGTCGCACTCATCATTACCAATGTGGTTCTGTTGAGAAAGGCTTTCCCTAAATACTTTTTCCGCCCAACTATTAAACCCAAAATGATTAATGAAATGGTACGTTTCTCTCTGGGGAATTATCTGGCTGACGCTATTGGCAGTGCTCCAAGGTATCTTTTGCCGCTAATGGTTCTAAATATACTCAGTGCTGAGGCGGCAGCCTACTATCGTATAGGGTTTGGTGTTGCCGCGATACTAATAATGATTCCCATGGCAGTAATTACCTCCCTGTTTGCTGAGGCTTCACACCACCCAGAGAGGTTGCGTCCCACCGTTATAAAGGCTATCAAATTTCTCATCCTTATTCTCATGCCGGCAATAATTCTAATCCTGTTATTAGGAGATAGGATTCTGCTTATATACGGACAGGAATATTCACAAAAGGCGGTAATGCTTCTTAGATACTTGGCTCTAGCCAGCATCCCGTTTTCTATCAACGAGCTTTTTGTAGTAGTTAGCCGGATAAAACTCAGGTTAAAACCTCTCATAGTTATGTACACCGTTCTCGCCATTCTTATCATCGGTACCACCTATGGACTAAGCACCCCGTTTGGTCTCAGCGGTATTGGTATTGGCTGGCTTGCCAGCCAGAGTATCGTGGCTGTAGTTGCCGGTTGGATGCTCCTAAAATGGCTCAAAGAGAGCAAGCAGGTGGGTTAATGGTGGAACCACTCTAATCACTGGCCATAACTAAGAAAAGGTGTGGTTGTTTTTGGTCGCCTTGAGTATATTAGTTATTGATATACATTTGACAACTGGCGCACTTAGTATTAATATAAAGCCGTCTGGCAATTTTGGCCGGATAGTAATCTAGGGAGCGGTACAGAGGAGATGCCCAAGACAGCCTTAATTACAGGTATTACGGGACAGGATGGCTCTTATCTAGCTAAATTTCTCTTAAACAAGGGCTACAGCGTCTTTGGGACCTACCGTCGGTTATCCACCCCAAATTTCTGGAGATTACAGCACCTGGATATCTTTGATAAAGTTAAACTGATACCGGCTGACCTAGTAGATGCTGCCTCCCTGGTTGAATCTATTAAGATAGCCCAGCCTGATGAAATATACCACCTGGCCGCCCAGAGCTTTGTGGGAGCATCTTTTGAGCAGCCTGTTGGCGCCGGCGAAATTACTGGACTTGGCGTTACCAGAATCTTAGAAGCAATCAGGATGACAAACCCCAAGATAAGATTTTACCAGGCTTCTACCAGCGAACTATTTGGCAAGGGTAATATCCAAATTCAAGCAGAGAATACCCCCTTTCGACCGTCAAGTCCTTATGCTTCTGCCAAGCTCTATGGCTACTGGCTAACCAGAATCTATAGGGAAGGATATGGTATTTTCGCTTGCAATGGTATCCTATTTAACCACGAGTCCCCCATTAGAGGCCTCGAGTTTGTTACCAGAAAAATCTCTAATACGGTGGCACAGATTGCCTTGGGATTAGAAACACAGCTAAAGCTAGGTAATATGGCAGCGAAGCGAGACTGGGGTTATGCCCCTGAATATGTGGAATCGATGTGGCTTATGCTGCAACAGGACAAACCAGATGACTTCGTGATTGCCACTGGTGAAACTCATTCTGTGGCCGAGTTTGTGGAAAGGTCCTTTGCTGTGGTCGGTCTTGACTGGCAACAATATGTTAAGACAGACAAAAGATTCCTCAGACCCTTGGATGTGGAACTATTATGCGGAGATTATTCCAAGGCAAAGCAAAAACTGGATTGGAAACCGACGGTGAAATTCGATACATTAGTGGAACTAATGGTAAAGGCTGACCTTGACCGCTGGCAGAGATGGCAAAAAGGGGAGAGATTCCCCTGGGATGCGCCTAACTACCCCAATGAGAGCAAGATAATCTCCCGAATGATGGGCATGGAGAGAAAATAACATGCAAATCATAGAGCCAGCACTAAAATTCGCCCCCAAGCAAAACGGCTTCCGCTATCTTAATTTATCTCCACAATGGCTCATCTTAACCAAGATACCAGCTTTAGGTAACAAGATGTTTGAGTTCATAATAAACGAGAGGATTGTGGAGTATCCTTTTGTCCACCGCAATCTCAATCTACGGCCCGGCAGTCGAGTTCTCGATGTGGGATCAGGAGCCAGTAAGTTACCTGTTGAGTTAGTTAGTCTTGGCTATCAAGTCTTTACAATTGATTTGCCCGAGTATCCTTATCCCGTAAACCACCCCAATTTCCACTCCGTACAAGGAGACATACGAAAAACACCCCTGCCTGATAACTTTTTTGATGCAGTGACCGCAGTTTCTTGCATTGAGCACATCGGACTGGAAGGAGAGGATGACTTTGGTGGTGATAAGAAAGCCACTAACGAGATAAGAAGGTTGCTTAAAGCAGGCGGTAGTGCCATAATCACCGTTCCCTTTGGTAAAAGACTTATTCATCGTCGTAAAGACATCGCCAGGCACAGAGTGTATGATTTAGAGCAGCTACAAGAACTGCTATCTGAACTGGAAATAGAAAAAATGGAATGGGCTATAGTCAAAAACAATTCATGGTTTCCAGCATCTTTGGAAGAGGTCAAGGATATTGACCACAGTGATGTCATGGACTGGCACTCTTCCAAGGCGGTTGCCTTGATAGTAGCTAAAAAACTGTAAGTTTATGTGGGAATATGGGAGATGACCTAAGCAAAGCATACGACAAAGAGTTCTTTGATACTGGTGCCGGCACCAGAGAACTAGGGCTGGATATAAAGTATTGCTTTGAAGAAGTTTACTCCACCTTCCAAATCCTGGCACAATGCTTAAAGGAAAAACTTAACCCAAACAGGGTTTTAGATGTCGGCTGTGCCATGGGATTCCTGGTTAAAGCTCTGAAAGGCTTGGGGGTAGAGGCATGGGGAGTAGACATCAGCCAATATGCAATTGGCAACGCTCCGGCTGACATTCGCTCCAATCTTTACCAGGTAGATTTAACCAAAGGTAGGCTGCCCTTCAGCAACCATTATTTTGACCTGATTACCTTCCTTGGTACTATAGAATACCTGCCAGACCACAGGCAGGCTATTACCGAAACACACAGGGCATTGAAAGATAAGGGCTTGTTGTATCTGGAAACTCTCCAAGTAGAAGTTGATGATGGGCTGAGAACAAATATACATGATAGGGAATTCTGGATTAATGAATTCCAGTCTCAGGGCTTTGTATTTGTACCGCAAATGCTTAACGCCCTTCTCAAAGCTCAGTTTAAGCACCGCCTGCTCACACTTGAAGGAAACACACTAAAGCAGAAACTGGCAAAGCTTCTGTATCAAAGAGGGGGAGCTATTGGCAAAGGAATCGTTTTTCTAGTACGCAAGCTTACTTCTCCAGTAGAGCAGAAAATCGAACACCTATTATTTATGAAAGAAGAGATAAAGAAATGATACCGGTCTGCGAGCCTCTTATTGGTGAAAAGGAACTGGAATATGTCATTGACTGCCTCAAAACCAACTGGATTGGTTCTCAGGGCAAGTATATTGCTGAATTTGAGGCAAGGTTCGCCAGCTATTGTGGCTGTCAATACGGAATTGCCACCACTAGCGGTACTACGGCTCTCCATCTGGCACTCGCCTCACTGGATATTGGCCCAGGTGACGAAGTTATCATCCCTACCTTTACCATGATTGCCACTGCTTTTGCCATTGCCTACACTGGTGCCAAGCCGGTTCTGGTTGATTCTGAATCAGAGACATGGAACATGGATGTAACTAAAATCGAAGAGAAGGTAACTGACCGCACAAAGGTTATTCTGCCAGTGCATATCTATGGGCACCCTTGCAATATGGAGCCAATAATGGAAGTAGCCAAAAAACATGATCTATACGTTATTGAGGATGCGGCTGAAGTCCACGGTGCCGAATATAAAGGAAGAAAAGCAGGGGGAATTGGGCATGTTGGCTGCTTTAGCTTCTATGCCAATAAAATAATAACCACTGGCGAGGGTGGCATGATAGTAACCAATGATGAGACGATTGCCGAACGAGCCAGAGCCTTAAAGAATCTGGCCTTTCCTAAGGAAAGACGCTACCTGCATAGCGAAGTTGGTTTTAACTATCGAATGACCAATATTCAGGCAGCCATTGGCCTTGCCCAGCTAGAAAGGATAGACGAGCTAGCCGAAATGAGACGCCGTAATGCTCAGCTCTATAATAGCTACTTGAAGGATATACCAGGTTTGACTCTGCCCACAGAGAAAGAATGGGCAAAGAATGTTTACTGGATGTATTCCGTGTTGATAGAGGGCGAATTTGGCTCGAGCCGGGATGAGGTAATGATAAGATTAAGGGAAGACGGAGTTGACACCAGGACCTTCTTCATCCCGATGCATCAGCAGCCGGTTTTCCAAAGCATGCGATTATTTGGCAGCGAGAGCTATCCTGTAGCCGAGGAGCTATCACGAAAAGGATTACACCTACCTTCAGCCTCAGGACTGGCCGAGCAGCAGATAGAAACCATATCTCAGGCACTAAAGAAAATAGGTAGTCGAACTAAGTGAACTAACAATCCCCACCAACTATCTCACAAGCTGGTTATTCTTCCTCGGGTGCATAGGTATGCTTAAACAGTATCCATGCCTCGCTGGTGCCGTTGGCGTAAATGCGGTTGCTTCGCTCAAATATGATAGACACGGTACTCATGGGAAGATACTCATACTTACTACCAGCCAGGCTCACGTAAATCAGTAAATCGTGGACTACATTGGCGTATCCCAGGTAGCTATACCATCCCGGCAGTGCCCACGGTATCTCGCCCTTCCCCTCAACTATTGGGTAGAGTGCCTTGATTTCGTCTCGTATGACGACGTAACTGGCTAAAGCTCTACCAGCAGCCGTGGGGCCAGCCATTATTCCCATATCTTTCTTTCTGTTTTCATCTAGCCATTTGGCACTGGCCAGCTCCTGCTTAAAAACATAGCCCTGGCCGCTGTAGAAGCTAGTCTTATCCTCCGGTGTGCCGTATCTTTCAATATTGCTGATGTTGAACCGGTTCATTGATGGCATCCCGGCAATGATAAACGGAAAGCCAGTCTGGAAAATAAAGAAAATAATCAACACTGCTGCCATCATGATATTCAGCCAATTTACCCCCGGCGAAAAGTCCCATATTTTACGCAACAGCCGCAATAATCCACCAAGAATACTCCTTCCGCCGATAATACAGAAAGGCGCCAGGAAAATAAGGCTGATATGGTAAAACCTCGGTATATTAAGATAGCCAGCGAAGTAAGGCAAGACTATGGTCAGTCCCAGAATACTCATGGCTCCCAGTGACATTGCCAAATATTCCCCTTTTGTTTCCCACTCTCCACGCTTCAATATCGTTCTAAAGAAGCCAAAGATGATAAATATCTCCGTTATCCAGAAAATAATCCTATACGCCCACTCCACCCCATGTTGTACTGGCGGACCAAGTCCGATTGCTGTCAATAATGCTGCCGGTCTGGCTCCTGGAGCAAGTAATTCCGTGTAGATACTGTTGTATATGTGGTCACCCATCCTGACGACATAATCAAATACAAATGCCTGCCCAACGTATATGTACCACATCAAGCTAAAAACAACGAACAGGGCAATAAAGTTGAAGCTAATTAATCCCATTGATGACCTGAGTGATGCCTTTCTCAACACAAGAAGCACAATCCAGGAGAAAGCGAGATAATACATGACAATATAGCTTATCGCGTAGTGGGAGGTAATTATGCCAACAGCAAACAGGACGGATAATATCCCCTTCTGCAGACGAGGCATCTGCTTATCCACTATCAGCAATATCCACAACGCCAGAAACAGTTCAGCATATCCCTGCCTTGGCAGGAAAGGCATTTCAGCAATGAAACCAGAAAATGCCATGAAGAAAAAGACACTAAGGAAAGCATATTTAGCATTCCATAGCTTGGTGACAACGGCATATAAGGTTAACGGCATGAACGCAAAAATTATGGGATAGACTACTCTGAATATCTCGTTTGAGGGTATCTTGGAAACGAGGGCATATATTGTCGGCAACACCGTTACACTGAGCATGGAATTATAGCTGTGAAAGTGGGTCAAATCCCATGATGCATTAAGCAGTGTCCACTGATGATAGTAAGCTTCAAGATGAACATCAGTGAAACCGGCTAGATGGGTCCCTCTTAGCGTCTGAGTGAGAATCAGAGATAGGGCAATGGCAAATATTGCCCAGGGGTAGAGCTCTCTGGGTATAAAGCGATTGAAGACAGCGAAGGCTGGAATAAGAGCAATAACACAAATAGCGACCAGGGAGACATTGGCTGTCTTATAGGCGGTCATCTCAACGGCACTGAGGATACCTAAAAGCACCACCAGAACAAGAAATAGACAGGGAGCCAGTTTTGGCCGGTGCCAGGTAACAGGGTTCGCAGCGGCAAATTCGTGGCGCCGCCTGTAGGCAAATATCCACAGTGGAATTGTCAAAACGGCTAGAGCGGTAACTACCGGCCAGGTTGAAAGCGGTCTGGTCATACCCATAGGTGGGAGTGCTAGCTGCAGCAACAACCCGATTAGCATCGCCGAAATCAGGCCCAAGCCAACAGAATATAACACCATCTCCAGAATGCCCAGCCTGGATAGTCTGAGGTTCATCAGGATAAGCATTCCCGGCACAAAGGCAAGGTAGACAAAGCCAATAACCTGAGTTACAAAGGGCACGCTTAAGCCCACGAAATCAAGGGCAGTAAGAACCAGCACTATCCCCTGAATGGATATAGCGGTGATAGGTAGCCTATGCATCCACCCGCTGGTCTGAGGTTTCGAACTATTAACTTCCATCGAACCTGTCAATAATACTCAGCAGCTCCTCTCTATTAGCCGCTTTAGTAAAGTATTTCTCGGCAGTAATCCGCGCTTTCTCACCTATCCTTTTCATCAGGTCATCATCGAAGATTAGCTCATTTACCTTGCCTACCAGTTCTTCTTTGGGGTAAACGAGAATGTCCTCTCCCGGTGTTGCCTGTTCAAATCCCATCATTCCCCTCGGTGCGGTAAAGACGGGCAGCCCACAAGCCATGGCTTCTATCACCTTGGTATAGGGACCTTTGGTTGGTTCTTTGTAGTCGAGAACCGCATCCAGAGAGTGTAGCTGCTTGGCATAGTCTGCATTCGGTAAGTATCCGGTGTAAATAATACGGTCACTTTCAATTCTCCAATCACAACTACCGATAACCACAAACCTGATTCTGGGATGGGCGCTCATTACCCTTGTCTCCCTTA
>SDBT01011972.1_pt1 | contig 13935 bp, 16 predicted proteins | sample 2277101 | NCBI WGS metagenome assembly SDBT01 (sample SAMN10404973, study PRJNA504765) | marine sediment metagenome | isolation source: marine sediment core GS10_PC15, 103 cmbsf | place: Arctic Ocean: Southern Knipovich Ridge | collected 2010 | reverse complement strand
GAGTAGCGTAGCTGCTCTGGCTGCCGTCTCCACCGCCAAGGGTGCAGCCTTCCTTGGTACTAGTCTTCCAAGCAATACTATTCTACGCAGGCCGACAGTATTCAGTTTTGCAAAGGGTATTGGTCTAGCGGGCGAAGCAGGCCCCGAGGCGATCTTACCACTAGCCCGTACCAGCTCAGGCGATCTAGGTGTCAAGGTTGCTAACCAGAACGACCAGGAAAGCATGTTGGGTGGAAAAACGGTGATATTCAACTACAACTTCCCGAACAACACCAACGTTAGGGAGTTCAAGCGTTCGCAGCCTCAACTAGGCGCGATAGCCATGAGCGCCCTCGCCAGCATGGGAGCACAGGGTAACTAATGGTACACCATGCAGACATCATCATCCCGGCGACGATCTCCTACGGGAGTAGCACGGGGCCACAAGCTTTAACTGACATCGTCCACAACGCAGGAGGTTTCCGCAAGACCAACAGACTCTGGAAGAACTACTTAAGGCGTTTTCAGCTTGGGTTTAACGTCCGCTCTCCCGAGGCCATGGCCGTGATGTTGTCGATCTGGGAAGCCATAGGAGGTCCGCACGAGTCGTGCAACATCATTGATCATAACGACTGGAATAGTACCGAGGGCTCGATGGGTAGTAACGGGCTAGCTTCCATCACCAAGGACGACCAACCATTACGGAATACTACGGACGGCACGTTCCTCGGTGATGGTACAACTACGTCGTTCCAGATGGTAAAGGTACGTAACCAGGGAGCTGCGGCCCAACACATTCGCACTATTACGCAGCCGAGACTTGTTGCCCCTGCGGTACTGATCGCTATCGATACCGTTCTCCAGACCATCATTACCGACTACGACGACGATAACTTCCCGCTTGGCCTTGTGGAGTTTGTTACTGCTCCCGCAGGGGGAGAGGCCCCAACTTGGGGCGGAGCGTTCTACGTCCCAGTTGCATTCACCGATGACGAGTTCATCCAGCAGCTAACCACGTTCGACCTATCGTCGGTCCCGAATATCGAGATGATGGAAGTGAGGTTGCCAGTCTAATGTCTAAGGCTGCCTCAGCAGGGATGACGACGCACATCGCGTTGCCCAACATGACGCTGGCCATGTGTTGGCAGGTGGAGAGCAGGTATGGCGATAGGAAGGCATTCACAGAGCTCGACGAGGATCTCCTTGTCGACCTCGCAGATGGTAACGGCTTCATCTTGTATAAGGCTATAGGTAGCTTCAAGAGGTCTGCGATCAGGAGTACGAACACTTTCTCCGTTGATAACCTCAACGTGGAAGGGCTGCTAGACCCGGACGAGTTTAGCGCGGAGGATGTTCTGTCGGGGAGATACGACTATGCCGAGGTTAAGATCTTCATGGTCAACTTCGAGGACCTTGCGGATGGCGTAATTAGGTTCCGTAGAGGCTTCCTCGGTGACATCGTAGTATTGGAGTCCAGCTTCGAAGCCCAGCTTCGAGGTCTCCTAGAGAGGTACAACGATGAGATAGTCGGCACGTACTCGCCAAACTGCCGTGCTGACTTAGGTGATCTCCCTGGGTTCACACCCTCGGTCCATGGGTGTAAAGTACTACTGGATCCCCCTGTTTGGCTAGCCTTGACGGCCTATACTGTACGGCCTCCTCGCGATGCCGCTTTAGGGTCTATAGTCAGCCCAACAGTGTTCAACGACCGTCAGTTCAAATGTACCATTGCAGGTACGAGCGGTGCTACGGAGCCCGCCTGGAACCTTACCCTAGGTGCTACGACTACGGACGGTACCGTAACTTGGGAGGCTATCCAAGCTCTCAAGATTCCGACGACGGTTGTTACTGCTCAGCCAGGCAACATTGAGTTTACCGTCGCATACACTGGTGACGCCCCGGACGTACTCTATGACGGTGGTCTGGTAGAGTTCCTCGACGGCTTGAATAAGGGCTTCAAGGTGGAGATCGAGACTTGGGTCCTTTCAACCAAGACCGTAAAGCTGTCACTTCCTGTATCTCGGAACGTCTTTCCAATCATTCCTGCTATTGAGTCGGAACTCTTACTGGAGAACGGCACGGACAAGTTGCTCCTCGAGGACGGAACAGGTACCCTACTGTTAGAGACTGGTGCCTCAATCACTATGCTAGCCGGATGTCTGAAGGACCTTCCCGCCTGCCAGTCCTTCGACAACATCTTCAACATGAGGGCCGAAACACGTGTCCCAGGAGCGAAGGTCATCCTTCGAACGCCCGATGTCACCTAATCCTGACCCCAACGCCCTTACTACCTTGTATACCTGCTACGACTGCGGTAAGACTGTACCTGCACACGAGCACGTCTATCTGGTACAGAGACGTAGGATCCGCCCTGTTAAGTACGACAAGCAAGGCAAACCCGGGCGCCACGACTCGGTGCAGACTTGGCACGACGGCGTCCAAGTAGGCCCAGAGTACGATGCCCACTGCGACGGTTGCTTCGATAAGCTCCCATCGATCGACGACCTACTTGCTAGGCATAAGGCAAACATGGAGATAAGGGTACGGCGATGACCGCCACTAGAGCCCAGATCGCAGAGGAGGCTCGTACTTGGATAGATGTACCTTATGTGCACCAAGGGTACTCGAAGACTTGGGGTTGCGACTGCATAGGATTTGTTAGGGCAGTCGGCGAAGAAGCCGGGGCTTTAGATCCAAGTACCACCGAAAGGGTCGCAGCCCGTTATAGTGGGTATTCAAGAGAAACGAACCAGAAACGTATGGGGGCCGCGTTAGAAGAATTCCTCGTGTGCATCCCAAAAGATACGGCAACAACGGGAGACATCCTTTGGATCAAAATAGCTAAGAGCCCCAGGCACTTAGGTATTATAACCGAGCCAGGGATAGTAATTCATTCGGACCTACTAAACGGAAGGGTCATTGAGCACGGTATAGACTCAAGTCGGGTTAGCGTCGTAATCGCTGCCTATAAGTACCCCGATATCGAGGAAGTACAGTAATGTCCGCATCGGCCGGTAGACTAGGTCTTGTAATCGTCGGCACAGTCGTAGGTGCCTACTTTGGGCAGCCACAACTAGGCTTCCTGCTCGGTACTGCTATTGGTTTGGCCGTCTTCCCCGGTGAAGGGAGGACAATCGAAGGTAAACCGCTCAACGACCTGTCGGTATCGTTCTCTACGTATGGCAATCCCATTTACGTAATGGACGGTACGATGGAGGTAGGGGCGAACTTCGTCTGGTCCACCGGACTAATCGAGCACCGTGTTAAGGAAGAGCAAGGTAAGGGTGGTGGCGGTGTAACGACTATATCGTTCTTGTATACATCAAGTTGGAGGGCACAGTTCTGTGAGGGCGTAGCGGAGGGGATCCTTAAGATCTGGGCAGACAACAAGGTTGTCGCCGATGTTACGTCGACGGGCGGTATTGGGATGTTCGGGTTCTCGTTGGGGGCTACAGGAGCTACAGCCTCGCAAGAGGATACCGGTACTGCTACCATACGAAACTACTTCGGGGGTGAGGATCAATTACCAGGTCCTGCCGAACAGGCTGACGTAGGAGTTGCGAACGCTACTGCGTACAGAGGTGTAGTAGGCCAGGAGTGTGAGAACGTCCCGCTCGAGAACTTCGGCAATCGGATACCGAACTGGTCAGCCCTCATAGCCATGAAATCGACTGCGACCAAGCCGTTCGTGGTAGTCGATCCTGATCGAACCATTAATACACACGGTGGGCAGTACGGCGCTCCCGGTGAAGGGTATGTTCTCAGTAACATAGTCCCGGAGGCAAACCGGCTCGACTTTGCTACCCAGAGTGTCCTTGGCGACTCTATTTCGTACGACTTATCGGACCGTTGTGTCTACGTTGATATAGCCAACGAAATGTGGTGTACTACTGGTTTCGGGGGCAACATACCGTTCCAGGTTTATGAGGCTGATACAGGTAAGTTCCTGGGGGCGACAACAGGTAGTGCGGTGATAGGGGGTATAGTATCGCAGTTCGTAGCACTTACTGCCGTTGGGGTCGAAGGCCCCTTCCCGAACGGCACCTTTATAGTAGGAGCCAACGACAAGATGGCCCTTCTACAAAGGAGAGTTGGGCCTAGCGTTACGATCCTAAGAGACGCCAGTACTGGGTACCAACTGTCGGACTACTTCCCTGGAGGCTACCCCGTCCTAGGTGCGTCCGGTATCACGGTCGACCTCTCTACAGGAGACATTTGGATCGCCTACAACCACTCGGGCGTCGGTACTCTTTATAGAATTGACGGGGCGTCGTTAGACCCGGTAGAGAAGATCGTACTCGGGTCCTTCTCTATTGGATTCCTAACCTACTACGAGGAGCAGAACAGTTTAATCATCATGGAAGGGCCCAACTCGGGCGATGGTATCATACGGTTCAGTCTAGACTCTAAGACGATCACCTCACAGATTTCGGCTACACTGTCTCCTGGGATTCATAATAAGGCTGCGTGGCAGGTACTTAGCGGGCACGTTATGATCTTACAGGAGTTCCTCACAGGGGTAGGGGGGTTCTATGATGTCAGTACTACGCCAATGGTCCGAACTGGTACCTTTGTTCCTACTGACTGGGTCGGCGGCATCAGCAATTGGGAGGATCCCTGGTATGACCCAATAACCCATGCGATCATTGTTACTGGTACCTCAGGAGTAGACTTCGGGAAGTATGCCTGGCTCTTCCTTGACCGTGCGACCGCTGGGGACGCCGAATGGCGCAAGGTCATCGAGAGGTACTCGAACAAGCTCGATCTGGTACCTGGAGTCGACATCGATGCGTCTGCACAGACCGACGTGTTCCCTGCGTACATTACTCGTACTAGGGCTAGCGGGAGACGTGCTCTAGAACCCGGAGCACGTGCATTTAATACGCGTGCGGTCGAGTCCGACTTCAAGATTAAGTTCCCTAAGGGAGGTGTCGCACCATCCTTCGCAATCTTGGCGGATGACACGGGTGCCACGGCTGGGGATACTCCAGTTACGAACCCGTTAGAACGCACTAGTATTGGCGAGCAGCGCTTCTTCGAGACCGCGACTATCAACTTCATCGATCCTAATTTTGACTACCAGGTCAACTCGTCCAGTTACAAGCGTAGGCGGGAGGCGATTACCGTTAGGGGCTCGCTACTGTTCGACTTCCCTGGGGCTTTGTTGGTTGATCAAGCGGCCGTGATCATTAAGCGTTTGCTGTTGCAGATCTGGTCACGCTCGATAAAGATCAAGACCTCTGTCAATTGGGACTTCCTACTAGTCGATCCAGCTGACGTAGGTACTGTTACAAGGAACGGCCTCACGCATCAGTTCGAGGTTGAGACCATCGAGTACGGCGCTGATGGAACCATCACCCTTGAGGGGCTCACGGACGTAACAGAAGTTGCAAACAACGTTGCCACAGGAGCGGTTGCACTAGGATTTGTTCCTCAAGTGATTGTCGTGTCGGGGATCACAGAGTTCTTCATCATGGATATTGTCCTGCTTAGAGACAGAGACGATAGTCCGGGGGTGTACGACGCAGCCGGTAATCCTAGTGCAGCTGCGTTCCCAGGAGGCGCGATATTTAGGTCTCCTGACAACATAACCTACTCGCTCTTTGAGTCCTTCGTCTCGTCTAGGGCGGCTAGCTATGGTATCGCCAAAGCGGCTCTAGGTACTGCTGATCCTGACGTTTGGGATAGGGTCAACACGCTAGAGATCTCGATGTCCTCTGGAACTCTGTCTTCCGATACGGAGGATAATGTCCTGAACGGTGCGAACGCTCTCCTGGTAGACAACGAAGTCATAGGTTTTGTCACTGCCGTGTTGAACGCCAGTGGCACACACACAATCAGTACACTCCTCCGTGGTGCTTCTGGATCTGAGTACGCTATAGATACACACGCCAAGGGTGATAGGGTAATCGTTCTAGAGGCGAGTACGGTACTCAGAACACCCGTAGATCTGTCCGACTTGGGCGACACGTTCTTTTATAAATCTCTTACCGTTGGTACTACCAACTTTGGTGTAGTCAAGCAGCGAACATTGGCGTTGAACTCCCAGAAGCCGAGAGCTCCCGCACATCTCAACGGCGTGATCTCAGGTAACGACTGGAACCTGACCGCCGTTAGGCGTTCGCGTACAGGAGGAGACTGGAAGAATCTGGTAAATAACGTGCCGATAGGAGAAGCCTCCGAGAGCTATGAGTGGGAGATCCAGATCCCAGGAGGGACAAGGATACTAACATCTACGACCCCAGCGGTTACCTATACGGAGGCTGACCAAATTACCGACTCCGGCTCTGCACCCGTGCCAAATCTTACATGGGAGACATTCCAAATGTCTGATGCCGTCGGGCGCGGTTTCGGAACCACAAAGACGATTGTGAGGGTTTAAGTAATGGTACTACCGAACCTGGGAGCCCACCCCGACGCCGTAGACATGGGGACTACTAAGCGTCGACGGATACGGGCGAACAGTACCAGAAAGCTATTGGAGAACGCAATTCATGGTGCGGTAGATATCTCTGTGGCATCAGGAGGGACGATTACACCTACGGTAGACGAACGTCTAGCCAATGGGCATCTCCGTTTTACTGGTAGTCCTCCTACTGATCCAGTCCTTGAGATCCCAGAGACTGCCAGACAGTTAGCACTACTAAATGACTCGTCTAGGGACATCATAACAACGGCTGCCGATGGGAACCTCGTCCTTGAGGCGGGGGTGGATGAGTTGCTCCTCGAGAACGGGGACAAGCTCCTCCTCGAGACTGGAGGTGTGCTACTAGCCGCTGCGGATGCAGGCCTCTTCTTCAAGGACGGTACAGTCTATAGGAAGGTTGGCAATGTAGGAGTACCTCTCAACGCGTTCCTCAGAGACGGTAGCGTACTAGCAACAGGACAGTTTAACTGGGGCGATTTCCTACTCGAGCGTGCGGTGTTCAAGGACCCCTCGCTAACAGTTACCTCTCCTACTAGTAGTGCGGGTACGCTTATTCTCGACATGGAGGATGGGAACGCATTCGAAGTCACGCTTGATGAGGCTGTCACTACGTTAACCTTAAGCAATTTCCCCGCATCGGGTACGTCTGGCATAATGACTCTCATAGCAAAGCAGGACAGTACGGGTGGGTGGGATATAACTTGGCCAGCCGCTGTTAAATGGGAACAAGATACGGGACTGTCCCCTGGGCAGACCGAAACTGCCAACGCCGTAGACATCTACGCACTGATGACAACTGACGCCGGTACGACTGTGTACGGCTTCATTCTCGGCTTGGACATGAAGTGAGGTAGAAATGGCACTTCCAAACTTAGGAGCCCATACTAAAGGTGGGCACGTAGCCGGTACCCAGGACGACAAAGAGGACACGATCAACGATCAGGGCGATCTGATAGATGATTCGGAGAACCATGTCTCCATCCTTAACGTGACCGCTGGGGGTACGTTCAACCTGGACACGCCACAAGGCAACCTGGATCAGTACCTCGAGTCTGGTTTGATCCTCATAACTGGTACCCCAGGAGCCCCTACTACAATAATCCTACCAGATGGTGACAAGCGGATCGCATTCGAGAACTCCTCCGGGCAGAGTACTACTATCGACACGGTTACAGGGGCCACACCGGCACGGACACTCGTCGACGGTACCGCTAAGCAGTTCCACGTGCGGGGGATTGAAATCTCGATCATCGCGGATCTTGGTGTGGTAACAGGGATCCTGCTGGCAGACGGTACCGTCAATCCGACGGGGCCGTTCAACTGGGCAGACCAAGTACTCGCTCGTGCAGAGTTGAAGGACTACGCGGAGACGCAGATCGCTCCTACTGCCGGTGCCACGATCGAACTCGACTACGAGGATGGCCCTGTATTCGAGCCTACGATTGACCAGAACACAGCCTTTACGTTCGTCAACCCACCCGCGTCGGGGATCCTAGGGAGTTTTACTCTCGTTCTTCATCAAGACGGAACTGGCGGGTGGATACCCTCTTTCCCAGGAACCGTAGACTGGCCTAGTGGTATAGCCCCCGTACCCACTACGGGGCCGAATGACGTTAATATCTTCTCGTTCCTTACAACCGATGCCGGAGCGAGATGGTACGGTTTCGTCGGCGGATTGGACTTCGTATAATGTTTGGATCAGCTCTCAGAATAGCGATGGCGAACAAGCCGGCTCCGCCTCCTCCGTTCGCGAACCCGGACTTTGCGAATGTTGAGCTACTAATAAATAACGGCGATGGTTCCGACGGGAACCAAGACATGACTGACATGAGCCTGAACAGTCACCTAGCGACTTATCTCTCAGGCATCTTGATGAGCGACGTAGAGGAGAAATTCACCGACTCACCTGTACTCGATTTCCCGGTGGGGCAGAATGATGGCGTAACCTTCCCCAACCTCACGCCGTTTGGGTCAGGGGACATGACCATGGAGGCATGGATCAGACCACATTCGAGCCCAACAAATGATCCTGCAACGATTGCTCAAATATGGGGATCAATCAGTTTTAGAGCGTGGAAGTTGCAATACGACTCTAGTGGTACGATACGCTTCGTAAAGGGGCCTAACGGGAGTACTACTGATCTCACTATGGTCTCAACGCTCACCGCGGTAGCGAATGTCTGGTCTTATATAGCTGTCCAACGAGAAGGAAACGATTTCACCATTTGGGTCAAAGGGGTTAAAGATAGCACTGTAGTAAACACTACAGCGATTGATGATGGCAATGGCCAAGCGTGTCGTATAGGGATTGCAGGTACCTCTGCTGACGAGTTCAGGGGTAAGATGGGACCGTTGAGAATTACTAGAGGACAGGCTCTCTTCCCTGGAGCACCTAACAACATTGTTGTCCCCTCGTCACCCTTCCCAGTTGACATCCTGGAACTCGAAACCACCCCGAACAAGTTGGAACTTGAGGCTACGGCAGACAACCTGCTGTTGGAAGATGGCTCTGGCGTCCTGGCACTTGAAGGTACTGGCGACGCTCTAACCTTGGAAGATGGCTCAGGTCGTCTTGCGCTAGACTAGGAGAGGTAGAATGGCTGACCAGAAACTATCCGCACTCGGCTCCGCCACACTTAGTGATCTCGACGAGATATATCTAAACGATGGAGGTACGAGCGCCAAGGCGATACTGTCTGCACTGCGTACCTTCCTAGTGGGCCCAGGCAAGCTCGTACTCGACATCACCTCGCTCCGAGAGATTGTCTCCAACGACATCCCAATCAGCGCCACCACTGATGCTGGTGTGTTGTCTAGTGACTCCGACCCGGCCCTGAAGAGGCTCAACGGGGCAACTGACAAAGCACTCATGGTAGAGTGGCCAACTGGCAGTCTCCTCGAAGTTCAGTACCCCCCACTAATCATGCCACCTGACTTGGACGAGACAGCAGACCTTACAATTCACCATCTCGTCAGGATGGACGGTGGCGCAGACACGACTACCAACTTCGATGTCCAAGTGTTCGATGGCATCGGTGATACGGAGATGGGCGGCTCCACGTCGAACTTCACCTCTACCCTGGCGGAGCTCACCGTCACGGTCGCGAACGCGGACGTGTCAGGTAATCCGGCAGGTGTCCTGAATGTAGCACTTGTTCCGGCAGGCGCCCATGCGACCGATACCATCCAGTTGCTCGGTGCTTGGATGGAGTACAAGCGGAAGCTGGCGGTGTAATGACTAACGGCGACGATAACGGGGCAAGGGGTAAGAACTCCGCTCGTAAGTGCCTCGACGAGATGGCACGTAACGTTGCAACGCTGCTCGTACGGTACGACGCTTTAGAGAAGACCCTTGAGCGCTTACATGAAGAGTTTAGTACCGAGGCACGAGCGTGCCGCGTGGAACTGTCGAACATACACGAGAGGATAAGTAACGTCCGGAGCGACCTAACTCAGGTGCACATAGATCTGGCATCAGCCATATCGTACTCTAAAGGGTCGAAGGCAGCTCATAAGAGCTTCCTTACTCCGGTCGTCGCCGTCTTGGGTACTATAGTTAGCGGGCTCCTTGTTTGGATTGGCACTAGGATGGTAATGGGAGGAGGAAACTGACATGAGCAGGGACTTGCAAAAGTTGGCCCCGGTGTTTCGAGAGAAGGTCGAAGTACTGCTAGCCAACTGTAGAGCACAAGGTATCCAGATGCGTCCGTTCTTTACGGAGCGCACTCCTTGGGAGCAAGCTCGCATCTACAGGTCTACACGCGGTACGGGTGAGATAGCAAGGATGGCAAATCGTGTGAGAGCGAGTGGCGCTCCCTATCTGGCAGGAGTTCTAGAGGGGGTGGGCCCTCAGTTCTCACCACCCGGCTCTCAAGGACATCTAACGAATGCTCCTCCTGGCTTGTCTTGGCACCAGTGGGGTATGGCAGTCGATTGCTTCTGGCTATTAGGCGACACAGCCATTTGGTCGATCAAGCACACTACCACTCTGCTCGAACAGGAAGACGTCAACGGCTATCTCGTTTACGGCGATGAAGCTATCCAGTTAGGACTACTGTCGGCAGGGATATCATGGGGCTGGGATTGGCCCCACGTACAGATGACTTCTCACGGCAGTCCTAAGGATCAATATGCATGGCACGACGTTGACGCGCAGATGCGCGATAAATTTGGTACTACTGAGGTCTCTTGATTTCTCGGTTGACCGTATCTATAATAAGGTTGTGACAGACCGTTTTCATTCTTGAAAGGATGTGACATGTCTTCCACCAGTACATCAACAGTAGGACCTTCAACAAAACGTACGATCGCAGGCGGCGGAGTTGGAGGTGCCCTTGGAGTACTAGTCGTACTCTTCCTACCAGAAACGTCTTACATCTTCACACCCGAGACGGCCAGCGTGGCGACTGCCGCGTTCGGCATCGTCTTCAGCTATCTCATTCGGTACCTCCCCCAACCTAAGAACTGAGGAAGTTCATGGCGGCTGTAAGGATCCTTTGTGCAGTCCTATCATTGGTACTACTAAACGGCTGTACTGGCACACTCGTACGTCTTGTCCAGCAAGGTGATTACCTGCACCAGGCAGCGGACGAGTACGTGCGTGATGTGCACGATATGCGTCGATGGATCAGGCAGGAGTGCCGAGCATCCCTGCAACGGCAGATCAATGAGCTCCGTAAGGGGGAAGACGAACAGGGCTTGAGGGCAGTACTAGCTCGTAACTACCCCCCACTCGTAACGTTCGATGTCCTAGCGGATGCCCGTGATGATCCAACGGGCATTCTGTCCAAGCCACCGTGTAGGTGAGTACAATACCAAGCTCCAACTCCGGCTTCTAAATGGAGGATGATCCATGACTACTACACACGAGGCCGGATGATGCCCATCGACACCCGTGAACTCAAGCATATTCATCCACAGCGAGACGGCTCTGTTCGTCGGAGACCGTCCGTAAGGAGTTTGATATGGCTCTCTACGCAAAAGTTCGCAAGACAGATGATCTGGTCGTTGGCCTGGCCGTCCTCGACCCCTCGCAGGCGGTCAATTTTCCCCCCGACGCCGATGTCTCACTGATCGAGATAACTCAGGCACAATATGACACGGCCAACAGCACCGGGCTGCTTTACGACGGCTCGGATATTCCTCGGTACAAGTGGGTCGATCCTAACTTCGTCAACAACCCCGATACCCGCCCGACCGTGACGTTTACGCCAGCGGAAATCAAGGCCGAAGTCGGGGGCGTGGTGACGGTGCAGATTGTCCACTCAGGTGGACTTGATGGACTACAGGAACTTTTTCTGGCAGGAGTTCCGACCCGCATCGACTTCGTTTTGGGCACGGCTGCGGCGGTTGCTATCGAGACGAGCAAGCCGGTTGAGTTTCTTGTGAATAGCCAGCAAGCATTCCGAATTCCGGTTCCGCTTCACGTCACGGTGTACTCGCGCAAGATCGGCCCCGAGTCATAGGAGGCCGCCCGCATGACGGCCTTCGTCAAATCCATCGAATATGTCGAGATAACGCTGCCGGGCGGCGTGGCTGTTTCGGTCAATCTGACCAAGAGTCAGACGATTGACGACTGTGTGCCGTTTTATACAGTAAATCTCGATTCTAGTGTCCTTGATAAGTGTAGGGCGCGCTACGTTGACGTAAAATTCGAGGCTGGCCCAAAGGTTACTGCTCAGCGTGGGCATTCGGATGGCACCGCCATTGTCGGGATTTTCGTTGTAGAATACGATACAAGCGGCGATATCTCCGTCCAACAAGGGACGTTTGATTTTCTCGCTACCGAGGGCAGCACGACCGAAGCGATTACGGCGGTTACTATAAACAAAGCGTTTTGCGTTATTGCCTGCAAGAACGACAGAAATGCTAATACTTGGTCTCACGGGCACGTCAAGGTAAAATTTAATTCGACTACCGAACTTGATTTTAATAGACGTGGTACTTCAGAGACACTCGATGGTCATTATTACGTGGTCGCGACCGCGGGGACGGATTTTTCAGTCCAGCACATAACAATGGCACCTGCTAACGGCGATGAGACAGATACAGATACCATTACAGCGGTCACCCTGAATAAGACATTTGTTTATAATACCTATGATACTGGGGAAGTTGGGAATGATGTTAAAGACGCGGGTTGGGTTATTGATTTGCAAGACACCACAACTGTTCGTGCCCGTCGTGCGTTTGACTCTTTTGGAGGTTCGCCAGTTGGTGCTGCCGGCGATTCGACCATAGAGGCACAAATAATATCAGCGGGCGGAACCGAATTCTCCGTCGAGCGAGCCGAATGTGATTGGGCAGACTCGCTGACGAAGGATAACACTATTACGGAGATTGATCAGACTAAAGCGATAGTTGTCGCCGGTGGCTACCAAGGTGTTATGAGTGCCACCGCGACGGGTACTGTACCTAATTTCTTTGCTATTCTAGATTTCACCAGCGACACACAGGTGACCGGCACTAGAGCGACAAATACCTCAGTAGACGGCACGACGTTCTTCGAGGTCGTGGAGTTTGTACTGGCGGGGGCGGCGGCAACGCAACAGGGCGCAACGTCTATTCAGTTGGTGATGTAATGGTACAAATCGCTCGACCAGATAGTGATATTTCCGCAGGAGGGTGGGAACCTCAAGGGAGTACCGCTGAATCTACTTTGTGGGAGAGCTTGGACGAGGTCTCAGCCAACGACGGCGTTGATTATATTGAGGCTTTAGACGGCGAGAATATCACCTGCGAGGTGGGGCTTGACAGCTCTATTAGTGATCCTGGCGGTAATACGGATTACTTCCTCAGATGCCGGATGCAGAGTACTGGTTCAGGTGGTCCTGAACGAGTACAATTAGCACTCTTTGAAGGCGCGACACAGAGAGCCATATCGGGGAACTTCGTGAACCGTGCCTCTTGGGCTGACAAGTTTTACGAATTAACGACTGGTGAGGCCGATGCGATTACGGCCTTTACAGACTTGCGTCTCAAGATCATTTCGAGTAGCCTGACCGCCACGGAAGACATGTGGGTTACCCAAGCTTTCTTTGAAGTGCCAGACGCTGCCGCTAGTGCGGACTATCCGCCGATCGATAGGAGTGTGATAATACAACCATGAGAACAGATCTGCATTTAGGTCATGTCCATATCGATCACCGAGCCGGTGACGGCGGTGTTTTCGAGGACGACATTGTTGGCTGCAACCATTGTCAGGCAGCGATGCACAGAAGCGAATGGAGAAAGAAAGGAGGCTATTGCTCTTGCTGCGACTCACCACTTTGCAACGCATGTGCGGAGGAGACGAAGCGCAGTGGCTGTCTGCCTTGGCGTAAGTTCGTAGACGAACAGCTGGACGCACAGTATCACCGTGATCAGAACGCCAAGGTGTTAGGACTATAGTTGAAACTCCAATTGGAAGGAAGTTGAAATGCCCGGTTATGCAGGACACGTTTCAATAACTCCGTCGACGACCGACGACAACTACACGTTGGAGGCGGACGCCAACGGTGACCATGCGACAGTGCGGCACGTATCGTGGG
>SDBT01011971.1_pt1 | contig 13936 bp, 12 predicted proteins | sample 2277101 | NCBI WGS metagenome assembly SDBT01 (sample SAMN10404973, study PRJNA504765) | marine sediment metagenome | isolation source: marine sediment core GS10_PC15, 103 cmbsf | place: Arctic Ocean: Southern Knipovich Ridge | collected 2010 | reverse complement strand
TTCTTTCTTTAGTGTTAATAAATTTTATTATAAATAATACAGATACTGTGAATATAAGAAATGTAAGTAGTCTTATCATATTTTCTTCCATTATTCCTTCTCCACCCATGTATCGATCTCTTCGGCCAGAACATGCATCCGGTCAACGACGATTCGCATTTCGTTTTCCTTGTCTTTCTCATTGGTGTAAAACAGTAGCGTGACCATTTGTATGAGGTTGCCGAACATGTTGGCGAACATTTTCCTGTCGCTCTTTCTCATTTCGCCGCCTTCTCAATATGATATCCGTCCCTGGTCTGGTCGGAGAAGTAATAATGGACGATGCGACGGCTTCTTTCGACTTTTTTCGCCACTTTCCCGATGAACAGGAAGAGTGCTTGTCTCTCACTGCGTGCATAGCAGTAGAGTTTCATGGTGTATCCATACCAGTTGAACGAGCCCTTATACAGGTTCTTATTATTTTCCATATCACAGCCCCAGCATCCCCTTCGCCTCCAGAAAGATGCAGTCCCTCCGGTGCCTCGGCTGCCTGGACGGGGGCCACTGGACATGCCCGCAGAAGAAGCAGCATGTGTCGTGTCCCCTGTACATGGGCTCGCCCGACCTCTTGAACCAGCGCACCCACAGGGCCAGCGCCCTTTTCTCCCTGTTTTTCTCTTTCTCTTTGAAGACGTCCATGATATTCTATGTCGAAGATCGGTTCCTTTCGGCTGTTTTCTCCGATCTTATTTGTCTATAGCTATGACCATAAAGATTATTAAACATCTGCCTGGCCCGTTCCCTTGAAAACCTGTGCCTCCTAGCAATGTCCGCGAGGTTCCAGAACTGGCGGGTGAAGAGGTCATCGAAGTCCCGTAGCAGGCCCTCGCCGTATTTAGCCTCAAGCCTCTTTTTGAACATATGTTTGTTTTTTATTATCAGGGTTGTGGGCATAATGTTTCATAATTCATTGGAGCGGAAGACTGGGATCGAACCAGCCGCCTCCATGCGGGAAGCATGGCACCCCACCTTGGGGCTTCTTCCGCGAATGTATCATTCTCTATTTTGCCTTTATGGCTAGATAAGTCATGTCTCCCGTGTTCTTTGGCAGAACCAATACGACTTCGTCCACTTCCAGCCTGTCGTAGTATTGCTTATTATCAATGTAAACGCTAGTGTAGAGGCCGAGATTAGAGTCTAAATCTTTGGTGGCATTCCGGAACTGGCCAAGGGTCATGGTTTCTCTATCAGGCATGACATTCCCCTCCTTGTGTTAAAGGGAAAGCCAGGCGGAGGGAAAGGAGACGGGGAGAAAAAGACAAACCCCCGAAAACTCCGCCTGGCACTTCCCAATCTATGTTCTTATTATACACCAATTTCCGGGGTTTTGGATTTTTATTTTTGGGGATGATTTTTCGCTGATTCCTGCTCACTCCCTGGGGTTGGTAACAGATTTTTGTCCCTCGTAGAGTCTTTCCAGCACTTTATATGTAGGCTTCAATATAACCATGATCTGCTGCCTTTCGGGTAAAGTTTTCCAATGCTCTAACATACGATGTAATTTGCTATGCAATCTATGGGGCAAGTAAATCTTATCATCAGGCCTTAAAGCTCCATGGCATAAGTCATTATGATGAAGGTCAATGGTATCAGCATTAGTTCTTCCTTCACAGCCTTTATTCGCTAAACCTACTTTACGAACAGCTTCTTTCTGCTTATTAGTTCGAGGCAAACTTGCGGATATCTTCCGAGCTTTCTTGGAATTCTCAGAAGAAGTTTTTCGACCTTTATCTGATTTGTTATAAGCAGTTATGTTTCTGCAGCCAGTTTTACTGCCATTTTTATGAGCAGCTTCTAGTTGTGCTTTAGTTCTAGACAAACTTGCAGATGCTTTTGTCGCTTTTTTGAGGTTTTCACGAGCAGCTTTGCTATTTTTAGATGAGCGCAGAAGGCCTTTACTCACAGCTTTACCATGAGATGCTACCCTTGGATCAGATTCTTTAGTTAAACTTTTATTCCAAGAAGACATTTTACTTCCCATTACTCTCTAGGATTAATAAATGTTCTTTTCCCTTCGTACAATCCAATAGCTGATGCGCCAATCATTAATCCGACCAAAAGATAATCTATAATCAACTTTGGATTAATTGGTAATTCAGTGTATAGCATGGCACCCACCCCCAGCAGCAGACCCACGCCCATCGTCATCAGCGATTTCCACCTGTCTGGTATGGCGGGCACCGTCTTGTATATCACCCCCAGGATCACGGTCAGGATTACTGGTAAACTGTAATAGCCAATGCTTATCTCCATCGTTTTGTCCTCCCTCTAAGGTTTAATCATCAATATCCCATGCTTTTCCTTATCCCAATTGCGAGTATCGAGGTGCAGCCAGCCTACACCGTCCTCGATGGCAGTGATATGCTGGAATACCCCCGAATAGGGGTCTTTCTTGATGGCCTGCCTAACCTCCTCGGCGGACACGTCCCTGAACACGCAATCCAGCGCCCTGCCGAATTTGTGCTGACTCAGCAGTGCCCCTATGCAGTCCCAGGGGCGCCAGCCCCTATAGTGGTTCCGTCCTCCCCACCGCCAGTCGTTCAGTGTGATCGGCCCATACACGTCCCTGAGCCAGTCGACGGTCTGGAGCGCACGGTCGTCGAACATCAGCCAGAGCTTGTCATCGCCGAGGTGTCTGTGCGCTTCGTAGAAATCCTCCGGCAGCAGCTCGTATGTCTGAAAATGCTTGGGTTTATACATTTTCGGCGGTCTTTGTCTCATATGCAGCTATGACTTCCGGCGTATGAAGCTTCTCAGCTACTGCTCTCGACATCACATCGTTTCCAGAAGGGTCATCCCCTGGCATTATCCAGCTTCGATGGTATTTTTTTAATACTTCTTTTCCTTCATCGAATATTCTGGTTATTCTGCGGACTGAGATACGTCCAAGATCATCAATTACTCGGTCATAGTCAACCAATTCAGCAATTCCGGTTTTATATTGCTCAAGAGTATCATGACCACTTGCTACATAACCACTTGCTAATCGCTCTAACGCAAAATCAGTCAAAACCTTACTCTCAGTAATTGCCGCAACAATATCCTTACTTTTATCATCCCACCCTTCCATATTATTTACATTGGCAGGTGTCATGGGATCACCGTAAGTTTCGTCTATAATCTCCCCATCTTTGAGATATTCAGTGACTATTCGGACTTGTATGTTCCCATTCTCCGTAACCGAGTGATGAAATCTTTGTTGTTTTTCCATTTTACTTTTACCTCAATAATGATTCAGAATTGAGCTCTATAAGTTGCACCTATTCTTATTCTACTGTTATTGGCAAAGTTTGCGTCTGTTATGTCTGTTTCTGTTCCCCCTTCGGTTACTTCAAGAATTGTTATATAACTTTTATTTACTTCAACAAAAGCGTAATATTGATTAGCAAATGTTACGCTGGCTAAAGAGATTGCAGCTGCTGCGAACGCTGCAGTATTATCTACACAGGCAAAAGGAAGACCACCAAGACGAGTATTACCATTTGACGAACCTTTTGAAGTTAGTATCATGTAGCCGGATACAGTAACTACATTACCAATTTTTGTATAATATCCAGTAGTATAGCCTGCATCATAGGTAATTCCAACCTTCAAGCCACTAAACGTCAAATCGAATGTCCACGTTCCCTCCTCATAATCATCCAGCGTGTTTGGGTCTGCGCTTGGATTTGCCCCAGCTGGGAAGCCCAACTGTCCGTGGCTGAACGCTATAGCCCCGGAGGTCGTGAACGGGAACGCCCCGCCGTTCGAATTGATGCCATCGATCTGGAGCGTCTCCCCGTCGTGTGTGTGCGCCGTGTTCACGAGGTCCAGCGCCTCGATCTTCTTCGTGATCCCGACGCTGATGTCCACTATCACCAGCTCGTCATCGTCCGCGGCGGCTGCCAGGTTTGCCAGGTTGGATATCTTTATATCAGCCATCTCTCTCCTCCTTCGTGAATTCTATTATGCACTCCAGCGCGGCGAAGTCGTCCGCGGACAGAAGCCTGTCGGGCAGGCCCCTCAGATCTATCACGAGCCTGCCGCAGTCCAGCTCGGACTCCAAGCCCAGGAGTTCCGAGAACTCCCTCTGGAACGGTATAGGATTCTCCCTGAAGCTGAACACGTTGGGCGAGGCCTGGGTCAGATTGCCCTTCTCGTCCCTGTCGGCGTGCTTCTCTATCAGGACCTGCCTCTGCTGGTCGAAGGGTATCTCTATGCTCCTTATCCTGAGTACCATCTTCTTCAGCTCGAAGGCAATCCTGGTGGGCAGGTCGCGGCAGGACGACAGCCACTCGATGCTGCTTGCCTGCTGCATCACATCCCCGCACTTGCCGCACGTCCTGGCCTGGCCCCTTCGCATTACCTCTATGTCGGAATTCTTAATTATTAGTTTTTTTTCTTCAGTGTCCGGTAGTTTCTCTGTCATTTTCTCATTCTCCAATCAAATTTGCGTTTTCAGTGGAAATATGTTATAATATATATATGAAAAAGAAAGTAATATTTTGCACAATACTGATAATGTTTGTCCTTTCTCACGGCTGCGGAAACCCAGACCCGCGATACCAGAAAATATATGACTGGCAGGATAGAGAACTGATTTCCTGCATACGGGATTCAGGAACGAACCCGACCAACACGGAATATGAGCTAATGGACGTATATAGTATGATATCCTGGATCGCCAGGAACATAAAACAGACGCCCGATAAAAATGATTTCTGGCAAACCTCTTGCCAAACCCTGATAAGAAGAGAAGGTGATTGCGAAGACCATTCCATATTGCTTTGGGGATTTTTGAACGAAAGAGGCTTCCCACAAAACCTAAACAGGATAGGATGGCTCGAAGACAAAAAAAATGATGCAAGCCATATGGTCGTGATATTGCACTTCGCAGACGAAACTCTAGTGATCGACCAGACCAGTGGATATCGAAAAATTTCCGAATTGGATTCATATCTCCGAGACCACCCTTTCACTTCCCTGATTTTCGAGTTCAACCTTCATTCCATTTGGAAATACTAATTTTTGCATTCTTCTTTCTCTGCCATTTCAATTTTCTATCACTTTTTTCTCTCGGTCTAGTTGTTTTATGGCTCCCAACATAATGGAAATCAAGGAAGATATTTCCGCACCATCAGCAGCCATGATTTTATTGCCTTCTTCATCAAAAGTGTACGGTTCATCATTCTCGTCTCTTGGATAGAAATCACCGCCTGCCTCTTTCTGTTTTAATCCAGCTTGCCTATAGATGGGTTTAGGTAGTGTTCTGTAGTCAAGCATTGGCAGACCGAAAGTCGTTTTCTTCGTCGGATGCTTCTTGATTGAGAGCAGTGCTTCTAAATCCGAAACCATTCTGCCATTTTGCAACTCCACGCCATCTTCGAACCAACCTAAACAGCCTCTGTCATCAAGTGTTTTATAATTTATATCTCCCCAATATTGAGTGTCACTGCCAAGATCTGTAGCGCCTGCTGCTCCTACGGGAAATACTTCACCCGTCTGACTATATATGCCCACCTTTCCACTATTCCCATAACATGCTACATATGCTCCACCTCCTGCTCCAGTAGAATCAATTATTGTACTAATATAACTGTACATAATAATACTTTCAAAAGATTTTGGCGCATTATTTGTGTCAGTACCAAATCGAAATTTACCTAAATTAGTAGTATCTGGAAATATACAAAGCCTTTCATTGTCATAGTCAATGCCCATGTAGTAAGTACGAGTATTTCCATGAAATTCTATAAGAGAAGAAGCACATCCAGTAGCTGAATAGAATTTAATATCACCACCTAATTCAACTATTATATATACTCCACCCTTCACTGTGAGCGCATCCCCTGAACCTATCTGGTAAATCATAGAAGCACCATCCCAAGACTGATAGGACGATGCCGTGCTCCCGACGAAGAACTTCGCCAGGTCGCTGTCCGAGTCGTCGATGCCCAGTATGAACCCGCCCTCGCACGTCCAGGCGTCCACGTCCACCGTCCCGCCTTTCAGGTAGCAGTCGCCCTTCCCCGGCGCGAGGTGCAGTGTGATGGTGCCCGACTTGTTGATCCCGTCCCCGAGCTGCGAGTCCCCGACGAGGCTCCTCGGCCCCTCCACGGTTATGTCGCTGGCGGTGGGTCCGGTGGGGGCGATCACCGTCTCATCGCTATAGATGCTCGCGTTGTACTCCCTGCACTCCAGCTCGAAGCCTATCCCGCCCCTGGTTATTCGCTCGATCTTGAACGTGTCGGCGGATAGAAGCCTGATAGGCTTATGCAGCGTCACCACATCCCCACGGGACAGGTCCCTGCCCTCCATTCCTATAGACACGGGCACACGCCTGTCCGAGTACAAGGAGCGGTTCTTCAGGTATGAAAGCACCTTCTCCGCGGTGACATCCTCCAGCACGAAGGGTAATGAGTATGTCCTGACCACGCCGAAGGTGTGCACGCCGATATTGACCTCCTTGAATGGCATGTCCTCGTCCAGGGGGTTCAGGGAGTACTGCGCTATGGCTGTCTTCAGAGCATCGTTGGACGGCGTTATGGACACGTCCCCGATCTCGGCGTTGTCATAGTATCCGTCGTTGTCCCCCAGGCTAAGCACGCTGGCACCCGTCCCGTCTATCTCGATCTCCCACTCGCCGTCGGCGTTTCTCTCGACGGTCGCCCTGGCGGGGAACAGCAGCTCGTTCAGAATGTCCCTTGCCTGCTGCTGCTTCGTCACGGCCCCGTCGCAGTACATGTCCGTTATGGTGTCGAGCGCGGTGGCACCTGCGGCGAAGGATACAGCATTGATATCGTCGCCCAGACCCCAGGTAGTATTAGACAGGAGGTTCCCGATTACCGTGGCGAAGTTCCTCTGCATCGCCATGCTACCCATCTCAAGCCCGTACACGTCGGCTGTCAGCTTGTGGAAGCCCCCGGAGAAGTCCATCTGCTCAGCGGTGAAGCGCAGGAAGGCATATCCGGAATAGGTCGCCTGCGAGCCGTCGTAGAACGTGTACTCGCTTGTGTCCACCAGCACGCCGTCCCGCTTCACGCCTATTCCGTTGGCGTGGTCCACCCACAGGCCCTGAACTATCCCGTATCCCACCAGGTAGTCGTATTCGTCAGTCCCCGTGTCGTTCTGGATGTTCCTCAGAGGCACGTTGCGGCACTTCCCGAAGCATATGTTCACAGGCTCACCCAGGTCTATCGCGGTGGCCGTGAACTCGTCCGTCGTGACCACGTCCAGGGGCAGCAGGGTGTCAAGTATCCAGTCGTCCCTCGACTCCATGGTGAGCTCGACGGTGTCACCGATCCTGTAGTCCACGATCTTCCCCCGGAACTCGAACTTCAACGGCTCCTCGAACTCGGACAGCATAAAATAGCGCCCGTCCTCAGTGGTCAGGAAGTCGCCGTCCTCAGCGAGGAGGAAGCCAATATCAACAGGATCGTTCTCGGCCCTCCGTATCTTGACCCACTTATCCCGCAGCTCCTGCACGTTGGCCAGCCCGTCCCAGGTCCTCTCCCTGTACATGTACATATTAGCGACGATACCAGACATGACGAGGGCGCCATTGCCGTCGTTGTGCGCGTTCAGCCCGTATATGTACCGGAAGTCCTTCTTGGACGTGTTGAGGGTAACCGACAGAGTGTCCAGGAGATCGGTGTGCCCAACGTCGGAATAGATGTAGCAGTAGATTGTCCCATAGGCGCCTATCTCTTCCTTCCTCTCCACCACGAGGTAATACCTGGTGTTGGCTGCCCCGGTGTAGTGGTCGCTGGTGCGCGCCCCGGAATCGACTTCATCGAGCCATATCTCATAGTTCCCCCCGCCGTCCCTGTAAAGGACCACCCCCAGGTAGCTTCCGCCGCCGGAATCTATGTCATCGTAACTTTCCACGGAGTTAGCCAGTATCAGGGTGCCCTGCTCGGTGTCGTTGGTCGACGCGGTGATCTCCACCTCAAGGTGTATTCTGAAGTTCCTGGAGAAGTACCCGGCACCCATGTCCCGGTAGACCCAGGCGTCCTCGTTCTCGGTGAGTCCGGCGAAGGTGATCGTCTGGTTGGGAGCGACTGTTATCCGTGCGTTAGGGTCGGTCTCAATGTAGTCGGTGTGGAAGTCCTGAAGGGACTCGAAGACGTAGGGGCCGCGGTCTGCACCCAGGTTTCCTTCATTGGCGAAACTGAGGGTGACGGCAGAGCCCTGCTCCACCCCGTAGTAGATGTCGGAGAGCTCCTCGCTTATGGCCGGGAAGTCAAGGAGACTTCCCCGGTAGTATCTATCGGAGGCGTCGTAGAAGTCCCTGTTGGCGAAGCTATGGGTGCCATCCAAGAGAATGTCGGCCATGATCACCGTGGAATATGAGGGGAGTATACTAGCCATCTCAGATCAACTCCCTGAATTTTATAGTGTTGCCGCTCGCCACGCCATGGTACACAAGGCTCCCCTCGTAGGCGTCGTCGCGGAGGCAGAGGTGCGCCCTGCTCGTGTCGCCGTCGTTCTCGTACAGCACCAGGGGCTTGGACACGTCCATGTTATTCAGCGCCCATAGGCTGGTCTCATTGGACTCCTTCCTCATGTCGAACCCCAGCGTGCCCTCCCATCCGATTATGCCCAGGCCCACGCGCTCCCTGCCGCCGGAGGCCAGCTCTATGTCCTCGTATGCCTTCACGGAAGTCCTCGAATAGGTGTTCTTGGTGATCTCGGTGATGGAGTCCAGCACGACCGCGGAACCCACCTCCCACTTCGTGGTGTAGCTGCCCACGGCGGTGGCGGAGGCGGGGATGAATATCCTCATCCACTGGTAGTTGAACCCCGTGAGCGGTATGTAGACTTTGTGCCGGTTGACTATCTCATCCAGCGCTATATCTATTATCCCGCTGTCATACTGGATCGGCGCATTGAAGTTGACCTCGTTGTCCCCCTGTATCTGCACCTCGTCGAAGTTCACATCGTTCAGGACAACGGCGACCACCGATTTGGCAGCGAGGAAGTCGAACTTCAACAGCCAGTCGTTGACGTTGACGTCACCTGCCCTAAACCTGCGCTTCAGGTGCCAGTAGTCCTCCACATTGCCGTCCGGGTAGCTGGCGTCCTCCGTCCTGGATGTTATCGTCCCAAGGTTGATAAAGTCGTTGCTTATTATGGTTACTGGCATATATTATCTCCCTTTTGCCCCCTCCTGCATCATGGCCCTTCCCTTCGATCCCCTCAGGAACTGCTCGATGCCCTTCACAACCTCCCTGCCGGTCTCCCTGGGGGTCTTGCTCTCGTTTATGACAAGATTGATCTCCGTCTTTCCCATTCCGGCGCTTCCCCCGTTGGACAGGGGCACGACCGCCTCCGTACCGTGGAGCATGACAGGGTATCCGCTCTCGGGGCCTGAGAACACGCCGCCGTATTTAGCTTCGTATGGTCCTAAGCGACGATCAAGCTTCCCGAAGTACCAGGCCAGGCTCTTGGTGTTCATTGTCACTGAGTAAAGGTTCGATACGGCGCGACTCACTGCGTTTTCTATAGCATCCAATTTAGCATTATCTATAGCCACGGTCACTTCAGCCGCCGGTGCCGCAGGAGCAGCTATTGCCGCTGGTGCTGCGTCAGCCGGATCTGCCTTCGGTGCAGCAGGAGCAGCAGGAGCAGCTGGTGCAGCAGGAGGAGCCGGAATTGCGGGTATGGTTACTGTCACCGGAGGAATCACGGGGGCAGCCACAGTCACAGTAAAGTCCTCCGTGGTCAGGGCCAGGTCTACTGGAATACCGGCTGCGATATCCGAGGCGATGCTCGTAAGATCGACACCCATTCCCTCAAGACTCGTGGCTATGGCAAGATTGCTCTCCTCTATCGCTATAAGACCTGTGCCTTCCTGTTCAATATCATCTTGCATACCTTCCAGCGCATCTATCATATCACTGTATATCTCCTGGTACGCGGAGGACGGCCTCTGGTACGTATCCTGGGCGAGGTTTAGGTAATCCATCCATAGGCTCTGCAGCTCCTCCGCCTGCTCCGGCGTGGTCACCTCAGGGAAGGCGTCTATCATACCCTTGACGATCCCCATCCTCTCCATGGCCGTGGCTGGGCTGGCCAGGCTGGTCTGAAGGTCGTATATTGTGCTGCTTATGCCCTTGACTATGTTTTCCCAGCTGCTGATCGACGCTTCGATCTCCTTGGCCGCCTCGGACTGTGCCAGGGCCGCCCCCATCTCCAATTCGTAGGTCTGTGTCGCTGTGTCGATCAGATTTTGATAGTCTTTCCCGGTTACATCCGACCATCCCTTGATCTCCTCCATCAAGGTGACGAACTCCTGCGTGAGGTCGTATATGGCGAGCTCCTCCGGGGCCAGCCCTGCTCCGGGGGTTTCCGCTTCGAGCAGTTCTCCTAGGCGCCGGGTCAGACTCTCCTCCAGGGTTTTTTCCTGCTCCTCGGCCAGGCGGTGTATTGCCACGATCCTTGCTTGTTCGACCGCAAGCAGCTCCTCGGTGGCGTTCCCCAGCTCGTCATACGCCAGATCCATATCCTTGAGTTTGTCTACCATGTCGTCGAACTGGTCGCTTACACCTATCACCTCCCACTGGAAGTCGGTGAGCGTACCAGTCAGTTGGGCGATTTGCCTGCTGATGTCTTCCCAGGCCTCGGTCTGGGTGTCTTGGAGATCCTGAAGTTCCTGGTTGTATGCATTAGTAACTACTGCCATTTCGTCTATTGTCAGGTTCAGTTCTATTGCCTCTTCTTGTAAATCCAGATACTTTTTATCAATTTGAGACAATTCATAACCGTATTCGGACATGGTGCCCTTAGCGATAATATCCTCAAGAGGTTCTATAAAGTCTTTCTGCATCTCATCAATAACATGTGCAATAATCTCTTCCCTTCTGATCTCAACTGCTGCTATGTCTTCTATCGAACCACCTAAATCCTTGATCTCCTTTTTCCAGGTGTCCACTTGTTTATTAGCGGATGCCGTTGCTTTTTCAAGACCTGTGATTTCTCCAAGCATGCCCGCGATTTCAGAAGATACGTCCCTTATTTTTATTTGAAGCTCTGACCACATCCTGACATCCGGAGCGCCTGATATCCCAGTCGTTGGAAAACCAGGTGGCGGACCTCCTATAGGACTTGTTTCCAATCTGCCGCCCTGCTGGAATCCTCTATTCATGGCTTCGATGAGATCTTTGTTCCTCCTCGTAGCTTCCTTGTTCAAAACGAAAACATACTCATCCTTCATTCCCCAATTAAGTGCTCCAGGGGTCGCACCAAGGAAAACATCATCTTCTGTGCCTGATCCCTCCTTTATCCTTCCTCCTTTCGGATGCCTTTCGAGCCATCCACCTTCTGCATAGGCTCTTTCAATCTTTGCCACATTAGCCATGCCTGCCAACATTGCTGCAGCACCTGCCGCTGCTGCAACATATGGATTAATCTTCATACCCCAGAGAATAGCTCTTTGGACTGTTTGAATCACATCAATCGTGATTGATGCTAACGCAAAAATTTTGGCGGCTTCGAACGCTTCACTGTTTTGTTCACCTATGAATTTGAAGAAAGTCGCCCAGTTATCCGTCATAATCTTGGTGCCGGCAAGGACCATTTCCACATGAGCCCTGTGAAGTTTCTCTTTTTCACTTGCCGCCCATTTTTCAGCGGTTACTTCAGCATCCTTTGCTCCCAATACATTTTTTAATAGTTCAGCGTACTCCTCTTCCTGCCTATCTATGAGTTGCGTGGTAACATCGAAGTATTCCTCCCCATAGCCACGCATATCCTCGTACATATCACGCATGGCAGTGAGCTGCTCTATGGTGGCTTTCTTGGGAAGTTTGAGAGGGGGAATTGCTTCCATCTGCTCTCTAAACCTTTTTATCGCTGATTCCCAATCGAAAGTAATCGGGAGGGGCTGATCCCTTATCTGCAGCCAGTATTCGCGAATGAAATTCCCTGTTTCTTTTGTCGCTTCCTCGTTCTGGATTTTAAACTTTGCGAAGTATTCGTCCCAGATCCTATCAATTCCACTTACGTAAGTTTGCAATTCTTCCTTGGGAGGCAGTCCTGGAGGTGGCAGAGGCTTCTCCTGCTCCCTCCTCAGGCTTTTGAGGGCCAGCACGCTTATCCTTATTTGTTCATTGTATTCGGCGATTGTGTCATTCACTCTCCCAATCGCTTTACCCGTGGCACTGGCAGCGGTTGCATAGAATGTGTGGGTTTTCTTAAATTCCTCGAAATTCTCCGCGAACATCTTCTTGCGTACCTTCAACAAGGCAATTTCCTTGTGTGCATCGGAAATCCGCTTCTTGAGAAACTTCTCGTGTGTGATAGCCTCGTCCTGGATTTTCTTGATCCACTCGATCCATCTTCCCATCATCGCGCCGAGCGCCGCACCCTTTTTTCCATATATCAGCAATCCCACCAGGCCCCACTTCACCACGTCCGGCTTGCTGAGTACGTATTTGGTGATTTCCATCAGCGGATCGAACAATTCTTTCTTGAGTTGCTTGCCCTTCTCGATCATGTCGGGGATGTTCCTCACGATCCTCTCGTATATTGTGTTGCCAAGGCGCTCTATCTCCTCCGACAGCTTCAGGACGTTGACCCCGAACTTCTCCCAAAGGTCGATGCCGAGCCTGGCGATAGTCTTTATGGCCACGTTCTTTATCACGTCGAGGAGAGTGCTGAGGTTCTGCGTGTTTATTAGGAATGCCTGGTTGACTGAACCGGCGGCCTTGCTCATCTCTTCGAGGTTCCTCGCGTAGGTCTCGGACTGGGGGCCTGCCAGTTTGACAATGCCGGAAAACGCGCGGATGTTGGGGAACAACTTGGCGAACTCGTCCTTATTGTTCTCCACGACCTTGTTCAGCTTCCCGAGAATGTTCATAAAGCCCTGCTGCTGGATGGCCGTGGCGCCCGTGGCTATCCCGAACTTCTCGAACATCTTCCTGGCCTCGTCCGTCGGCGACAGGAGCGTAGCTATGGTCTGCCTCAGGGCGACTATGGTCTCTTCCGCGTTGGTTGATGTTGTGGACAGGGTGGATACCGCGGCGAACATCTCCTCAGTGCTGAGGCCAGCGATCTCGAACATGCCAGCCAGCCGGCCGATGTTCGCTGAAAGGGTCTGGAAGGTGATCTTGCCCTGCTTGACGGCCATAAACATCTGGTCGAAGATGCCCATCATGTTCTCGGCGGCGATGTTGAAGGTGTTCATGATCGTCACGCCGCCCTCGACCACGGTGAACGCGTCCGTCAGGCCGCCCTTCGCAGCCTTGGCCGCATCGGCAATAAACCGCACGGCTTCGGCAGGCTTGACGCCAGCCGACAGTGCTTGGTACAGGGCTCTGGTGAGTGTGGTAGCATCCCCGAGGATGGCGGGCAGCTTGAGGATCTCGTTCCTCAGCATACCCATCATAGGAATGATGTCGCCCCGGAGCATGGTGCCGACATTGGTCATGGCCGTCTGGAAATCGGCGAAGACCTTGATCATCTTCCTCGCGGCCATCGTGGCACCTAGGGCTATGAATGCGCTCCTGAGGCTGAAGATATTCTTGGTGAGGCGCTTGGCAGCATTGCCGAGACGGGTAAATCCGGCCTGCAGCGGCTTGATCGCCTTCATTGACTTCTGCATGCCGACCATGAACTTCTTGGTATCCAGGGTCAGGGATGCGACCATCGCGCCTACGTTTATCACTTCTTCTCCTTTTTCTTAGCTGCCTTGCGCACAGCCTTCATGCGTGCCTTGATGTCGGCCATGTCATCCACGGTCTCCTTGTCCATGAGCTGTTCGAGCTGCCAGTTGAGCTTGTATATCTCGCTGGCGCCCTCCCTGGACTCGGCTATCCGCAGGGTGCCTATCTGGTCGAGCTTCTCGCGGATGCGTATGACGGACATGTGCTTGTACTTGCCCCAGAACCTGTCCTTGGGCAGATTGAGTAGGAAGTCC
>SDBT01011970.1_pt1 | contig 13936 bp, 12 predicted proteins | sample 2277101 | NCBI WGS metagenome assembly SDBT01 (sample SAMN10404973, study PRJNA504765) | marine sediment metagenome | isolation source: marine sediment core GS10_PC15, 103 cmbsf | place: Arctic Ocean: Southern Knipovich Ridge | collected 2010 | reverse complement strand
AAGCACCTTGGTCTCTGCGGTAGTCTCACCAAGAAGTCTTGCTATTTCCTGTGCCGTTTGCATCTGGCGGGAGATGACTTCCTGTGCTCTTTTTAGAGTCTGGGCTTTCATTTCCTGATAAGCCCTTCTGGCCTCTTCCTCTTCGGATATATCAATGAAGATACCGCAATAGAGACCCTGGCCTTCTATGGGAAAGATACCGAGCCTTACGCTGACGTTAAGCTCCGAAATCCGCTCCTTGGCCGTAAGTGAGCCGCCGCCCTCGATTGCGCGCTCGAAACAATCCGAATGTAACAACTCCCTGGCAAATCGATCCAGAACTTTTTCGTTGCCACAATGAAACATTGTCAAAAATGCGGGATTTACATAACGTATCCGTGTGTCCTTATCGACAAGCAGAATACCGTTAGGTGTATGCCGCAATATTGCGCTGGTGTGGGTAGCTATGTGGTTATCTGGAAGTTCCATGCCAATTCCTCTTTTATTCGATGCCCTCTGCGGGATGCTCAGATGTGTTATTCTCCAGAATATCTTTTAACCTCTTGTGCAAAGTCTCTACACTGTCCTGCGCACTTAGACTGCTTATGACTTCATCGTTGATTGTCCAATTGATACCCTCGCCACAATGTTCCATGCAGAACGAGCCCTTCAACTCAACTTTATCCTGAAGATTCTCCTTAGCCAGGAGATCCTTGAAGCTGTTAATCACTTGCCTGGCGCCTTTAACATGACACGAACTACCCACACAAACCGTTACAGTAATCATTGAGTATTCTCTTTCAACTTTTGGCTGCGACCCTGCTCGGTCGATAGAGCAATTTCGCTGGCGGCAGCCTTGCGTTTGGTGGTGGCTAATTCGCTTGTATCTGATAGCGTCAAGGCCCCTGTGGGACAAGCCTGGACACAGGCGGGAGGCTCACCCACCTTTGTCAACTCAATGCACAAGTCGCATTTTACTATGGCTTTATCGTTAGGTGACATTTCTATCACACCAAAAGGACATGCCATTAAACAGAACTTACAACCGATACATTTCTCCTGGGTTATCAATACCGGTTCATTCGGACCATCCCGATGAATCGCCAAAGTCGGACAAACCGTCATACACGGCGCATCCTCACAATGGCGACACTGCATAGGAACGGCGAACTTGCCCGCGGCTTCGACCGATACCCTGCTTTTAGGTCTGGGCGATTCGGCTATAGCTTCTTGAAGAACCCTTGTTTGGGAGTGGGCAACCGCACAGGCAATCTCACAACCTTTACAAGCCATACACTTCTCAATATTGACTGAAATGTTTTTACCCATAGAAATCACTACCCTAAAAAAGTGCTTTCTGCTGATAATTAACTCTTACAACACTGATAAAGCCACTATACAACAAAAAGGCTTAATCCGCATCTCAACAACCGCCAACATGACGGGTGAAACGCTAAAAAGTACCGTTATTGAGAGGCTCGAATAAAAAAACCCCTACCCCAAGACTAAATCAGGCCTTAACAGCCATGAAACATGCTACTGCTGTTATTCGTCCCGAATTTGCTCGAAAAGGAGCAATTTTTGACAATCTCAATTATTGCTATTATCTTTTTTGATGAATTGTTCATATTTTGTTGTATTTTAACAGTCATGTCAACAGATTTTGGTCAAAAAACAGCGCCACAAACAAAGTTCGATGTTTTTTTGACAATATCGTTGACTCTAAGTTCATTAAATGCTATAGAACTGAAAGCCTATAGGAAAGGTAGTTTAACCGACTTAATTACTATAATCTGGAGAACATCAAATGAACATCAGGACAAAACATTACGTTGCAGTTTGGTTTTTGGGTCTTTCGTTTATACTGATCGGGCTTATTGCCGTAGCAGGCTGTGAGAAGTCCGAGCCGCAGAGTTCGGCTCCCGAACCGACCGAAGCCGTGGCAGATGCTGTTTCCGACACTGCTGCCAAACTGGCATCTGCAACAGAGCAGAAGACATGCCCCATAATGGAGGGCAAGCCCATCAACAAAGATCTTTTCACCGAGTATAAAGGCAAAAAGGTCTATTTCTGCTGCGCGGCTTGCAAGCCAACTTTTGAGGCCGATCCCGAGAAGTATATTGCAAAACTTCCGCAGTTCAAAAACTGATAACAGGCTGATCCTGGCCTGAGTAGTGTATGATCTGGAAAATCACAGACAATGGCTGAGGATGGATATATCTTTCTATCTTGTTTGCGATTCGATTTGGACCCTTGACGGATTCTTTGCGCTGTTTATAGTGGTTTTATGGGTAAGAATGGGTCAAAACTGTCGAATATAAAATGGAAAGGGTAGAAAAATGAAATCCAAACATCGCAAAAAGTTTCTTGTATTGTTCAGTCTGATTGCTGTAGCTGCATGTGCTTCACTGGTTTATTCTCATTGTCAAATTCCGTGTGGTATCTATGGCGACCAGGCACGTTTTGATGCTATTGAAGAGAACATCAAAACAATCGAAAAATCAATAAAGCAGATCAATGAACTTTCCGCCGCCGAAAAACCGAACATGAATCAGATCGTTCGCTGGGTCAAGAACAAGGGAAAGCACGCCGATGACATCGCTCAGATCGTTACATATTACTTCATGGCTCAGCGGATCAAACCCACTGACAAGGCTGATGCTGCCGTGCATAAAGATTATATCGAGAAAATAACTTTGCTTCACACACTGCTTGTCCGAAGTATGAAAGCCAAGCAGTCGGCCGATCTGGCAAACGTTGTAGAACTCAGAAAGCTACTGGCCGATTTTCATGCTGCATATTTCGGTCTGAGCAAAGTCAAATCATAAGAAGCGACCGTATGCATCCCCAATTGGCAGCAGAAAGGGTGGCGTCAAGTGTGCTGCGTCTCACTCCTGCACCGCCAAAAGGAAAGGCTGCTCCAGAGCCTGGATAATCCACTTAATGAATCGAGCACCGTCGGCGCCATCAATGATTCGGTGGTCATACGACAGTGACAGTGGCAACATCCAGCGGCCCTGAAGGTGCTCATTGATGTAAACCGGTTCCTGACGAGCCCGGCCGATCCCAAGAATGGCTACCTCCGGCCAGTTTAGAATCGGCGAAAAGTAAGTCCCTGCAATCCCGCCGAGATTCGAGATTGTAAAATTTCCCCCCGTCACATTTGCGGGTCCTATTTTTCCTGCACGTGCTTTATCTGCCAAGGCGGTCATCTCTACGGATAATTGCAAAACGTTTTTCTTATCGACGTCACGTATTACCGGGACCAGCAGGCCCCGCTCGGTATCTACCGCTACGCCAATGTTATAGTACTGTTTGTAGATGATTTCGCTCCGGCCGGGATCGATGCTGGCGTTGAACTTAGGGAAAACCTTTAGGGCCGAAGCTATCACCTTTACTAATATGGAAGCAACCGTCAATTTACCCCCGGCCTCTTCGACTTTCTTTGAGTATTCTCTTCGAAATTCCATCAGTTCCGTAGCGTCCGCCGGTCCATATTGCGTTACCTGGGGGACGCTCGACCATGTGTAGCTGAGGTTTTCCACAGTCTTTTTTCGGATACGGGTCATGGGCTCTGTTTTAACTGGGCCCCATTTACTAAAATCAGGCAGATGCTTTGCCGACCGCGTCAGCGCGGCAACGGGCGCGGCTGTACCGGATAACATTGCTTTGGCGTAATTCTTGACATCATCGAGTGAAATTCTGCCTCCGGGACCGCTACCTTGGACTTTGCGAATGTCAACTCCCAATTCACGGGCCAATTGGCGAACAGATGGCGCGGCCGGTGCTGCTGTCTCCGGTGGTTTTTCTTCGATTTGGTCGTGCTGCCGGCGCTGCTCAACCGGCTGGCGGGCAGGTTCGGCCTCTTCGCCTGGATCCCGGTGTGGCTGTGGTTCCGGCACCTGCTCGGGCGTTGGCACGACTTTTTCTTGCTCCAGTGCTGCAGGTTCTGTCTCTACCTTTATGATGACCTGTGCGACATTTATGGTCTGGCCATTTTTTATATGGATTTCGGTGACTTTTCCGCTTACCGGTGAGGGCACCTCAAAAGTGGCCTTTTCCGTTTCAAGCTCAACTATTGACTGTTCTTGTTCGATGAGATCACCGACGGCAACGAGAACCTCTATCACCTCGCCTGATTCAACGTTTTCTGAGATTTCCGGAAGTTTGACTTCTTTAATCATAGGATCGCCCTTTATCAACGTCTCTATTTATGCAATCGTACCTTTTCAAATCGTAACGGGATTGACTTTGTTCGGATCGATGTCTAAATCTTCTATCGCTTTTTTGGGCAGGTCGGTTTCTATCTTTCTATCCAAAGCGAGGCTTTGGAGCGCTGCCAAAGTAATAAAGCGAGCGTCAACTTCGAAATAATCCCGCAACGCTGCTCGACTGTCGCTTCGGCCATACCCATCTGTGCCCAACGCTACAAATCGTCCCGGGAGCCACTTTCCAATTGAGCACGGCAGGGCCTTGAGGTAATCCGACGCCGCGACAAATACAGCTTCCTCGCCCCCAAAACATTCACTTATGTACGGAATCCTGGGTGTTTCGTCGGGGTGCAACATGTTCCAGCGCTGGGTCTCCATTGCATCGCTATATAATTCTTTGTAACTGGTAACGCTCCAGACGTCCGTGGCTACATTGTACCTTGATTCGAGAATCTCCTGTGCCTTTAAGGCTTCATTGAGAATGGCGCCGCTGCCCATGAGATTTGCTTTTGCCCTGGCATCTTTCTTGTTCGACGCCTTGTATCTATACATCCCTTTTAGAATTCCATCACGAACTCCATCGGGCATGGGTGGCATTTCGTAGAATTCGTTCATGACCGTAATATAGTAGATCAGGTTCTCCTGTTTTTCGTACATGCGGTACAGTCCGTCTCGGATGATTATCGCCAGTTCATAAGCAAAAGTCGGATCATAGGCTTTGAGGTTGGGCATCGTATATGCAATGTGGTGGCTGTGTCCGTCCTGGTGCTGGAGCCCTTCGCCAGCCAAGGTTGTTCTGCCTGAAACGCCTCCGATAAGAAAACCCCTGGCCTGGGTGTCGCCCGCGGCCCAGATCAGGTCGCCAGCTCTGGCAAAACCGAACATAGAGTAGAAGATGAAGAAGGGGATGGTATTTATACCGTGCGTAGCATATGCCGATCCGGCAGCAATGAAAGATGCCATCGCTCCGGCCTCGGTTATTCCTTCCTCCAGAATAGCCCCATCTTTCTGTTCGTTGTAGTAGAGAAGACTGTCCTTGTCCACCGGTTCATAGAGTTGTCCCAGATGAGAATAAATGCCTACTTGCCTGAATAATGACTCCATGCCAAAGGTGCGGGCCTCGTCCGGAACGATGGGGACAATCAGCTTGCCGATTTTTTCCTCCCTCAAGAGCTTGGACAACAGACGTACAAAGACCATAGTGCTGGCAATCTCTCGTCCTTCGCTGCCTTTGTAAAACTCCTCGAATAAATCTTCAGACGGGGTGGGAATAGACTCGGACCCAGCCACGCGGGCTGGTACATATCCACCGAGTTGGCTTCTGCGCTGCTGAAGATATTTCATCTCTTCGCTATCATCGACAGGTTTATAAAACAGGACTTCCTGCACCTCACCGTCAGGAATGGGGATTCCAAAACGACTTCTATATTCGAGCGCTTCCTGTTCGTTGAGTTTCTTCTGCTGGTGGGTAATGTTGCGTCCTTCTCCAGCCTCGCCAAGTCCGTACCCCTTAATTGTATGCGCCAGAATGACTGTTGGCGCACCCTTGTGTTCGACGGCGGCTTTATATGCGGCGTAAACTTTTATCGGATCGTGCCCGCCGCGGCGCAGTTTAGCCAGTTGCTCATCCGAATAGCTCTTGACCATCTCCAATAGGCGCTCATCTTTTCCAAAGAAATCCTGTCGGATGTAAGCGCCACCGGCGACAGCGTATTTTTGGAACTGACCATCAGGAACCTGGCCCATTAGCTTTACAAGGATTCCATTTTTATCTCTCGTCAGCAGCGGATCCCAATCGGAACTCCAGACCACTTTTATAACGTTCCATCCGGCGCCTGCGAAAACGGTCTCCAACTCCTGGATAATTTTACCGTTTCCCCGGACAGGCCCATCCAGTCTCTGCAAATTGCAGTTTATAACATAAATAAGGTTGTCCAACCTCTCTCGACCGGCCAGACTTATGGCCCCGAGACTCTCGGGCTCATCCATTTCACCGTCACCCAGAAACGCCCATATCTTTTGATCGGAAGCCTTTTTCAACCCTCGGTCCTCAAGATAGCGATTAAAGCGTGCCTGATAGATCGACATGATAGGAGCCAATCCCATTGAGACGGTTGGAAACTGCCAGAAATCGGGCATTAGTCTCGGATGAGGATACGATGGCAGACCTCCCTCCGGTTTTAATTCACGCCTGAAGTTTTCCAGGTCAAAGCCCGAAAGCCGACCTTCCACGAAGGCCCGGGCGTAGATACCGGGAGCGGCGTGTCCCTGAAAATAGATGACATCGCCAGGCTGACTTTCATTTTTGGCACGCAAAAAGTGATTGAATGCAACCTCATAGAGTGTGGCGGCCGAAGCATAGGTGGAAATATGCCCGCCAATACCGCTTTCGGCGCGATTGGCTCGTACGACCATCGCCATAGCGTTCCAGCGAACAACATTGCTGATCCTCTTCTCCAATTCCAGATTGCCTGGATAAGGGGGCTGCTCGTCCGGTGATATGGTGTTTATATAAGGGGTGGTACCGACGTGGCTTGGCTTTATACCATATCTGCCGGCTCTTATCTGGAGTTGACTGAGCAGATCCCGGACTCTTTCGGGCCCCTCATTCTGGAAAACATTGTCAAGAGATTCGATCCATTCGGTGTTTTCGACCTCAACAAATCTCGATTCCCCTTTTTCCATACTCTGATCTCCTCGTTTGCGATTATTCAACCGTCAGAAATCAAATACTAACCGCTTGGCGTTTTTTACGATCCACACGCCCCCAGTTACGGCTAGCGGGCTATTATAACATGTATACTCAAGGCGGCAATCATTTTATTGCTACTATCGTCAGTTGGATATTGAAATACCAAAAGCACTTATTGAAAAATTCAGGATTGCCGGTTAAAAATGGGATGTAATGTTATACCGTCAATGATGATATGGTTTGGTATAGGTGGCTGGGGTATTGAAAGAGATAATTATTGATATAAATGGCGTAAGCGTTCTTCGCCGGGGCAATTCAATTCTGACCGATTTGACGCTGCGGATCGAAACCGGCCAAAGCTGCGCGATAATCGGTCCGAACGGTTCGGGCAAATCCACCCTCCTGGCCCTGTTGGCCGGTTACATATGGCCTACTAAAGGTACCGTCAGCATTGCAGGCTATTTATTCGGCAGGGTCAACCTCAATGAAATTCGCAAAATAATCGGCCTGATAGAGCCTTCCCGCGCGCCTAAATTCAGCGAAAGAATGACCGCCCGAGACATCGTTGCGACCGGTCTTTTCGGGACCGTTATGCTCCCTATCAATGTAACGATAACGCCTGGGCAGTTAAAAAGCGTGGATAGTGAAATAGCTCTAATAGGATTAACACCCCATGCAAGTGTCCCATTCGGCGAACTCTCAAGTGGAGAGCAGATGAAAACGCTCATAGCTCGCGCACTTGTCTCTCATGCCAAAATGCTACTTCTCGATGAGCCTACCGTCGGTCTCGATATCGCCGCCCGGGCCGCATGCATGAATACGCTCGACAGGCTCAGCCAAAGAGCTGATCCGCCTACCATAATCGTCGTCTCACACCATCTTGACGAACTGCCTGCCAATGTCTCTCGGATTATCCTCCTAAAAGATGGAAAAATATTTGCCAATGGCCAACCCCGGCAAGTCCTTACTTCAGAAAAACTAAGCAAACTATATAATTGTGATATTCAGGTCATAAACACCAATGGTCGTTTCATCGCAACTACAAACTATGGCAAACAGTGAAAATCGATATCTCTTACAAAAAGGCCCTTCTTGACAGGCTCTATAAAAGGTACAACCGCCGGGAGTTGATACCGCCGGACCCATTGCAGTTCGTCTATAAGTACCGCCGTAATAGTGACAGGGAAATTGTCGCTTTTCTCTCTGCCGCCTTGGCCTACGGCCGGGTGGAGCAGATTCAAAAAAGCCTCACAAACCTTTTTGCCCGCATCGGAGCCGGACCTTATGATTTCGTAATTGCTTTTAATAAAACTCGGCGAAAAAAACTTACATCCTTCAAGCACCGCTTCACAACGGGCGACGACATTGCCGATCTGTTGACGCTTTTTAAAAAAGTGCTTGGAAAGCACGGTAGTATCGAAAATTTTTTCCTTGTTGGCTATGGTCCTAACGATGCCAATATAATTCCCGCTTTAACGAGTTTTTGCCATTCACTGTGCGAAATGCACGCAAAGAACCATGACGGCCGGATTGGCGGTATAAGCTATCTTCTGGCCGATCCAGCAAAGCTCAGTCCCTGCAAACGTCTCAACCTGTTTTTGCGATGGATGGTCCGTAGCGATGATGTAGATCCGGGGCTCTGGAAATCAGTTGATAAATCCAAACTTGTCGTTCCGGTCGATGTTCACATGGCCAGGTTGTGCAAAATCCTGGGATTGTACAGCCAAAAGACGGTTTCACTTTCTGCGGCAATATCGATTACCGAAAGTTTCGCAAAGATCGAACCTTTGGATCCGGTTAAATACGATTTCGCACTATCAAGAATCGGCATCGTGGAAAACTGCACAGGAAAACAAAACCGCAGATGCCCGGAATGCGAATTATATAAAATCTGCACAGGTCGCTTTAAAACTAAAATTACAAATACGAAACAATGAGAATACCTGCTGTTTGGAGAAGAACTCATAATAGTCCCAGGAAATATTGGACAAGATTCAAAAAAAGGATACCAAAGAACTATGTGCGAAAAAAAAGAAAAGATAACCGTTCTGTTCTTGTGTACCGGTAATGCATGCCGAAGTCAAATGGCAGAAGGCTGGGCGAAAAGTTTGAAAAGCGATGTAATCGATGCCTACTCTGCCGGTGTTACGCCCATCCATGTAAGCGAGAAGGCCATTGAGGTTATGGCAGACGCCGGTGTCGATATATCCGATCAGTTCTCAAAGAATGTCGAATGTCTAGCCGAGATCGATTTTGACTATGTCATAACCTTGTGTGATAACGCAAACCAGCAATGCCCGACTCTGCCCGGTAAAGCCGTTCACATTCATCAGCCCTTCGAAGATCCTTACTTTGCCTCCGGAACCGATCGGCAGGTGACGGCTACCTTTAAAAAGGTCCGTGACCAGATAAAGGCCTTCGTCGATAAGATGCCGCAAAATCTACAGCACGAAAATCCGCAAGAAACAAAGGAATCCTGACTCCAATAACTATCGTTACACTACTGATAAGCCATGCCTGCGAACCAAATCATGGTTTGGGCGTTAGTATAGTAACGGGCTGACTTTACGGTTTTTTCCGGCAATAATCGTTGCAAGCTGCTCCAAAGCCCCTAAAATATGGTTATTGAGTAAAAATATAAGATTTGCAAAATATCAGGGAAATTATGAATTCTGACCAACTGGAAAAATACAGTTCAGCAGTTACACTTTCGGACATGGAGATTTTCGTGTTTCCGGAGTTGATGTACAGCCTTGTTTTAGCCAATATCATGAGCCCGATTATCTGGGAATGGCGTGATCTTGACTGTTTTCGCAAACTCGACGGCAAGAGCAGCTACAAGAAACTCATGAGGCTAAAGCAGTTCATCATGGATGAGTACGAATTTAATCTCGATCTCGAAACATGGGGCCTGACAAGCCAGGACAGAGAGTTAAAACGATTCGAGAATTTCATCTCACCCGAGGACATCGGAAGAAGCAACGCTTTGTTCGGCTATGAGGGTGACAAGTATTACTTCGACGTTGATATCCGCCGTCATTTCGGACTGGATAAATATGGTGGTGACATCATCCCTTACTGGAAAACCGAAACCATCGAGGCAATGGACGCCTTTCGTCTCAAAGATGGCTACACCAAAAGGGCCGGTGAATGCGTATCGCTCTCGGCCTTATACGCAGCCGCTGCTTTTGTTGTCTGCGGCATACCACTGGAAGATATATATATGGTATTAACGCCGCTGCATTCGCAAAACTTTATCGATATTCAGGACGGCGTTCTGACCAATAATAGAAGACTCGTAACCAAAACCATGTGGTTCAACGGGACCGCAATCTCAAATAAGGCCCAGCGGGCGTTACGAAATGAAAAAGTCACCATCGTTGCCCATAATTCAGGCTACGTCCATTGCCTATACGATGATGCCACCATAGACGAAAAAGCATACCGGCACTTTACAAAGCAGCTCAATGCGTACCTGACCGCGGACCTGACCATGCCGGTTTTTGCCAACTTTCTGCGCTCTCACAACGAATACCAGAAGTTTTTCCAGATATGCCGTGACTGCCGGGGTAAACCACAGTTCGTAAAGGCCGAGTTACTTTTCCATTACGAACACGGAAGCAATTTTCGGATTGCCAACGGCACACATGAGAAATTACTCGCTGATGTTTCCGATGAAGACTTTGTCCGCTACCCATACCCGGATCGTATTCGCTGTGATGACCTGGAAAGATTTTTGAAAAAGGAAAAAGTCGATCCTCGAAAAGCCGATAGCATAAATATTTTTGAAAAATTCATCGGACAGGTTGTCCCCGAAACCGAAGAGTTTATACAAAAACTCATGGATTTCATACATACAGAAGCCAGGCTGCCTTGCGGGCAAAAAAGTTTCCAGCCCGACCATTCCATAGAAATCTCAACCGATATGGACCGAAACCAGATAATTGGATATTTGCAGAATATCCGTCAAGCAAACCTAACCGCCGATCTTGCTTTTTACGCTTATCGTGATATGCAAACCTGCGACTGGACAGCGTTTGTAAAAGCGGCAATCGAGCGTAATCCTGTCTCACTCGAACTTACCGATTCGATGTCGATTGACCATGCATACAAATGGCTCGGGCAAATGGCCGATACTTCGATTTACGATGCCAAACGACTCGCTCAGCCCGATGAAGTAGCCAACTACAAAACCGGTGACGGCCTTGAAAAGGCATTCCTGCTCGCGAATGTGATCCGAAAAAAGATGCCCGAACAGGATATGGAGCTAAAAATAGACGATAGTGTCATCATCCTGATCGCGGATACTCAGTATAAATTTAGTTCCGTAAAAGGACTCAAAAAGAATATTCAGATACCGACAGGAGTTGGCGTATCCTCAGTATAATTTAAGGTCGCCGAACCCAGGGTGTTCTTAATTGAAAGAATATTATAATGCAATACATATGGCAGATTATGATCGAGTTTTGGGCAACCGTAGCCGCGATGTCACCGTACCTTCTGTTCGGCTTCTTCATGGCTGGTGTACTTTCGGTCCTCGTCTCACAGCAGTTTGTCGAGCGTCACCTCGGCGGCAGAGGCCCCTGGCCCTTGATAAAAGCGTCACTTTTCGGCGTACCGTTGCCGTTGTGTTCCTGTGGTGTTCTGCCGGTATCAATGTCACTGCACAAACACGGTGCCAGTAAAGGTTCAACCGTGTCATTTCTGCTCTCGACACCCCAGACCGGAATGGACAGCATCTTTGTTACACTAAGTTTGCTCGGACCGGTCTTCGCTGTCTTTAGACCTCTGACTGCTTTTATCACGGGAATCTTCGGCGGTTCTTTAGTTGACATGTTTACCTCTAAAGAAGAACATCAGCAGGAAAAAGAGCCATGCTCGGACGAATGCTGCGATCCGAATGAAAAATCCTCCAAAATAAAAAGGGGTTTAAAGTACGCATTCGTTACCCTGCCCCGTGACATTGGAAAAGCAATGCTCATAGGCCTGATCATAGCCGCCGTCATCACGGCCTTTGTACCCGACGATTTCTTTGCAAAGAGATTGCCAGCAACAGGTATCCTTGCAATGCTCGTAATGGTCGTACTGGGCGTACCCATATATGTTTGCGCAACCGCTTCTGTCCCCGTAGCTGCTGCACTTATCGCCAAAGGTCTTGCGCCCGGAGTAGCACTGGTCTTTCTAATCACCGGTCCGGCCACCAATGCGGCATCGTTTATCACAATATTGAAGGTTCTCGGAGCAAGAACCGCTGTAATTTACATGCTGTCCGTTATAGTTTGCGCGATCGCAGCGGGCTTAACTCTCGATGCAATGTACCCCGACCTTAGCGTTTCGGTCCAGTCTCACGTCCATCAAATGTCACCTTCTATTATCGGCCATTTATCGGCTGCGGTACTGCTGACAGTTCTGGCATTTGCAATTCTCTATAAACCAAAGAATGCTCATTGATCAGGAGAGCGCAGCCTGATGAACACAGAACAAAGATTACTTCGAAAACGAATCTGGTCGCGATCATGGTTCATAGTTCTTTCGGTCCTGGTCCTGATAGTGGTGTTATTTGTGTTCTTCAGGCTAAACCAAAAATCCGCACTCGATAAAAAACTCGATGAAATCCGCGCCGCAGGCTATCCCGCCACATGTGAAGAACTCGACAAATGGTACTCAATACCACCGGGCCAAAAGAACGCGGCCGATCCTATCCTCGATGCAATAGCTGCCTTCCAGAAGTGGCCGCAGCAGGATATGGAGGATTTACCTTTTATTGGCACTGGATATCCGCCAAGCCGAACAGAAACAATGACAGAACCCATAAAAGAAATCATAGCCGAGTATCTCGCCGATAACGCAAAAAGCCTTGAGTTACTCCACAAAGCCTCGCGAATAAAGCATTGTCGTTTTCCCGTCGATTATACTGCGGGTTTCAACACTTCTATAAATTATCTAAGTGATTTGCGTCAAAGTTTTCGCCTTTTATCTTTAGAGGCCTCTTTTCATGCTCAAAACAATAAGCCTGATGCTGTAATTGACTCGATCGATGCAGCCTTAGGTCTGGCACGATGTCTTGAGAAAGAACCTTTAATCATTTCCCATCTTACTCGTAATGCCTCTATAGCAGATACGTTAAAAGTACTGGAAAACGCAATAAATCAAATCGAATTCTCAGATCAGCAGCTCAATGCACTTCTACATGCTATTGAGGACACTAAAAATCCGGATGCTATGCTTTATGGTTTCGCTGGAGAGATACCACAAACTATGGATTTTTTTACAAAACTGACAAATCAAAAGCTTCAACTTTTGGGTTACTCTCCATCACCATTAATATATCTATATACTGCAATTGGCATGACAAACCAGGATGCCTTTATCTATCTCGACATCATGACAAAATATATCGAGGCCTATAAACTGCCCCCAATTGAGCGATTAGAAGTTGTAAAATCAATAGATACCGAAATAAGAGAAATACCGAAAATTCGCTATTTAGCTAAAGCCATGACTCCTGCAGTTGCGCGAGTTACCGAAATAGACTGTCGAAGCGTGGCTCGGCTTGACGCAGCATTTGCAGCGATAGCTGTCGAACGATACCGTCTGGTTAACGCAAGACTCCCGGAAAGCCTTAACGATCTGATTCCTGAGTTCCTCGAAAGTGTCCCAATCGATCCCTTTGACGGAAAACCTCTCAAATACAAAAAGCTCGACCCCGGATTTGTAATTTACGGTGTAGGAGAAGATCTCAGTGATGATGGAGGAAAAGAAAGAGGCCCCAAAAGAGAGAAACCATGGGACGTAACTTTCATAATTGAGCGTTAATTAACAATCCTGCCCGATTTGGACTCAAAATCACCCTTTGTCCGCCAAAAAAAACTTGTCCGCTGGCAACAAATCAGGTTATAATAAAAATATAAACAAATTGTGTCAGGAGCACAAATATTTTGGAGGTTGAGATGCTAAATGCGTTTGAAAGCAGATTAAGGCATGTTCGTCTTCGCTGCGCAGTGAATCTGTTGCTTGAATACATGGCGTGGAGCCTGTGTTTGGCTGCAATCGT
>SDBT01011969.1_pt1 | contig 13937 bp, 26 predicted proteins | sample 2277101 | NCBI WGS metagenome assembly SDBT01 (sample SAMN10404973, study PRJNA504765) | marine sediment metagenome | isolation source: marine sediment core GS10_PC15, 103 cmbsf | place: Arctic Ocean: Southern Knipovich Ridge | collected 2010 | reverse complement strand
CTACCAGGAATAAATTCTTCGGCGGATCACGACGTTTATTTTGTATTGGCGAGCGGTACTTTGGCTTTTGAATACGATATTAGAAACCTGGAGGTAATTCAGGTCTGGACTTTTACTGCTACGGCCAGTGGCTAACAAATCCATAGAATGGGGGAGGGTTTATACACATGGTTCGGACGCGTATCCACAACGACCAAGGGGTAGACGAGGATTTTCTCAGCGAACGAGAATTTAATGATTTTCTCGCCATTGTTGCAATCACCGGTACCACCGGCCGCGATGACACTGAGTTAGTTACTACCTTTGATGCTTATTTCCCCAATCGAGGATTAATCACAGCGGGGTCGGGGATATCTGTTACTACCGGAACCAATTTTATAGAGATCACCAATACCGGATCCATTATAACTCTAGAAGATCACGAGAATATAGACAGCCTAGTGCACGGATTAGCGGAAACATCAATTACTGAAATCACGAGAGATGGGGGCGGACTAGTTACCAATGTAGATGTACGTAACCTACCAGTGACTGGTACTTTAATACGCAGTACTACTATTACTAGGGCGGCGGGGAAGGTTACCCAGATTGTAGAGAACCAGCATGCCGGTGCTGGTGCTGTTATTCAAACTTTAACATCGGTAATCAACAGAGACGGTAACACTGTTGTCTCAGTGGATGTAACGGAGACCTAATGACACTAAGAGTTGTAGAGGGATCAATAACTTCGTTAGGTTCTATAAGTGGAACTGATGGAACCCCTGTAAGTTTAGATGAAAGTACGCGCGCACTAAGAGTATTTATTGATAACCCATCAGTATTAGAACAAACTTCCATCAACACCACCGCTGCTGGTCCTGGTGTTCAGATAATCAGCAAGGGTCCCATAGTTATAACTACAGAGGGTCAGATAATTACTGTTTCTGGGATTGATGTCCCTAGAACACTCGTTGCGGAACGGATATGTAATGACGAGGATATTTCTTTTTTCTACACTGACTTAGGTAGAACAATCCAGCAGCTTATCCCTACTATCGCCGGTGCCTCCGCTTCGGGCACTACCTGGACCATCAGACACGATTCAGATCGCCAGGGAATCGGTACAGAGGTTATTACTGGCGGGATTAATACCCACAGCGGTATCGGTGGAAATAGTGGCAGTGTCCTTACTAATTTTGATAACCCAGTTATCCCGGATAATAGTTTTGTCTGGTTGGAGACAACGACAGCTTCGGGAACAATTGATGAATTCTCGTTAACACTTATCTAGAAATCAGGAGCGTTACTTTAATGCAACATTTAAATCCTATCGAAATGAACGGTACCACTTTCCGTGACATTCGAAAGTTTGATGGTATAATGAACGAGGAGCAGAGACTTAAGTGGGCTAAAAAATACCAAGAAGAGAAGGACAAGCTCTATGATTTTCTGAGATCTCAATCTGGTCTAGAGCCGGGCTGCGGAAACTTGCGAAGCTCGGTTGCCAGGGAAGAATTTGAAAATAGTGAACAGGCTCTTTCGGGAGACCGGGATTTTAAAAAATGGAGAAGTGAGCAGGAAGCGGCCCGGGTGTGTATCGATCCACAGACACCTGAAAGTTTTGTATGGGCTGCCTCGGATAGGACCGGACTGACAGGCGCCATCCTCATGTATAGTGTGGAGGTTGTGGCAGTAAACAACGGGGTTGTGGGTTATACCTCGTACTGCGGCCCTTTCATGGATCCCGGAATTGCAGCAGACTTTATGTTATATCTTTTGGATAATCAAGCCACCGGATTTAGAGCGGACGGGTCCCCGCTAACTACCCAACTGCTGGGATGGAAATTCCCAGTTGAGGATGAACGTAATCGTTGGTTAACTTCGCACCCGCAGGCAACAATGTGGGTACCAAAGTTCAATGCTGCGCTCGACCTCGAGTTCGAGACGCGCGGGGCTCAACAATTTGCTAAGAGTCTTCGTAGACTACCATGACTCAAACTAGTGTTTTTGTCAGCGGGTTATACCAAAGTCATTCTGTAAGTTCTGAGTCTTCAGGTCCAGCTAACAATTTTTTCGGTCCGTTCACCACACACGACTTGGGCGACAGCGATAAGGAATTTTTAAATGATCCAAGAAATAGTTTAACCCAGATATGGGAACTGGGCAAACCAAACTCTGGTGGGGCAATTCCCAAAAATGCAATTATTACGGAGGTGCGTTTAGAGTTTGTCCCGACTCTTACTACGTCCGGCGGCAACTCCCCATCATCGGCCATACACGCTCTAGCAATAATGGCTTCTGACGGACATTGGGACAGGAGTAGTCAGAGCCCTCTCCATCTAGACCAGGGTGGAGGAATAGCATATTCAGCCCCCTCAGTTACCCATACAATGTCGTTACAAGTTGATAATTTAGATCCATTCGATGCGCTGATAGAGGTTGCGGATACTACCCCCCCCCCCCAGTGCTAGTTTGTCGAACTTAAACAGCCGGGCCGATCTATCGCAAGAAACGTTCGGGTGCACAGTTCAAATTCCCGCAGGCGAAAATATTGCCCGAGTTAGAATACCGTTGGGGCGTTTTAACGTCCCCTTCGTGACCTCGAAATTACAAGTAAGTCTTTATGAGTTACATAAAAATACTCGCCATTCTGCCCCAGAAAGACGGGTGGCGACCAGTAACACTGAGATCGACTACCTTGCGGACTTACCACGCGATAGCACTTCGGAACAAAGCTGGCTCTTCGACCCGCCTATTCCCGCACAGGGTGAGGATCGTTGGGTGGGGTTTATTATTGAAGGTGGCTGGTTCGCAGGGTTCGGTACAAACCACGGAATAATATGTCGCGTGGCAATAAATACTATAAATGACGACTATCTTGTTGGAACAGCGGGGAGTATGTTACACGCTTCTAAATTCCCCAATAGACAATTCCCTAATTCCTTACCCTACTATTATCATTCGGACATGGACGTCCCGGTCACCTTCACCGTAATTTCCCAAGCCCCCATCACAACCCCCTACGCACGTTTTGTAGGTTCGGTTATGAAAAAACCGGGCGACTTTAGCGAGTCGCAAGTATCGGATTGGGAAAATACAGTAACTCACTCCTACGGCTCCGTCTCGGGAACCGTCGACGTCTTAGATGTTTTCCCAGAACTAACTTCTGCGGTTCAGGGTTGGATAGACTCCGATGACTATGATCCTCTTACGGGTAGAACTTGGATAGGAATAATGATAGACGTGTCTTTTTCGCAGGATACAATTTACCAGATGCAGGGCGCGTTAGGCGATGATCCTATTAAACTTATTATTAACTGGGAACCTCGACGCATTTTTGTTACTTAAGTATTTACCAAAAAGGAAATAGTAGATGGCAAGCATATCACACAGTGGAGGCATAGTTGAAGCCGTTATAGAATTAGGCTTCGACCAAGTTAAATATTTTGAAACAACTGTCACTGACACTGCTTCTGGTTTTACTATGAATGTCCCGGCACGGCGACTAATTGTGGAAAACATAGATGCCGACAACTCTGTTTTTTTACGAATCAATGGGGGCGCTGCTGTGGCCACCGCCAGTTTCGTACCGGGAGACGATATAAAAATTAGGCCGGCCTGTTCTTTTGCCATGGATTTCGACAGCGTGTCCGAGATCTCATTGATTACTGAAAGCGGGATCAGTGTGGGTATTATAGGGCTGTTAGGTTTTAAAGGAACAATTGGTTAAAACACTGCCCCTCCTTGACGATCTTAGGTAGGTGAGTTATTATTAAGATATTAGACCGGAGAGATGTTATGCAACCCAGACAGTTATTTCATTTCTTACGAGGGGCTCTTAGGGGCGCATATGGCAATGAAAGTTTACGAGATAAGAAATTTCTTATTATAGGAATGTCACAGCTCGGACAAGAACTCTTGGGATATCTGTGTGTGGATGGGATAGATATCAAATTCCAAGAATCAGGGATTACAAATTATCAAAGGTCTTTCACCGTCTGTCGGGATGTGGACGTCTACGGAGGCGGCGGTGCAGATGTGATTATAGATTTAGACAGTCGGTTATTAGTTTTACGGGAGAAGGTTTTCCCAATAGACAAAATAGGTGACAATCCCTACACTCAAGGTATCCATGAATTCTACCTGTAGGGAGATAGGAGGACGGGTGTTCTACATGGATACCGTCTCTCTGCTCCAACAGAGACTGGAATTTCTGGAGGGGGTAAAAGAGACTGCCAGGCTATGTAACTGGTCAGATGAAAAAATCGAAGATTTAGGACTTCTACTTCTCAAAGAGGTTATTCGTATAGATAATTTAATGTTTGATACCTATGAGGCAACAAAGAATCGAGACCTGTCCGTAGAGATGTGGGAACAGAACATGGAAGATCTTCGACACTGGCTAACACTTATCTTAGGCATAAAGGTAAAATTTATATGAGAAATTTACTACCAACATACTTCTTCACTGTTGCTGTGGCCACCGCTGCAATTGCGGGCGGCAGAGGAGTCGGGCCCGAACAGACTGTTGCCCCACAAACTAATGTAGTAGTCGTGGACAGCGGAGATTCAGGCACTGCTATTATTATAGCCTCTCTCATTACAGCGGGATCCCTTCTGGGTGCCAGGTTCGTAAGTCTAAGAGGGAAACGAAAGGAATAAACATGTCCGTTTCTTATTGGCAGGATACTGTGGGATTAGCTACCTCGCCTGAGGCCGATGTTACTATAATTGGCGGAGGTTTATCTGGATTATCAACTGCGTACTGGTTAAGTAAAAAAGACCCATCGCTAAAAATAATCGTAGTGGAAAAAGGATTAATTGGCAACGGTGCTTCTGGAAGAAACGCCGGATTTATTACCTGCGGATCAACCGATCACTTCTCCAACATGACTAGTTCGTATGGGGAAGACAAGGCAGAAGAGATTTGGAAGTTCACGGAACATAACCACAATTTAATGGTGGAAGAGTTCGGACTAGAGAAATTACATGAGCAGTGTGAGTATCGTAGGCTGGGAAGTTGGACATTGGCCTCCAGTAAACATGAAGCCAAAGTTATCAAGAAAAGTATAGCCCCGTTGAAAAAACGGGGAGTGAATGTCGAATGGAAGGATGCGATATTTGAAGGTACCGAAGGTTTTTACGGGGGAGCCCACTACAAAGATGACGGAGAGATACATCCTGTAAAATATCTATGGCACCTAGCAATTTCCACAGGGCGAAATGTACAGATCATGGAAAATTCTGAAGTATTCGGGATCTGGGATTCGGACGGCAGCCTGGTTGTTAGAACTGCCAAGAAGAAAATCTTTACCGAAGCTGTGATCCTATGTACTAACGCGTGGTCGAGTCAACTTTTCCCTTGGTTTGAAGACAAGATTGTCCCTACCCGGGGTCAGATTATTGTCACCGAACCCGTCGAATCATTCCTCCAACCGTCCTACTGCAGCTTTGTTCTGGATTACTTCCGCCAACTCGAGGACGGTCGGGTTCTGATAGGTGGTTTTCGTAATTCGGATGTTGAAAAGGAGGTCGGATTCTCAGATGAAATCAATCCAGTTATCCACGAAAAACTTCAAGGTTTTCTTAACAAGCATTTTCCCACCTTACGCGGTAAACGAATCGATTATCGCTGGTCTGGGGTTATGGGTTTTAGTAAGGACGGCTACCCTATGATGGGTTCCCTTCCCGAAGATCCTCGTATTTTTTACAGCGGGGGTTTCACGGGTACAGGGCTAGGTTATACTTTCGCCATGGGAGAACTGATGTCTAAGTTAGTTTTGGATGGGAAGGACCCCGGAATTTTCTCGGGTAGGAGATTTAACTAATGACTTTTGATGATTTAAAAAGAGACGCTCAGGAATTATTAGATTTACGTCCAGATGGGTGGACGTGTTCTGTGTTACACGATATGGTAAAGCTATCAGAGGAAACAGGTGAGGTGGCCGAGTGTATGGTCAAGTCACGCAAGACTAAAGAAGATTTGGGAGAGGAACTTTCAGATGTTATGGCGGTGGTGGGAGTAATTGCTTTAAGAGCCGGAATTGATTTGAATGATGCTCATCCGAAAAAGCAAGCGAAGAGAGTTCAGAAAGTATTAAATAGATTCCATGGTGGAATCTATCCCGCTAACGCGGGATAAAAACAAATATTCCCCGATACTAAAATGCCTACTAAAATAACCGCGGGTTTTGTAGGCGTCCCGTTTGTAGGAGGAAATTATGATGGCTTATAAAACGGATTTTGTACTATGTGTATTGCACGAAAAAGCACCGCTTAGGGAAATCGGCGGCAAGGTAACATTGCCTTTTAATTCAGAATATAAGATTAGACTCAAGAATAAAAATAATGTAAGAGCGAAAGCGAGAGTATGGATAGACGGGAGAAAGGTTTCCAACCTTGGAGATTTCATTATTCACCCCGGTGAAACGTTAGATCTAGAAAGATTTTTGGATGACAGTATGTCCGAAGGAAATAGATTTAAATTCGTTCCCTTATCGGATAGTAGAGTAAATGATCCTACCGACAGTGAGAACGGCATTGTAAAGGTAGAGTTCTACATAGAGCAGGTTTTTAAATTGGACTGGAGCATACCTCCAATTAAAATAAATCCACTGCCTACTTATCCTCGAGGTGGACCCGCATATCCAACATATCCATTTTATGGTGGCCCAGACTACACACTCACTTCAACTCCTGTTCCGGCCAGTTCCATTAGATCCAGTTGTTCCACGACTACGGTTTCTAATAATGTTAATTACGTCGCACCCGTACAGGAACATGGGCAGGCAGGTGCTACTGTAGAGGGCGGTAATTCTAATCAGCGGTTCGTAGAAGGCGCAGATTTTATTACCGATATTTGCCCCACCACTTTAACTCTTAAGATAAAGGGACCCAGAACAAAATCCGACAACGACACGTCCAGACCACGACGTAAGGCCCGGTTTTGCGGTGGTTGCGGCACAGAGAGACTCAGAAGAATTGATAAATTCTGCAGAGGGTGTGGGGTTAAGATTCAAAGATAAATAGTTAGAACCCTTCTCCCGACGAGCTTCTCTTCTGATGAATAGCGGCGTTAGAGTTGGGTGTGGGGTTACCAGGAGAATATATGTCGGAACCTTGGAAAGTTATCACCTGCCAGTCAGAACAATGTCAGCTGGATTTACTGGATGACAACGGTAAGGTACGTGAAGGTTATCACCTTTTCCCGGATGTCGATACAGATTACATGACCCAGTTTACCTGCCCGCGTTGTGGTCAAGTGGAAACATGGGGACCTACTCGTCGTATGATAGCTTTGTCGCTGTACGAGAGATATCACCGTATCTGAGGAGGAAATGTATGTCGATGGTAAGTTCTGAAAATATACTAGCTGCTCAAATCCTGTATCTCCGAAAGCTAACAGCCCTCAAGAAAAGGGTCAGTAGCATCGTAAAGTTAGGAGAAGAAAACAGCAACTTAGAACAAGCGGCTTACGAAAGTCTAGAAGAAATAGAAGAAGAGGTTAACCGTGTTCAGGAATGTCTCAAGTTACTTGCTTACCTCCAAAGGGGAGTGAAATGAGAATTTTTAATTTACGCGAACGAGATATTGAAAAAGTATTAGAACTTGGAGATTTAGTGTACGGAGATAATTATAACAGTAGAGATTATTATCTAGGATCTTTAGAAAAAAGTATGCGTAACGGTATCAGTTGTAGTTTTGTGGCGTATGACGATTTAACTGAGGACTTAATTGGGTTTAGAATTACGTACGCTCCAGGAAACTGGGAGTTTGATGAAGGGTGCGAGCCGGATTTATGGGGAGTACCGCCAGAAAAAGTATGTTATTTTCAGGTTAACACGATCCACCCGGGCAGACAGAGACAGGGGATGGGATCTATAATGTTGGCTCACTCCATAGAGGCTGTCAAGCTTCAGGGAGGGGTGGCCGGGGTGGCCCATATTTGGATGGACAGCCCAGGAAACTCCGCTTTTAAATATTTCAGCAAAGCGGGCGGACAGGTTGTTAAAATTCATCCTGACCATTGGCACGATATTTTTAAGGCAAACGGGACCATCTGTTCCTTAGATGGGCAAGATTGTCATTGTGACGGAGCTGAAATGATAATACATTTTTCTGAGGGAGAAGAAGATGTCTAAGAAATTAACGGACGGGGTATGGATTCTTGTTTGCGACTGGAAAGACCCGGAGACGGGTACTGCTTGCAAATTAGGAACAGACGAAGAACCAGCGCAGTTTGTCGACCCAGATCAGGGGCGTGACCCCGATTTAGATTTCCAGTGCGGTCGTCATCACGGGGTGGTGCCACAAGCTGAACGACCAGAATTCCAATTACCGGAAGGTCATAAGTTAAGTGAGACGGTCATGTTGAGCGGAAATGACGCAGTCGACACCCTCACTGAGGAGGAGGTCGATACGGATGGCTGAAACAGAGTTGGCACCTACCACACTTAAGACCGGAAACTATTCTATTGAATTGGCAGCCGGCGGGGTACAGATTTACGCAGTGACCCCGGATGACCATAAAGCGTGGGTCGCCTCGACTTCCGATCCGCAGATTGCAATGGATATTGTGGAAGGTTTAATTTTGGTAGAAACGAAACGATTCTATCATCCCGAGACTGAGCCCGTTTTTGAAACGAAGAACCCTGACGACGCACCTTTGCCACCCTTTCTGACCAGGGCGAGGTCATAGCATGCTGCTCGCGGAAGCCATGCAGGAGAGCTCTTTCCTAAAACGATTTCTAAAGGTCCTGGAAGCGCGTGTACGCGACGATCAGGGATCGAAGGGCTCCCAGGACCAACTGGGGGAAGAACTCGTCGCTACGTCCAATAGGCTACGAGATTTGGAAGTAGCAATCGCATGGACCCAGCAGCAGACACAAGTATCAGATTTACCTCTAGCCGCGTATGATATTCGAGGAGATTTACTCGATAAGTTAGCAGACGCACACGAGGGGATGGATCGGAAAGCGGCGGATAGATTCCGTCGGCAAGCACACACAGATAGAAGTTTGGCTGTTAAAGCCACATGGTTCGTCGATTTACAAATTCCACCCGTGGGTGGGGTTGATGAATCAGAGGAGAAAGAATAATGGGTGGATTCTTCATCAGACCAAGAGCAAGTACAAGAGACGACGAACGTGGAATGATTCATGTAGAAGCTATTGGAGTTGTACAGTCTTACGAAGACGAGTACATGGAAACTACGGGTCATGACCCGGGCGCTGTGAATTCCGGAGCTATTCATCGACGAGATCCGATCCGTCGAGAGGCGGCACCCGGTTCACCACTCCCGGGTGGTAGCTGGAGCGGTCCTGTGAGCAAAAGTACCCCGAGTGGATTTGGTCGTGGAACACGCGCCGGGAAAACAGGTAGGAGATAAATAAGTAATGTCTGATTATCGAATAGTACAATGTTTTGGAACCAAGCGCCGGCGGGGGAAGCCTGATAAACCCTGCAGGCGAAAGTACCAGTGGACGTCGATCGGAGGGAAGGATAGTCACTTTGGCCCGCGCGGCGCCCAGGCGTGCCCACACTGTGGCACCATCCCTTTCTTTGCCCATCCATACAACAGATATCTAAATGGCGAAATGACTTTCGAAGAGGCCTCAGCGGCGATGCCCGAATTTGAGAAAGGGCTGGAGGAAAAAACTTAAGGGTGTTAAAAGTTTTTCCTTGACAAAAGGGGAAAATTATCTTATTAAGTAAGGGTAGGTTAAGGGGGATCAACGTATATCTTATCTCTTCCTACGAAGGATAGATGGTGATATATAGTAGGGTATTTACTCTATATTAGTATATTTATACATGACGTGCCAATACGCACGTCATGATTCGGGGAAAATAATGGATCAGTACCATGAGCTCCTGAAGGACTGCCTTTACGGTGGCGAAAGAGATGACAGAACTGGAGTTGGAACTTACGGGGTGTTTGGCAAACAAGTTCGTTTTGATCTGGCTTTAGGATTTCCCCTGGTCACGACTAAGAAAGTCCATCTCAAATCCATCATCCACGAGCTGCTGTGGTTTATCAGTGGCGACACTAACATTGAATATCTGAAAAAGAATGGTGTTCGTATCTGGGACGAATGGGCCGACGAGAACGGCGATCTCGGACCCGTGTACGGCCACCAATGGCGTGCCTTTGGTTCGGACTATTACAACGGACATCCGAGTGAGGGGGTCGACCAGCTCCTCGATGTGATCGAGCAGATTAAAACCAATCCATATTCGCGTCGTCACATAGTCAGTGCTTGGAATCCTAAAGATGTCCCACACATGGGACTCCCGCCCTGCCATCTTCTGTTCCAGTTCTATGTAAACGATGGACGTTTAAGTTGCCAATTATACCAACGTAGCGCTGATGTTTTTCTTGGAGTCCCTTTTAACATTGCTTCTTACGCACTTTTAACAATGATGGTAGCCCAGATTACAGGATTGGCTCCAGGAGAATTTATACATACTTTCGGAGACCTACACCTGTATAAGAATCATAGACCCCAAGCTGTGGAGCAACTATTGAGAGATCCCCGACCGTTACCTACAATGAAAATTAATCCTACTGTTAAAACTATTGATGGGTTTCGATACGACGATTTCACCCTTCAGGGTTACGACCCTCATCCTGTGATTAAAGCTGAGGTAGCAGTATGATTCTTTCTTTGATAGCGGCGTATGCCCTCGACGACGCCGGCCGGCGAGTTATAGGACTCGATAATGCTATTCCTTGGAATTTCCCGCTCGACTGGGTCAGGTTCAAAGAACACACCCGCGGATGCCCGATTATCATGGGTCGTAAGACTTTTGAATCCATAGGGCGGGTATTGCCCGGGAGAACAAGTATAATTCTTTCTGGTCAGTCTGACTACAAAGTGGACGGGGCTTACGTCTTCGACAACTTGGAAAAAGCTATCGAACACGCCCAGTCTTTCCACTATGAGATATTTATTATCGGAGGTCAGAGTCTTTACGAAGAAACAGTGGGGCGTGCTACTAGATTGTATTTAACTTCTTTTAAAATTGAAGGTATTGAGGGTGATACTTTTTTCCCAGACTACGATCTTGATTCTTTTAAACTAATCCACAAAGAACAATTTGGAGTTAGTGGGGATCTTTTCCGTATCATGGAACGAAAAACATTTAAAACTGCTTCCAAGTCTGTTCCCAGTACATCCAATCTAGCAGTTGACCCGAGCGTGATTTCCGCTTATAATTTAGCTAGCAATATGATAGGTGTTTGATCCATGGCCCGCATGCATGTTATTTTAAACACTGACGCGACGGGTGATATAAAGTGTTTCTGTCCTTACGAAGAATACTTACAAGGACTGTGTGTATGCCGAGAGAAATTTGATTGCCCGGAGGCGATCATAGAATTTAAAATTCTGGTAGGCACCAAACCCTCAGAACAAACAGACGCGACTTTCAATAAAATAAATCGTGATTTGAAAAAGACCGCCCGGGTGGTCGAGCAGAAGGCTGGTAAGATAAAGCAAGGATTGGCAAGCTTAGAAAAAGCTATTAAACGATCCAAGTTTAAAATATAAAGGAATTTTTTATGTCCACAATTATTGGTTTGGGAAGCACTGCACAGGTCGGGAAAGATGTCGCCGCTGAGTATCTAGAAAAGAAATACCCAGGACGTGTTAAACGTGTGGCGTTCGCAGACAAGTTAAAACAGGTGTGTGGGATTCTGTTTGGTTTGAGCCAGGAACAATTATACGGACCAGTGTCCGTGAAAGAAAAGATAGACCCCCGTTACAACCTTACTCCTCGAGAAATTATGCAGGGAGTAGGCCAGAAGATGCGTGAGATTTATCCTGAAATCTGGATGGATAGTTTGTTCTTTACCGAAATTCCTGAAGCCGAGTCCCAGGGTTTTGATTGTTTTATAGTTAGCGATGTTCGATATCCTAACGAAGGTGACAAGATTCACGAACAGGGTGGTTTTGTTATTAACATTACACGTAACGCGGGCGGGGTGTCTGTAGGAGCCGACCATTCTAGCGAAACAGCTATGCGAGATTACAAGAATTTCGATTTCGAAATTGAAAATAATGCTAGCTTAGACGAGTATTTTCGGAAGCTGGATACAATAGTGGAGGAAAATATAAAATATGGTAGAGAACAGAGACAAGACTGACACAGATGGACGAGGTTTAGGATTTTCTTTTGCCGCGGATAACGTAGAGCGCGGCGACCCAGACGTGGACTTTGTAAAACGACGTCCTACCTTCCCTATCGGTGATGACCCCCGTGGACGGGACCTTAACTACTCCGATGACACAGGTGAAGAAAGTTACGGAGGTCGCCCAATATTCCGGGCCTACCAGGGCAAAGACCCGTTGGAAGGTCAGGCCTTTGACGACGCTGTGCGCGTGTCCGCCCTTCAACGCGCGAGTGATCTGCGTGCGGAGCTTCCTTCTCAGAGTGTCGATACTGCGGCCCTCGATGCCGTTAAGACCGCAGATCGGGCCCGCCTGGTCGCCACTGATTTTCAAGCCCTGTTTCCAACCACGACCATCCAGGTACCTGCGGCCGGAGCCACCTTTTCTCCGGGTGCCCAGATAACTATTATAGCTAACGCCAGCACCCTTCAAAATATGCAACGTGCTGTGTTGAGTATTGACGGTTCCGCCGTTGAGTCCAGAGTGTTGGATCGCCGAGATCAGGACGCCACCAATGAACAACAGTGGAGGTTTTTTTACGATATTCCTCCAGGACGCGCCTTAGGTACGATGGATATCACTGTCCGTACTTTTAATATGGCTAACGCCGCGCGCGGGATTATTGCTGATGACGCCCTCAACGCTCCTCCGCTTTCCGAAGGGATTCAAGGGGCGCAGGGTACCTTGGACGGAAGACCCGGCTCGGCAACTTCATCGGATAAGTACCAGCCCCTGCTGGATGCTTCTCAATATTTACGTACCCCCGGTGGGTCTTCTACCATTACAGTGAACATTGTTTAAAGGATTAACATGTCAAAACCTAGAAAAATAAAAACCACTGTTAACCCAGATGCGGTCAAACGGGAAGTATCTAAGATCGCCAAAGGGATGGCTCAGGAACAAGCTCCTGGGGAGCTGGGTTCTGTAATTGATCCTGGCACTGTTAGACGAGAGTCTCCACTGGAACAACACATGGGGACTGTCAAGTATCACGATATGATCCACGATCACAACGACAAGCACAAGCATATCTTAGACAAGCTCCCCTTCACCTTTCCTAAGAAAAGTATTGTCCGATCTCACCGAAATATTCTAATCGAATGTGTGGAGTGTGGCTTCCAGAAATATGGAACGGAGCACACTTACGGTATAACTTGTCCCCAATGTCAGACCTTCCGTCGCGTTCACAATCCCGAATCTGAAGCTCGCGGGGCTACTGTTCCCGAAGAGGATGACAATGTTGGGATTTTTGGCACAGCCTCCGATCTTTTAAATCGACGGAAACAACGCATGGAGTCCCAGGAAAAGACAAAAAAAAATAAAAAATAACGCTAACTACTTGCAAAAATTGTAAAACTCAGTTATTATTCTTTTATCTTCAAGGAGAAACTAGGATGACCGAGTCTAAGAAGTGGCATGTGTGGGTCATTAGACGTCAGCAGCTGGATAGAGTGGTAGCATTTATTAAGGATAAGTGTCCGGAAATAGATAAGTTTTTCTACCCCTCTATCAAGAAAGAATACGAAACCCGCTCCGGGAAACGCACCAAAGATGTCCCCCTGTATGAGGGATATTTGTTTCTTAGGTACGACAACCACCCCGTGGTGTTTCACAAGTTGAGTAATTATCCTCAGGTGACCAAATACTGTGGTCTTACGGGAGAAGAAGAAATTACCAAAATGGAAGAGCGTCAAGGTAAACTGTATAGCGAACTTAAGACAAGTAAGTTCTCTAAAGGCGACACTGTAGTCTTCAAAGAGGGTCCGTTTAAAGGCTGGGAAGCCA
>SDBT01011968.1_pt1 | contig 13937 bp, 14 predicted proteins | sample 2277101 | NCBI WGS metagenome assembly SDBT01 (sample SAMN10404973, study PRJNA504765) | marine sediment metagenome | isolation source: marine sediment core GS10_PC15, 103 cmbsf | place: Arctic Ocean: Southern Knipovich Ridge | collected 2010 | reverse complement strand
TCTGGGCGGCCTTCCGTAGAACATGCCGCTGGCTTGTTCGGAAACGGGCTGGCAGCCTCGTTCTACTAATTGCCTGTCCCTTCGTCAAGAAATTGTACCCGCAGAAATTAAGTTGTCAGTGCTCTAATAGTCAGACACAGTGTTGGGTTCACCCCCATCCTAACCTTCACCCGTCCATACAAGGTTGAAGGTTAGGATGGGGGTGATCTGAACATCAATAATCAACGTGGTAATGTCCAGGAATTGCGGTATGTTATACGTACTGGGGATCGATGGCGGTGGGACAAAGACTATAGCTCTTGCGGCGGATCTTTGTGGAAATGTCCTGGGGAGAGGCACATCCGGCGCTGCCAATTACCAGACCGTTGGGCTGGATACTGCCATCGCTGCCTTGAAAGAAGCTTCAGAAGGTGCTATTGCTGCCGCCGGAATAGAGACGCAAAAATTTGAGGCCGCTTGCTTCGGACTTGCCGGTGTGGGCAGAGAAGCTGATCGCGCATTGCTCCTCCCAGCCATAAAAGAACTACAACTCGCCAACAGAATCATACTTAAACACGATGCCGCCATAGCTCTCGCCGGGGCTACAGCCTGTCAGCCGGGAATTGTGGTATTGGCTGGAACTGGCTCCATGGCCTTTGGGATGAACAGGTCAGGGGAAACAGCGCGAGCCGGCGGATGGGGTAATATTCTGGCCGACGAGGGCAGTGCTTACTACATCGGTCGACGCGCTCTCATAGCAGCATGCAGGGCTTACGACGGTCGCTGTCAGGAAACTGCTCTGGTGGACGGACTGATGGATCATCTGGATCTGGAGCACTTCACAGACGTAGTAAAGCGAATATACGATAAAGAGACGTCGCCGCAGAAGATAGCATCCCTCGCTCCTCTGGTAAGCCGATTGGCGGAAGCCGGTGATGGAGTTGCCATAGAAATATTGAAAGACGCCGGTGAGGAACTCGCTTTGGCCGCCAACGCCGTTATGAAAGCTCTGGATATGGCGGAAGAGGAGCTTCAGGTTGCCACGTCTGGAAGCGTATTCAAAGCAGGAGAGTTATTGCTAACGCCATTCAGGGAATCTGTGAGATCCATTGCTCCGAGAGCGAAAATCATTCCTCCACGATTTGAGCCAGTCATGGGCGCGGTGTTTCTGGCTCTACAGAAAGCGGGTGTGATAATAGAAAGCTTGATCGGCGATGAGTCGTCGCACAAACCATATTGCTGACCAGAAGTAAATCCTACCCTCATTACTCATTCCCCTCACCCAAGCATAAACTTTTCGTCCAGAATCTGGCGTAATGGCATGATGGAATGTTTCATTCTGCCGAACGGGACTGGAAAGTCCCGTCTATCGGTTGTAGTGATATTCTCCATAACAACGATAGTCGGGACATTCCTGTCCCGACGGCTTTGGGACATAAACTTTATGCGGTCCCCTCACTTATCATTTGACAATTAGAGAAATATCTGGTAAGTTTATGGCCAGAAGCGCTGTAAACTTTTCTGAATTGATGCAAATGAGTACGCCATATTGCTGGTTAAGGAAATATGAGACGACAAATACCTCTGATGATCTGCTTTTTATGCGGCATATTCATGCTGGTGCAATTCTTCATCCCTCATCCGGCGTTTGTAAGCATATATAAGGAGATTCTGAATTGGGCAAGGGTGATCGGCGTCTTTGCCGTTGTGATTGGTGTTGGCACTCTGATAAGATTGCACTATATGCGGATCGCACGTGGATCTCCCGGATGGATTTATAGCATAGTTGTATTTATCGGGTTGGCGGTAACAGCGGCGACTGGAATCATTGGTGGAATCAAAGGGACATGGTTTGTCTGGATCTATAACAATATCAATGTGCCTCTGGATGCCACCATATTTTCGCTTCTGGCATTTTTCATAGCATCCGCCGCCTATAGAGCTTTCCGAGCACGGACAGTAGACGCGGCTCTGCTTCTCGCTGCGGCTATAATCGTCATGTTTGGCAGAGTTCCTATCGGAGATTTTCTGTGGCAGCATATCGCACCGCAATCAATAGTTGCCAGAGCGCCATTTCTGCCTGAAAACGTGGTGGAATGGATAATGTCAGTTCCCAACATGGCGGCGAGAAGAGGTATCATGATAGGCGCTGCGCTGGGTGCTATAAGCACGGCTTTGAAGATCATACTTGGGGTAGAGAGATCATATTTCGGCGGCAGTCAATAGGAGGAACTGGTAAGCGATGTCCGTTGTAGAAAAACTAATGAACATGGACAGGCGGATAATATACCTGGTCATTGGCCTTGCCGTGATAATCCCATTCTTCGTTCCCATGCGGCTGCCCATCTATGTATCTCCGCCCGTTCAAAGCGTTTATGATTACATCGAAGCTATGCCAGAAGGATCAGTAGTGTTGATGGGGTTCAACTTCAGCCCTGCCACCAAGCCTGAGCTTTATCCCATGTGTGTGGCTGTCCTTCGACACTGTTACTCCAAAGACCTGAAAGTTATCGGTATGACTGTGAACAAAAGTGCCGCGACGCTAGGTAATCAAGTCATGGAAGAGGTGGCTAAGGAATATGGCTACAAAGAGACGGTGGATTATACATACCTGGGACATAAAGACGGTTCCCGACTGGTTATGTTGGGAATAGGCGAGGATATTGCGGATCCTTTCCCACAGGACTATTCGGGCACGCCGCTATCTGAGATTCCCATGATGAAAGAGATAAAGAATTACGATGATATTGACCTGGTTATGGACTTCGGTTCAGCCAACACGCCTGAACGGTGGGTGGAGTATGCAGGGGCAAGATACCACCAGACTATCGCCGTCGGGTGTACAGGGGTAGTGGTTTCGGGACTCTATCCATATCTGAAGGCGGGGCAGTTGGTCGGGATTATAGGCGGACTTAAAGGCGCGGCGGAATATGAAAAACTGATAAACAGACCGGAAAAGGCTGTATTGGGCATGAAATCTCAGTCAATAGCTCATATGGCTATCATACTGATGGTTGTAATGGGTAACGTGGCCTATCTCCTATCAAGGCGAAAAAACTGAGGGGGCGCGGATGTTGGCAGCTATAGGGATATGGATCGCAGTGGCGTTGACTCTGTGTATTTACAGCTTCCTGTATAAGGACAACCCATTTTTCAAATTCGCAGAGCACCTCTTTGTGGGTGTGTCAGTCGGATACGGACTTGCAATCATATTCCACCAGACTTTCCTGCCATATTTATATAATCCGCTCAAATCAGCAGTGACGGGGGAGGATTATAGCAGATTTATTCTGCTGATACCTGCGTTCTTGGGGATTATGATGTTCAGTCGATTCGTTCCCAGATATGGCTGGATGGTAAGATGGCCTTTCGCTTTCCTCATGGGCTATGCTGCTGGCGTCGATATTCCGCCTATAATGCAGGCAAGGGTCTTCCAGCAGATTCACGGCACTGCGGCTTCTTTCGCTTCTACCGACAGCGTCTGGACGATTATCAACTCCGCTCTGATCATGTTGGGGGTGATATGCACGCTGATATACTTTTACTTTTCCAGGGAACACAAGGGCATCACAGGCGGGCTTTCGGAGATAGGCATAATATTCCTGATGATAGCATTCGGCGCTTCATTTGGCTACACCGTCATGACGCGTATTTCAATCCTCATCGGTAGGGTCGATTTTCTCCTGCAACATCTGCCATTCATCAGTTCGCTGCTTCCGCCCAGCTAATGGACACTGTTGTCGAATTCATCTAACGGGACTGGAAAGTCCCGTCTATCGGTAATAATGAAGTTCCCCCGTCTATCGGCAATAATGAAGTTCCCGCTGACCGATAGTCGGAGTTTTCCAACCCCGACCGAACAGCAATTCCGTATTCGCCAACAGTATCAGCTAATTCCGAAGAAATAAAAAAAGGGACGAATATCACATTCGTCCCTTTGGATATTGTGGAAAACGAAATTACGCAAGCGGAACAGCTTCCACTCTCTCAATTTCGGGTATACTCTTTTTCAGTTCTTTCTCAACGAAGTTCTTGATGGTCATCTGCGAGAATGGACAACCAGCGCATGAGCCTTTCAATCTCACTTTGACCACATTATCCTCAATATCTACCAGTTCAATATCGCCGCCATCTCTTTTCAGTGCAACTGCTATTTCCTTGAGAAGTCCTTCTACCTTTTCTTTCACTTTAACGCCTCCCTATGATCATACAGTAATTACATAGTTGCTCACTCGATCAACCATCAATTCTCAGCTTTCGGTCACATGCTATCTCTAGTAAAAACATGAAAGTAGAACAGAAAATTCCCCCAAATCGGGAAAGGCATAGCTATTCTATCATTATCCTCAGTAACTTGTCAAATAAATTAACAAATTGGGGAAACGATAATGCCATTTCCAATTTTAGTGGTTCAGTCGACATATCTGTGTTGTTATTCGTAGGGGCACAATGCTTGTGCCCGGGCACGCGCAGCGTGCCCCTACTTGTGGCTGAAACCAACTCGTATAAAATCAAAGCTCAACTGGTTTGCCGGTTCTGGATGACTCATATATTGCATTGAAGATAGCGACTGATTTTCGCCCCTCAGTGCCGTTTACCGCTACTGGCGTACCTTTGGTGACGGCGGATACCATATCCTCAATTATGTTTTTCGGTCCTGGCTCGATCTCAACATCATCCAGCGACGCATCAGGATTGTCCGCAACACTATAGAGTTCGACTTTGGAATTCCGCCATGATAGTGTCCCGTTGGAGGCTGTGAACTGCATATCGCTCCTCAAATCCGGATTGCTGCAAGTGGTAGTCTGAATCACTCCCCACGCGCCATTGGCGAAATCCACCAAAGCAACGCTGCAATCCTCAGTTTCGATGCTGTGAGCGAATGTGCCGTGTTTGCCATAGACTGTTTTGACATCGCCCACGAACCACTGGAGCAGGTCGAGGAAATGCACCCCTTGATTTGCAGCGGAGCCGCCCTCATATCGGAGTTTGCTTCGCCATGCCGGCGGCGAGCCGCCATCGTAATAGCTCTGCGCGCGATACCACTTCATCCGCAGATCCGCCAGGATCACTTGCCCCAAAGCGCCAGATCGCATGGCCTTCTGGATCCGCTTGTTGGATACACCGTAACGCTGGTCAAAGTCCACAGCCAGAATGACGCCTGCTTCTTTCGCCGTCTCAATAAGCGCGTCGCATTTCTCGACGAGGATGTCCATAGGCTTTGTGGTGAATACGTTCTTTCCCGCCTTCGCAGCCATCATGGCGAATTCGGCGTGCAAGCCGCTGGGCGTGAGGACACCCACAACGTCGATGTCATCGCGCTCCAGCATCTTTTGGTAATCAGTAGTCCAATCGCAGTTGAGTTCTCCGGCAACCTGCTCCGCTCTGCCCTCCTGTATGCTGCACACGCAGACCAGCTTCGCGCCGGGCGTCTGCGATGCTATCTTAGCGCGATTTGCGCCCATCCCTAAACCTACGATTCCAAATCTGATTTCATCAGCCATAGCATTGATTTCCTTTCGTTTCTTGTATGGTTTTCTCGATAATCAAGGTAACCTCCAGGAATTTGAGACCACAAATTTCACTAATTGACGCGAATTATGAAGATAGACAATTCGTGATAATTCGTGCAATTAGTGGTTACGATTATTCATTGCATAACTTACATAATCCACAGGATCTTCCACACCGGCTTCCCCAAACGCCCTGAGTCTCAGTATACAACTGTCGCAGATGCCGCACGCTCTTCTGGTATTTTTGTAGCATGACCACGTCAAATGAAGCGGAGCGCCAAGCCTAACTCCCTTCAGGACTATCTCACTCTTTCGCATATCTATGAGGGGAGTCACCACTTGAATATTTGTTTCTGGCTTTGTGCCCACTTCAACTAGCTGGTTGAATGCGCGATAATATTCTTTTCTGCAATCGGGATAGCCGGAACTGTCCTCCTCCACTGCGCCTATAAACACTCTGGATGCCTCTATCACTTCCGCCCACGAGATTGCAATGGATAGCAGATGAGTATTCCTGAAGGGGACGTAAGAGGTTGGGATAACCTTCTCCACGTCTACTTCTTTCTGTGTTTCGCCCAAACTCAATTCAGCAACAGGAATGCTCTCATCGGTGAGGCTGGAACCGCCTATCTCCTTGAGATAGCCTATATCAGCGGTCAATTTTCTCTTAACACTGTAGTAATCAGCTATCGCGCTGAATGCCTTTAGTTCACGCGTTTGTGTCCTCTGGCCATAACTCACGTGGAGAAATGCCATCTCACACTCCTGAGCCGCTATAGCCGCCGTCACGCAGCTATCCATACCGCCGCTGACCAGAACAATTGCCAGCTTTCTATGTCCCTTTCGATTATGCGGAAGGCCATCAGTCACTTTGCTTTTGCTCATGTTTTTGCACCTCACAGATACTGTTGGCGAATTCATCTAACAGGACTGGAAAGTCCCGTCTATCGGTAATAATAAAATCCCCACCAACTGATAGTCGGGTTTTTCCAACCCCGACCGAATAGCAATTCCGAATTCGCCAACAGTATCCTCACAGGCACAAAGTATCATGTTGGGTTCCAGTTTGTCAATAAAAAAGAGTAGGCTCTATCAGTCGATCGTTGTTTTTATCCATCCGCGGCGACCATCGGTAACCACCGTTATAGCGCCATGTCTATCCGTGCGATAGGTCTTTATGCCCAGCCATCCATATCTTCCCAGTATCAGCCGTGAGGGCCCCCGCCAACTCGTAGAGAAAACCCCTATTGTTGGTTGAACAGTCCGGAGAAACTCCCAACTGCTGGATGTTTTACTGCCATGATGCGGCACTTTCAGGACAGTCGCTTTGATATCGCTTACTGGACTGATAAGCAAGCGTTCAGATTCCTCTGCTATATCACCCGCAAATAAAAACGAAACTCCCTTATACGTTACTCTGAGTACCACCGAGTTATTATTCATCCGGTTGTCCTCATCCCCCGAAATATCAAGCTCCCTGGGACTTACTATTTCCACATGGAGGTCCTTATCCACGATAACAGGGCCCACTTGAGCGTCCTGATATTCGATGCCCTTTCCATCAAATCTGGCGCGAAGCTCATCATAGGTGGGTGTCGTAAGTCCATAGCTCCCGGCTATCGCCTTGTCCACGCTGAAATTGCTCACCACGTAAGTAAGCCCGCCGGCGTGGTCGTTATGTGGGTGCGTTGATACCATCAGATCCAGCTTACTCACCCCCTCGTGTTCCAGAAACGGAAATATCACGCGCTTTCCAGTGTCGAACTCTGGGCTGTCCTGCTCCTCGCCTGCGACGTACGGCCCGCCGTCTATGAGGATGTTATCGCCATTGGGGAGATCAACGAATATAGAATCCCCATGCCTCACATCCAGATACGTGACTCTGAGCACATGACCATCATAAGACAGCGCCGCCGCCCATATAAGAAGAGCGAAAACACCAGTGCCCGCGAGTATAAGCCGTCGCCTTTGCCTTATCAGGATTGACAGGTTTGCGATGAAAACAATAACGGCGGAAAAGGCTACAATATGCCAGAAAGAAAACCCTCTCACAGCCACCTGAGCAAACTGGAATCCTGCAAAATACGATGCAATCGAATTCAACATGGAAATAAGAATATGATTGGCGTATCCAAGTATCGCTGCCAGTGGGAGGTATATCATCCCTACAAGATATGAAACAAATCCGATAGGGACGATCAGGGCGACAAGTGGGATTATGATGGGATTGACGAATACTCCCACAAGAGAAACCGTGTGGAATGTATGCGCTATGATCATCATAGCCCCTACCTGTGCTGATAGGGAAACGGCTATGCCTTGAAAGATCCTGTATAACCATTTACGGTACCATTCATCCCTTCTGACTCTGGCAAGCCACCTCTCCCAATGCGGCATCAGGTACGCGATGGAAGCTACAGCGCCAAAAGATAACTGAAATCCTGCATCAAAAAAAGCGCCCGGACGATATACCAGAATACACAGTGCCGCTATAGCCAGGGAGTTAAATATCAACATCTCGATTATATATGATGGCTATGAGAGTTAAAATCACAAGGATGGATGCTCGGATGGCAGAGGTTCGGAGTCCAGCCATACTAGCATAAATGATAACCACCGGAATCACGGAAAGATATGCTATGGCTTTGTTTTCCAGCCTTACCAGCTTTCTGAGCCAGTTGAAGAGCAGAAACGTCCATCCGGCGATTATGCCTATGTGCAGACCGGATACAGCCAGAATATGAGAAGTGCTTGTACGGATAAACGCTTCGTATATTCTATCTGATAGCGCTGCACGATCCCCCAGAGTGATTCCTTTAAGGATAGGCGCGCTTTCAGGCGGTACTGTCTCATCAATTATCGTCTCTATCCTACCGCGCAAGGCTCTGACCCACCTCAGAAAAGCATTGCCGCCGGCGCCAATGGTCTGAACCTCTGACACGTCCTCAACGATCATGGTGGCGAATATCCCGCGCCGCTCCAGATACTTTCGGTAGTCGAACGCGCCGGGGTTGCGCGGCAGGCGCGGGCGCGTCAGTTGTCCTTCCATTTCCACCACGTCGCCGTATTTTTGTGGAAATATGTCCTCCCACGACCTGATGGATATTTCCCCGGTCATCGTGGCCGATGGATTGGAGACAGAGGTCGTCTCACCCTTTATAATCAGCGATGATCCGCCGCTGCGCTCCTTCTGGCTGTTCACCACCGTTCCCCGGACTTCTACCTGCTGATAGAGAACATTTTGGATGCCGGCCGGCGGGATCATGGACAGTTCATAGCGGAGGAGTCCGACTGAGAGGAAGGACAAAAAGAGCATAACACTGCTGACGGAAAGCCATCTCAGTTTATATGCAGCGAATACAGAAATCATAAGGGCTGCCGACAGAATCCATAGATATGCCACACTGAGATTGAGCCTATCCGCCAGAATGATGCCGGCCAGATAGGGGATGAGTATCTTCACTGCGGGGCGGCTTTTCATTTTCTATACCTGTTTAGCGTCCATCGGACAGAAAAATGGGGAACAGTCCCGAAACAATTATATCTTTTCCATTACCGGAAAATCAAGCTATTTTTTTCTCCTGAGATATCGCTATTGATAACAGGTTGGGCGGCGGCTCTCTCATTTCCAACTCGACAACTACGGAGTTATCCTGTATAATACTGGCTGATGCCATATATAACTGACATTTCTAATACTTGCTCTCAGTCCGAAGAGAGCCATTCGCGAGGAGTTCGCTTCATGAACAGAGATGCTAAAATTAATAGCGTGATAGGATTGCTTATAGTGCTTTTCTCTCTGCTATTGGTATCAGAACTGGCTGCTGTGACCCACGAGAAAACCTGGGACATTACTTATAAATATGCACCACAACCACCAGGCAGCGGAGTACCCTCACCTGTTGAGCTATCTGAAGGCACGGTTTTATCCCTCCCTATCTCTGTATCCGCATCGGCTACGATCAGGGTGACAAGCCCGGAGGGGATAACCCAGACATACGTAGTCTCCAACATAGACGGGAGTGGATTTTCGCACACTTTTATCATGGGTGAAATAGGCGAGTATGATGTTAATGAACAATACATTTTGACCTTACAGGACACTGTATTTACTGGCGCGAAGCAGACATTCACACGTACAGTAACTACATGGAACTATAATAACTCTTCGTTGGGCGGGGCGCTATTTGAGTTGAAAGATATGTATATTACCAATTATGACGGGCAGCTTGTTAGTGACGTTCTGGAAGTTCTCCCCCCCATTCTTCCAGACCCTTGCAGACCAGACGATCCGGACGACACGGATGACCCGGATGGCACTATCAACATTAGTATTAGAGCGACCAGCGATATTGCAGAGGGCGATAACCTCCTCGATTCAATATACCTGAAGGCCGATTGGTATAAAAAATCATCGCTAACTGCTGTGGCGGATAATGAGGCACCGGTAATCATACACAATCTTGTGGATATTGGGTGGGCTGGTTCGACTTCTATATATGCGAACGTAACGGACAATTTGCAGGTGACTTCTGTGGTACTGAATCTCACAGATTCAGCAAGCAGGAATTTTCAGGTAGAGATGACACCCATTGATGGAGAAGGCAACTATCAGGGCATTATCCCCCTTGGAGCAAGGACGGGTTACGGAGTTTACTATATCTGGGCGAGTGATGTGGCAGGCAATGAGGCCGTATATCCGGCAGATGATCCACATCCTATATACATTTTTGGTCTTGAGGTGGGCGACGTAGATGAGGATGATGATATTGATGAAGACGATGCGCATCTGGTACTGCAGAATGCAATAGGACAAAAGGATTTCACAGATAGGGAGAAGATATTGGGAGATGTCAGCGGAGATGAAACTAGAAGCCCCTATGACTCAGGTCTGATCAGACAGCATTGGCAGGGAGTGATCAATACCTTTCCAGTCGAAAATGGTGGCCCGCTTCCCTCTGGTTCAGTGAACGTGAGCATCCTGGATTATACAGAACGCCCCGGTAACAGCATCACAGTTCCTGTTGCAGTAGGCAGTACCAACGACCTGGAGATCATCGGGATTGGCATGACTTTTACCTATAATCCAGATATTCTGACGCTTACAAATATTACAGCAAGCGGCACTTTGGCTTCCCAATGGGCTAGACTTACTGATACCAGTGTTGCTGGTCAAATCGTTATTGCGATGGCACACTATGAGAAGCTTAATGGTTCAGGAGCCATTATCAAGTTTGGATTCGATGTATCAGGTACCGCCACCGATGGACAGACCAGCCCACTTACACTCACCAATATGTCAATTGATGAAGGCAATATCTCCGCCAACATAACAAATGGGCTGTTCACGGTGGTCGAATTGATAGATATGGTTATTCCTCTTGGCGCCGGCTGGAATATATTCTCTATATGTGTTGAGCTTGAGGATTATGATCTGGAATCAGTATTGGAGCCAATAGAAGATAATATTAAGTCGGTATGGGCGTACTTCTCCAATCCGGGATGGAAGCGGCACATCTACGATGGTCCTACTGATGATAACGACCTGGTTGACATCGTGCCCGGTCAGGGATATTTGATCGAGATGGAGAGCGCAGATGATCTATCAATCACCGGAATGCCGTTAACCAATACGTCAATCCCGGTAAACCAGGGCTGGAATCTTCTAGGTTACAATTCGCAGGAAGCGCGGTCTCCTGAAAATGCCACGCTTCCGGCAGGCGTCTCTGTCCATTCATACGATAATGAGACGGAAACCTGGCGGGAATATTTCCCGGGTGATCTCAGTTTTCTCAATGACATCGGGCTATTAGAAAGCGGAGTGGGATTTTGGATGTATGCGATGGAAAACGGCGTGTGGACTGTATCTCCATAGTATCCAATATGTTACTTGATAGTGCATAAGGTATACAAACCCCAAAAATGCCTCATAATTCCGGTTATGCAGAGCAAAATCTCTTATTGACTCCTTTCCCATTCTACCATACAATCTAAGTAATCCCATTACCAATCCAAATAAACAATGCGCCCAGCAACCAAAGGAGCTAACTATGAACGCTGACACTGCACAGGCAATATTTTCTGGCCTTCTGCTGATATATATCATATGGCAATCGCATATCATGCAGAGACAGGCAAACATTATGGACAAACAGGCGGAGATTATGAAAAACCAGAATAAAATCAGTGTATGGCAAACGCTTCAAACCGAGAGAACGTTCAAGCTTGATCTGCTTTATAAGAATATACCGCTACTTGAGAAACAGATTGAGAAACAGAAACAGCTTGAGAAACAGAAAGATCTGCCAAACTACGACATTATGAAAACAGCAATAGCAAATGCCATAGAAACGATTATCAAACATAATAATCAATTACCAGCAGATGTAAAAACACTTGAAAGCAAGATGAAAGAACTGCAGTTACCCAATGTAACAACGAACGCCCCATAATAAAAGTTCTGCATACCAATGTAGCTGTAAAATAAGCTGCGCTTTTCAGATTTAAGAGTATACAAAAGCTACAGCAGCTCTCAAGTCAGTCTCCATTGCTTAGATAGACGTTTAGCCTATCGCCATCCTTCGTGACGAGGTACTCCCTACCATTATCCTCATCACTCATATGCCAATGTTTGGGCAGAAGCGTGAACACGCAAAGGCCTTCCTCTGTTTCTTTGATTGAGTGCTGCTTATCTCCGTCCTCTATAAGCCATCTGCCTTTTTCCTGCTGAGTGACAAATCTGGAGTTCTGGGAAAGCGCGAGCCCATTATTCTCGAACGCCTGGCATAGCTCTTCTGATATATTGCTGGAGTCCAGTTCGCTCCGGAACATCGGGTCAAGGTTGAAAAGTAGCGGAGAGCGAAAGCGTACACACTGGGAGGAGACGTTATGGGAGAGTAGAATATCGTTCCTCTCGAACTCCTGGCATAGCTCTCCTGATATATTATTGGATTCCAGATCACTCTGGAATTCCGAGTCAATACTGAACAGCGGCGGCAAAATTGCTCCCCTATACCGTACCTCTACCAATCTAGACTCCTTGTGCCATGCTTCCTTCTCAATCTTTCTCAGGACAAAATCTTCCCCGACCTCAGGCAAGTTCAGTTCGACAAAATTCCATTTCGGGGCATCTGCCTTGCCATCTCCACCAATTGGGCTATATACCATCATGACTTCCCTCGGATGGCTGAGAACAACGTTGAACCCATCAGAAAATATAAAACACTTTGGCGCCTCTTCGACGGCGTATCCACCCAGGATACTCTTCGCGACGAAGATAGGAGCGCCGGCTCTCAGCGCCAAAGCTATGGAATCAGTGGGGCGGGAATCGATCTCCTTAAGGCTGCCGTTGCTTTGTATGGTTATCTTGGCATCGAAAGCGCCTTTGCTTACGTCAGTCACAACCGTTTTAAGCACTTTCATGTCGAATTCTCTCAGTATGTCTGTCATGAAGTCAAGCATAGCAGGTCGCGGTGACTGCATCTTCCCCAGTTCCCGGGCTATCATAATTCCCTCATGGAGACCGGTATGTATGATCAGGAGTTCTTTTTCGTCAGCTTTGCTCTGCAAAATTAGCGCCGCTCCAGAATATTCTCCTTCCCTTTCTCCCACTAGCACACTCTTGACCTCTACAGCCTGTACCACTTTCTCAGGAAAATCTTCCGGCAGCTTATGTTTACCGAACTCTTCTTTCACCATTGAAATTAACTCCTTCCTCAATTGCTTTCTGGCTCGATGTAGCCTGCTTTTCACTGCGGATCGAGACACGTTTAGAAAGCTTCCGATCTCCTCGTAGGAAAGACCATCAATGTAGTGAAGAGTGATGGCGAGGCGGTTCCTCTCTGACAGGGAAGTAATAGCCTCTTTGATAGTACGGCGCAACTCTTCGTTCTCTACATATTCACTCGGCGCGTTACCGTCTCCAGACCATTGTCTTGTCCGAACAGCTTCATCCAACGATAGGTTATCCAATGGTTTCCGCTGCCGGAGCCACATCTTGCAGATGTTTGTTGTAAGACGGTAAATCCAACTGGCGAATTTAGAGGGTTCTCTTATCTTCGCCAGATCTAAATATGCCCTGACGAAGGCCTCCTGGGTAAGATCCTGCGCATCTGTAAAGTTGCCCGCCATGTGATAGCATAGACCATATACCGCGTTCTGGTATTTCTCCACCAGTAAGCTGAACGCGTTCACATCGCCTTCTAAACACCGTTTCACTATAACTTCGTCCGATAGTCTCATTGATGACCTCTAAATCCGCAGTGGCCAATTAGTGGATCAGTTTCGACAGTATAGGTGCAGGAAAGGTCAGCGAGGTTTCGCTTTATTCAGCATTTTTTATTCCACTATATTCTTGAGGGCGCTGATACTGACTTGGGCTCATGTCTAAACGGCGCGCTGTATCATACACCATTCCCAGGGAAGCGCAGGTCATTTTACAGCAAC
>SDBT01011967.1_pt1 | contig 13938 bp, 9 predicted proteins | sample 2277101 | NCBI WGS metagenome assembly SDBT01 (sample SAMN10404973, study PRJNA504765) | marine sediment metagenome | isolation source: marine sediment core GS10_PC15, 103 cmbsf | place: Arctic Ocean: Southern Knipovich Ridge | collected 2010 | reverse complement strand
ATCCATATTCATATTCATATTTTAATTTTTGGCGTTGGCTATGGATTTTATTTGTTATAGGTGGTGTTATTGTTGCTATTGTTGCATTAGTAAATTCACTTAGTGATGGACATTGGAAAAAAGATGATATGACTGGAAATATAATTTCAAAATCCGACAATGCTGATGTAGAAATACGAAATGGAAATGATTTCATATTTCATGATAAAATTTTGCATTCAGGAATAAATACAGCAATTGAAAAACTCGATAATTTTATTCCAATAATACCGTTTCTTCCAAATGGTGATGATTTTATATTTGGAGATCAACAAGTTGTTTATACCAGATTACAAGCTGGATTGGCAATTGGATTTAGATTGGGATCACAAGCTACTTTCCCTTTACTTTTTGAACCAGGATTACAAGTATTAATTCAACCTTTTGGAGTACATATTTCATCACCTTTTTTTAGTCCTATAGGCACTTTTGTAGCATCTGATGAACGTGTTAAAAAAAATATTAGTAATATGGATATAAAAGAAGGAATATTAAATGTAATTAAATTACAACCAAAAACATATTATTATGTAGATGAATTTTATGAAGCTTTGGGATTAAATTCAGATGATGGTTTATCTCAGGAACAAAAACCTAAACGTAGAGGATTTATATCTCAACAAGTTGAAACAATACTTCCAAATTCTGTACGAGAAACTATTTTTAATCTTGTTGAAACTGGACCTATGGAAGATTTTAAAGATTTAAGAAAAGAAGATCTTATAGTAGAAATTGTATCATCTATTCATTATATAATATATCAATATATTATAGATATTGTAAATTCTATGGATGTTAATATCAATCAATCACCATTTGAAGAATATGTAGATCAATTTCCTGAATGGGCAATTTCAATGAGAAATTGTGTTATTCAACAACAAGTTGATAAAAATATAAAAGAAAAAGCTTTATGTACATGCAAAGAATGGAAAGAAATTTGTGTTAATCATCCTAATATTGGTTTATGTAATCAAAATCATCCTTTACGAGAAAAATGTAATTTAATTATTGAATAAATTTTTTTTATTCGTTAATTATTATAATTTAATAAAATTTTTAAACATATATTGTTGTTGTTTTTATTATTATTCGTTTCTTCTTGAATTTTTTCAGAAATATTTTTACATAAATTAAATATTACATCACCACAATTACTTTTTTCAATCACAAAAAGAAATTCTTTTAATTTATCTATTCCATACATAATTTCCAATGAATTCATAAATAATAAAAATCCCAATCCTTTTTCTTGTATTTGATAATTGATATATTCGTCATGCATAAAATTTGTATAATAAATTTCATTTCCAGATGAATTCTTTTCAATATTATAAAAAACAGACATTTGTCCCTTTCTTTTTGTTAAAGAATACAATGCTTTTTGTGAATTTTCTTCTAAATTGTCAAACAGAATCATCTCATTAAAACAAGATTCCATTTTAGTAAATGGAATAATATAAATTTTCCATTTATCTTTATTTCTAAATTCACGATAACATTTTATTTTTAACATTGATCTTAATTCAATACTTTCCTTTACAAAATTTTTTAAATAAAGATATTCATTATCTTCGCCTACAAGTTTTATCCATTTATCAAATATACTGCCAATTGTTGATAATCCAATAAGAATTTTAAATCCAAGTTTTTTTGCTGATTCTTCTTCTACTACTAATTGTTGTTGTTCTTTGTTTTCATTACTGGAAATGAATTGTTTAAGTGAATTCATTAGTAATAACAAAATAAATAATTTATTTAATTAATTTAAAAAATTTTATTTTTTTTATACTTTTGAAAATCAAAATATAATATACATAATTTTTTTTCCATTTTAACTATTACATTCCTCTTCCTTCATTTTTTTTTTAATAACTGAAACACATTTTTCAACATCTTCTTTTTTTACACGATAAAAAGGTTGAAACTCTTTATCATCAAGTATACCCTCTTTGCATCGCACAGACTTTATCAAAACAATTACTGGATGATCTTCTTGTACTGAACAATTTCCACCGCCCAAATCAGTTATTCCTCGATCAATATTATTAGAATTCCATCCAGGGAAATTTCTTGAAAAAGCGTCTTTTTTAGATTTATCTATATTTTCATGTTGTTTTCCTTCTTCTTTATTTTCATGTTGTTTTCCTTCTTCTTTATTTTCATGTTGTTTTCCTTCTTCTTTATTTTCATTACCGGGAATAATTTGTTTAGATGCATGCATTAGTAACAATAAAAAATTTTTTAATTTTAAAAAAACTATTTTATTTTTTATAATTTTTGAAAATGAAAATATAATATACGTGAAAATTTTTATTTTAACTAATTGATCTTTCAGTTAGTTAAACATTCATGTATTCCACTTTAAAAGTAACATATAAATTATGTTTTTCATCTGCTTCTCTTTTCTTGGCATTTTCTCCATTTATATTATCATATATTTCCGTTGCATCTAACCAACTGCTATTTTTTTTTATACCATTTATAGAACTTATTTTTTCGGTAAATGCCCTTGAAATAGAAACTTTCATTTTGTATAGATCTTGTATTTTTAAATGCTTCTGCATTTTGTCTTTAATTGTTTGAAGACATTTTTCTGTATCCTTTCTACTCGCATGATAAAATCCTGGGATTGGTTGATTTTCTTCATTTAATGGTGACTCTCCTCGGCTCATTCTTATAGAATCAAATATTACTACTACAGGATGTTTATCAGATATCATGGACATTTTCTTATCAAGGTGAGTAATTCCTTCATGGATATTACCAAGATTCCATCCTGGAAAGTTTTTAATAAAGGGACTATCTGTATCTCGACATTTTTGATTTAATGGGATTCCTTCTTGTGAATTATAGTTCATTTTTGGAGTAACTATAAACGATCCACTATTTCCATCAGAAGTAAAAGTTTTACTTTCATTGGGAATGTTTATACCCTCAATATTCAATGCAAGGCTACATGGGAAACTACTTTCTACTTTAGTAAGTGAAAGTCCCACACACATGTGGTTTGTCGTTCGATTTTTTAACTTGATATCAGATTTATTCCCATTCGATATATCCGAATTTTCTTGTTTTTGTTCTAATTTAGTTGATTCAAATATGCCTTTTGCATTTTCCGAAATGGAATCACAACATTTCTTTGAATTTTTTGCAAATTCATTCAAAGAACCACTAATTTTAAACGTAACATGAGTTGAATTCCAATTTACTTTGGATTCTGGTACTGCTCTACCTTTGTATTTTTTTTGTGATTCTTCGTCATTATCATCATTACTATCACTATCACTATCACTATCACTTTCGTTTTCACTTATTCTTTGATTTTTTTTAGATTCAATTCTTGAATTTTTTCCTCTTCCTCTTCTATACTCTTCATCAGATTCATTTTCATCTTCTGTAGATTGACCATCATCATAGCGATCTTCTTCATCGAAATCTCGGTCGTTCACAAATTCGTCTCGGCAAGCTAATGGATTTGCCATAATTATGAATATTCCGTTAACTTTCCGTTTGTTAAATATTAAAAGTTAATAGTCAATATTTATTAAATTCGAATAAATATTGAACGACTACTAGATAATTTTTTTTTCTGCTTTTTTATTATTAACAACAATAATAATCTAAAATACAATTAATTAATTAATTAAATATAAAAAATCTTTCTTTTTCCTGTAAATAAGGATTTTCAATTCTATCTGTCTTTCCCAAAATTATAGCTTTAAATTTTGGATTTCCAAATGTACTTTTTTTTGGATCTATTATAATTTTATATGAATGTTTCAATCTATTTACTATATCAAATTGATCTTGTTTAGCAAATGATCTTAAAACATTAGATAGATATTGTTTTGGAAATCTCACGATTGAAAAAGACATTTTAATTGCCACTAATTTTGCAAAATCATTTCTTATTTCTTCATCATGTTGCACAAATTCTACATCCACTTTTTTTCCATAATCAGTCCATAATTGAATCATTTTAAATGCATCATCTATTGCACTTACTACAATAGGTTTTATTCTTACTATTCCACTATTTTCCGGACGTTCTACCCATCCTCTTCTATGCCTATAAGGTTGTTCAATATCTTTAAATGTTACTTCTCCGAGTCTTAATCTTGATAAACGTTCTCTACTTGATTCTAATTGTTCTTCTACTTTTTCTATACTTTTTTCAATTCTTATTAATTGAATACTTAACCAAGCACGATAAGCATTCATTTCATTTAAATAAGGTCCAGTATATATTGCATCATCATATATTTTCATGATAACTTTTTCTTTTTCTGTTAATTTCTTAGGATTTTGCAAGTATATGCCATTTAATAAACCTATTTCGTTTGCTATTTGAGAAAATTCTGTTGTAATAAAATCTCGTATATTAACATCGGTATCATCAGGTTTTTTTAAAGTTACACCTCCATATTTTTTATACAAATTAAGAGCAAGATCTTGATCATATGTTTTTTTTTTATCAGGTGTTATAAATATATCTTTTTTATCTATAGCAAGTATATTATTATCTTCTAAAAAGAAAATGATATCAAAAAATCTCACCAATATTTTTTCTTTATTTTTTTTTAATTCGTTTTCTTTTTCATTAGTATCTTTACGAATATTTACAGTTATTTCAGTATTAAGATAAGTTTTTAGAATATCTTGTTTTTCTGATATGTCTTGAGTTATTATATAATTTTCGTATCCATCTTTATCATCTATACTAAACCATATAAAAATAAGTGTTTCTGTTAATTCTTTAATATCTTCTGAATTTTTTACATTTTCAATAAGGTCTCCATTTTGTAAAAGCTTTTCATTTTTGAAAATTTTAGCTTCTGTAATAAGATCTTTTTTAAATTCTTTTAACCTTAATTTAAATGTTTGTTCACTTTTAGGTTCAATTGTTTGATATATTTTCATAATTTTTGTTTTTCTTTTCAAACGTTCCAATAAATTTTTCGCATGTACATATTGACTTTCATAATCTCCAAATGAACTATACCATTGCTGAATTTGAATTACTAAATTTTTGCCCACATTTCTAGTATTTCTTAATTGATTAAGTTCTATAGTAAGATTATTAACATCTCTTTCTACATCTTTTGTACTAGCTTTTACTTCTTCTAAAGCTAAACGTTGTTGTCTCATTAAAGCTTGTTCTCTACGAAATATAGATAATATATCTCCTTCTTCAAATAATTGTTCTACTGTTGTATTTGCAGAACCAGCTACCAATGTTATAAATTGATAATCAGGATGAGATTCTAATATTTCTCTACGCGCTTCTTCTTCAGTACGCCATTTTTCTTCATAATATCCTCCTTCTTCTTCTCCAAAAGGGTCTGGCCAATCTCTTCCATCTTCTCTTGGAATTTTTTTTGGGTTTTTTTCTCGTTTTCTTTGTTTTTTAAGTTCATCTATATCAAAAGATGATTTCCCACGTTTAATTCCTATTAATAAATTTGTGGGGATATCGTCGTCATCGTCACTGTTATTATTATTGATATCTCTATAATATTGCTGTTTTTTTGGTATTGATTTTAAATCTTTATTTGTTAAACGTTTAATATCATCATTATAAAAATCTAATTCCATTATTATTAAAGTCTATTTAAAATAATTAATAACTAATAATAATATTATTAATAATAATAATAAGTATTCATAAAAAAAAATTTTATTATCATAGATTTTACAAATTAATTGTTTTTTTTTCTTAATATAGAGTATTTTTTATTATTATGTCCATTGCTCCGCGAACAAACCATATTTAATAATGGCCGTTTTAGAACCATCCCATACAAAAAGCTTAATTCTTGTTTTTACAGAAAAATTAGGGCTAGTCATAAGCTTTGTTGCTTCTTTTGAATTACATTTTTTATTTGTTACTATAGCAGTGACTCTTAATGGAAATAAAAATAATGAAGATCGTAGTTTCAGAACAACTGGTATATTTTTTTTAGTAAGTGATATTGGACCTTTAATGATGTCATTTTCCCCCTTAATACTTCTATTATTTGTTTTGACCCGAAAGCACAATTTTTTTCCTGTATCATTGATAAATTCTACTGTTTTTTGTTCGATTAATGGCATTACTATTTCTTTAATTTCGAGAATTGGAATCGAGATTCCTCCGGGTTGAAATTCAAAACGATAGAAAATTTTATATGGCTTTCTAATTAATGTCGCTTTTACTCTATGAATTTTTGTCTCAGGTTGCGCCATTTGGTCAGTAACTGTTACATCAAAGAGACCTGTAGAAGTTGAATAAATTAAATATTTGTCTTTAAATAATTCACCATCTAATAATGATGGTTCTGGGGAGAACGGATGAAGATCCGTGATTTGTATATGGAGAGTTCTTCCCGTTGTATTATATAATATAAGGTTGAGTATTTCTCCCCCAGACAGGCCTTCTCTAACTTTAAATCCGTTTTTTTCATCTGTTCGTTGTTCTTGATATTTATTAGGATCGTCTATTGTATTGCCATTATTGAGTTCTATTGGTGATAATTTAGAATTATTACTATCGCCTATTATTTTTAAGATATTTTCATCATATTTATGTTCTTGTAAAGTATGTGAAAGAGAATTTACAGCTACTGTAAATTTAATCATTTCACTTTTATTCATATCGGATATCTTTTGATAATCCAATAAAGAATATAATCCAGTAAATGATTTTAAGTGTTCTGTAGGTTTTTCTTCTGATTTACGTTCATTTAAGGAATTGATTATTTGTTGGAATTCATTTATTAAATTTTTTGCATCTTCTGAATTACCAAATGCTTCATAAAAATCTTCTTTATTATCAACATAATTAGATAATCTTGTAACATCATATATAATACAAGAAGAATCAAGTATTTTCGAATTATGGTTATTACTGCTACTTGAAATTAAAGCATCATTATCCATAGATATTTGTTCCATATAAGAAAGATGTAATCTATTTTTTGGAACAAGTTGTGGCTGTTGAGGTACTTTTTTCTTTTGTGATTCTAAAATATCTGTATTTATAGAATCACAATTACATTCTGTATATCTTTTTGATTCCAATACTGGAATAGTTGATATATCTATATCGCTATCACTACCATTATTAAACCATTCTTTTTTAAGATATTCTTCAAATGATAATTCGTTGTCCGAATCTGTATCTCCCCATTCTTTAAATGCCTTCCTTGCAACTTCCTCTTCTCTTTTAGTTAGAATATTTCCTTTATTATCCAAAATAACATCATCATCAACAGTCATGATTGTTTTGTTTGTTTATAATATACTAAAAATATATATATATATTAATATTTAAATTGATTTGAATTAAATTAAATTGAAAATAATTTTATTTATATTTATTACTATTATGAATGAATTATACAAAAAAAAATTAATTCTTTTTTAGAATATCAAAGTCTTATCAATGATATTTTCCATTGAAGATTTACGTATTGTTTCATCTATACGTGTGTAATTCCTCATTTCAGATAATACTACTGTTGAATATTTTGTAAATACTAACAATCCCTTTATATCCCTCTCTCGCTTAGATATAAATAATTTGAAAATTTTTCTTGATATTTTATTTGCATTATTTATTGCCTTATTAATAAAATCTTTTTCTTTTGCCAATTTTTCTGATAAAGATAATAATCCTTTTTTTATTTTTTCTTTTAATTGCAATTTTTTTTGTGATCCTTCTATATTTCTTAATTCAATCTTTGATTTTTCTGGACTCAAATCGTCTTTATATTGTCGCATTATTGTTACAAAGAGATGGTACTCGTCACCTCCTTTTTCATCTTTAAAAATAGTTTTTAATTTATTAAGAAATGTTCCATGAATTGTAGCAAGAATTTGTAATAAATTAAATATATTTTCCTTTTGCCATATTTCTTGCATTATTTCTATAGTCAAATCTTGCACATCCAATTCTACTAAATTATACAAATGTAAAAGATCTGTTTCTCCAACAAATTCCCGAAAATACAAATGCATATTTCTTGATAATCCCCGAAATAAAGATAAAGCACCAATATCTATAGAATTATTACTATCGCCTATTATTTTTAAGATATTTTCACCATATTTATGTTCTTGTAAAGTACGTGAAAGAGAATTTACAGCTACTATAAATCTAATCATTTCACTCTTATTCATATCAGATATCTTTTGATGATCCAATAAACAATATAATCCATTAGATGATTTTAAATGTTCTGTGGGTTTTTCTTCTGATTTATGCTCATCCAAAAAATTGATTATGCCTTGTAATTCACCTATTAAATCTTTTGCATCTCCTGAATTATTAAATCTATCATAAAAATCTTCTTTATCATCAACATAATTAGATAATCTTGTAACACCATATATAATATTTGATTCTTCTCGTATTCCTATTGTTTTTGGATTCGAATCGTGGTGGTTATTGCTATTTGAAATTAAAGAATTATCATCCATAGATATTTGTTCCATATGAGAAAGATGTAATCTGTTTTTTGGAACAAGTTGTGATGTAATATTTGATATATCATTAACATCTTGTTTTGACGATGAATTTGATATTATTTTTTGTTTTATATTATTGTTTTCCACAAAATGACGCTTTGATTCTAGTATTTCTGGAAGTTTTACTTGTTGAGGTACTTTTTTCTTTTGTGATTTCAAATTTGTAGAATCGCATTTACATTTCGTTGATAGTATTTTTGATTCCAATACCGGAATATTTAATAAATCTGTATCACTATCACCACTACTATCACCGTTGTCTTCAATAATCTTTCGTTTTGATTCCAATACTGGAATAGTTGATATATCTATATCGCTATCACTACTACTATCATCATCATCATCATCATCATCACCAATTTTTTGTTTCGATTTGTTGTCATCACCATTATTAAACCATTCTTTTTTAAGATATTCTTCAAATGATAATTCGTTGTCTGAATTTGTATCTTCCCATTCTTTAAATTCTTTTCTTGCAATCTCCTCTTCTTTTTTAGTTAGAATATTCCCTTTATTATCAAAAATAACTTTATCAGAATCAACAGTCATGATTGAGTTTTGTTTATGATATACAAAAAAAAATTATATTAATATTTAAATTGAATTGAATTGAATTGAATTGAATTGAAAAAAATTTTATTAAATAAAAAGTTCATTAATATGAAATATCATTTATTATTTATTGCTTTTAAAATAGATTTGTCATATCTATATTCTTGTAAAGCATGTGAAAGAGAATCTACAGCTACAATAAATCCAATCATTTCACTCTTATTCATATCAGATATCTTTTGATGATTCAATAAAGAATACAATCCATTAGATGATTTTAAATGTTCCGCAGGGTTTTCTTCTGATTTGTGTTCATCTAAAGAATTGACCATTTGTTTTAATTCATTTATTAACTTTTTTGCATCTCTTGAATTATTAAATCTGTCATAAAATGCTTCTTTATCATTAACATAATTAGATAATCTTGTAACACCATATATAATATTTGCTTCTTCTCGTATTCCTATTGTTTTTGGTTTCGAATTGTGATTACTTTTTAAAGAATTATCCATATGTAATCTATTTTTTGGAACTAATTGCGAAGTAATATTTGGTATATCGCTAACATCTTGTAATGAATTTGATATCATTTTTTGTTTTACATTATTAGTTTCCACAAAATGACGTTTTGACTCTAATATTTCTGGAAGTATTACTTCATGTCGTTGTTGAGGTACTTTTTTCCTTTGCAATTCTAAATTTGTAGAATCACAATTACATTCTGTGAATCTTTTTGATTCCAATACTGGAATAGTTGATAAATCTATATCATTATCATCGCCGTCGTCATCAATAATCTTTCGTTTTGATTTCAACACTGGAATATTTGATAAATTTAAATCTATATTATTTGTTTGTTTTGAGAATTTAATTTCTCCAATTAATTCATTTAATTTCTTCTGATCTCCAAATGTCAAAATAACTTGATCAATAATATGTATTACTCCGTTACTCGCTTTTGTATCTTTATATTCAATTTTAACGTTATTTACTGTTTTTGCATTTTTACTAAAGGTAGTTTCCAATTTTCGGATTGATCTAACAGTCGTCCGAGATTTAATAGTGTTTGAAAATATTTCCATAGGAATAATATGATTTTCTAATATGTTTTTTACTAGAGTTCTTGCAGTTTCATTATTTTCAAATAAAGGAGATGATAACATAAGTTGAAATTCCACTTCCTCACCCTTTTTTTTCTTTAAAGTATTTTCTATTAATTTTATAAAAGCTTCATTATTTGGTAATAATAAAGTAAACTTTTTATCCTTTTCAACAATATTTAATTGTTGAAGAATATCCCAAGGTCCGTCACGCATTGTTCCTATTTTTTTTAAATTAAAAAAAGTCCATGCCCAAAATGTTTTTTCTTTAATCAGATTTTGGTCTAAAAACCATTCAATTGTTTTTTCCTTATTTCTTTTATAAGGAAAAGATTTCAAAAAAAAACGTTCAATAGGTTCATTATGTTCAGATTTTATAATCGAATTTGATTTCCCAATAATATTCATTATAGCTATATCTATCATTCTACCAACTTTAATTCCTTGATCTAAACATTTTTTTACTTTTTTTCCGAATTTACTATCAGTCTCATCACCTTTAGAAATCAGAAATTGTGTTGCATATTTTACAGTACAAGTAAGATGTCCTTGCCACGCTGTTGCAAAATTTTTTTTATCTAAATTTGGTAAAAGTGATGTCCAAAATTCTACAACTTTTGGTGGATTTGTTTTAGTTAATATATCCAAAGCTTTAACAAATTGTTGAGCATATGTTTCTCTTTCTTTTTCTTCTTTTTCAAATTCTTTTGGATCTATTCCCTCTTTTGGAATTAATCCTAATGTATCTTTATCCAATTTAACAGTCTTAAATACAGAAAGAACTGCTTTAGAATGTTCAAGAAAAATCCCTTCTCCTAATTGATTTTTTGCAACATCTATTTTTTCTGGAGGTGTGTACCATTGATCTATTGTTTGTTGATCTACTTCCAATCTTCGAAGTATCTCTACCCACATCTTTTTATTTTTTAATAAATTAATAATAGCTCTTATTTCTTCATCTCCTTTATTTAATGCAATGAGAAGTTTTATTGTCAATCCTACATGATCCTCCATCAATCCACTTATTCCTCTATTATAAAAGAAATCATTTTCAATAAGTGTTGTTGTTTGATAATCATCAATGTACGAAGTAATATTTGATTTGATCAATGGTTTTTTTTTTAATTCATTTAAATATTTTATATCGTCCTGCGACAAAAAAATTTCATCAACATAGTATATTATTCCATTTTTTGTTTCTCCATTTATTGCGGTTAATGCAATATCTTTCCTTTTAAATATATTAACTCTTATTTCAGGTTTTTCTTTATAAATCTTAAATGTAATAGTATTACCTCCTTTTGTTGTACGTTGCATTTTATTGAAGATATCTTTTTTTTTCAATACTTCGTTTTCAATAATATGATTTGATAATATACGTTTTAAAACTAATCTCGTTTCTGGATTTTCCTCGAAAACATTAGAAAGTCTCCCTTTAAAATCGTCTTCTGGTGATATAAATCCTTGTGGAAAACCCTCTCTAATTAAATTTTTAAAAGCTCTTTCAGTCGGTAATAATAAAGTAAATTTTTCTTTACCACCCAATTCGTTAAGAATGTCTATAGGAGCTCCTTTCGTATTTATTGGATGTGGTAAAGTAAAAATTGCCCATGTCCATTCCCAAAATTTTCGTCCGTTTCCTATAAATTCTTTAATTGTTTGAGTTTTATATGTTGGAGTTGTAGCAAAAAAACCGCCTTCAATAGATTCAGACTTTATAATTGATTCTTCAATAGATGTTGTTATTTGGTCATTGTTTTGTTGTGGTATTTCATTATTAAACCATATTTTTCCAAGATATTCTTCAAATGATAATTCGTTGTCCGAATCTGTATCTCCCCATTCTTTAAATGCCTTCCTTGCAATTTCCTCTTCTCTTTTAGTTAGAATAATTCCTTCATTATCAAAAATAACTTCATCAATAACATTCATGACTATTTGATTTTTGTTTATGATATATTTTAAAATGTGATATTAATATTTAAATCGAATTGAAACAATTCAATTCATAAAATTGGAAATTTTCTTATTTGTAATTTATTTTAATATTAACTGATAATAACAATAATTAAACATTAAAAGATCCAATCTCTAATTCCAAATTTATTTGACATTTTGTAATCCATTCTTGTGTACATTCTTTTGTACAAAAAGATTCTTTATAAATTATAATAGTTTGTTTCTCACGAATAACAAATTTACCATAACAATTTGCACAATATTTCAATCCACAATTCCAACATAAATATTCAAGTACTTCATTATCAATATTACAAAGAGAACATGATTTTTCTAAATTTGCATCAATATCTCTATCACACATTTATCAACTAAAAATATACACCAACAAAAAATTAAACTGGAAAAAATTTTATTGCGAAAAATTTTATAAAATTTTTTTCAGTTTAATTTTTTACATTAAAAAATACTTTTTCATTTCCATTTCATAATTAATTGATACACTTAAATAGAAAAAAAAACAAATGGAACATGATAAAAAACAAACAACTATTATTTCTAATGATGGAATGCCATTTTTTTATTTCCCTCTTATAGGAAAGATTAATACTACGGTTAAAATTACTCCACGGATGTATACTATTGACCAAAATGTAGTGCGTGATAATATACTGAGAACTGGAAAATTTGGATTATTTCCCGAAAAAGAATCGAATGAATATGATACAAATCAAAGACGATTATTACACGCGACAAAATTTGACATGGATCCTCTATATTATTTAGTAATCAATCATAAAATTATTTATGGTATTTCTACATATGAAATAAAAAAAATTTATAATAAGGAAATGGAAAAAAATAATGAAAAAGAAAAAGAAAAAGAAAAAGAAAAAAAAGGTAATAATAACAATAACAATAACAATAACAACAACAGCAACAACAACAATAAAAAAGAACTTAAAACAAATTCAATTACAAATGTATTGAATTCAATTTTACTCGCTATGGAACATATTTATAATCGCAAATTTAGTTTAGATGAGGTATTTCCAAAAACAAAAATAAAAATTGCTCGCGAAAATATAGATAATTATCATAAATCGGATAGTCAAATATTAAGAAAAAGAGTGATTCCTATTTATATACTTCCATATTGGGTAAAAAGTAAAGTATTTAGTAAGATACCAAAACTTGTTGAAGATGTAGAACATTTTATCCAACGTCTCAAAAATTTTATAGATGTGAATCCAATTTCAATGTATTATTATGATTCATATTTACAATTGAAATCTAATTTAACTTTTGCGTTAAGAGATCAAGAATTATCAGCTTCTAAATTAAAATTACAACTAATTGGATACCAAAAAGAATTGCACACATTACAAGAAGAAAATATCACAATGCAAGAAGATAATATAAAATTTAAAAGAAAAATAAGTGAAGAAGTAGAAATTATTATAAAAGAAAACAAAAAATTGAAGAAATCACTGAAACGTACAAAGAAAAAAATGAAAAATTTATCAAAAAATACATCTAATTTAAATAAATAAATACATCTGATAATGAAGAAATTTTATTTTTCAAAATAAAGATTATCAAATAAAACAAAATTACAGAAGGATATTCATGGACAAAAGATCAATTAGAAAAAAGAACATATCCTTCAGATCATATTATGATTGTTGTTGATATTGAATTGTCAATGTAAATTATTTTATTGTTTTTATAAAAATCAAAACAATAGTTAAAATAAATCCAATTCCTCCGAAAAATA
>SDBT01011966.1_pt1 | contig 13938 bp, 7 predicted proteins | sample 2277101 | NCBI WGS metagenome assembly SDBT01 (sample SAMN10404973, study PRJNA504765) | marine sediment metagenome | isolation source: marine sediment core GS10_PC15, 103 cmbsf | place: Arctic Ocean: Southern Knipovich Ridge | collected 2010 | reverse complement strand
GGTTTATTTATCCCTCCCTGGGATCTACTTAATAACTATCGTGTCTGGGATGGAGATAATAACGGAACTGCAATTATCGATATGGGCTGTTATGAATTCGGAGCAGAACATTATGTAGAAGCAGAAAATATTCAATCTTCAATTTTCAATATTCAATTATCTAATTATCCTAATCCATTCAATCCTACTACTATAATCAAATTAAACCTGGTAGAATCAGGAGAAGTAAAAGTCATCATTTACAACATTAAAGGGCAGAAGGTTAAAACCTAAATGGACTGTTATGCTTCTCCAGGAGATTATGAAATTTTCTGGGATGGAAAGGATGAGAATGGGAAACGAGTTGGTTCAGGAATTTATTTTTATAAGCTTAAAGCAGGTAAATTTGAAGAAACGAGAAAGATGATTTTAATCAAATAAAATGGAGGAAATCATGAAAACAATTAAGAATTTTTCATTATTAGTAGTTATCTTCATAATTCCGAGTTTATGTTTATCATACACTTGGGAAAATTTCGGTCCTGCAGATGTGGAATGTAACAATTTCAATCTGTGGGGAGGTGGAGTATTTTACGAAATAATAAGTTCTTCGGATGGAATCTGGATAAATATTGAAGGGAACTGGGAGCAATATCACTACAGTAATTTACCGGTCTGGGATACTGAACAGGTTTTCATGGCAACTGCAGACCTTATTGTAGCTATGGGAAATGGAACATATTCAGATGGCATCTACTTTTTCAATTTTATAACTTTTGAATTTTTTATTATAGAATGGTTTTTAAATCCGAGATTCATCTATAAATGTTGGAATGACAATAAATTTTATGTAGGTGGTGAACAGGGATTGATGAGAGCTGAAGTTCCATCAGTTTGGGAGGCTGTAGATTTCTTTAACGGGAAATATTGTTATGATATGGTATCTTCTTATGATAATTACATAGTTTCCACTAGCGATGGAGTTTATTACTCCGATGATGCAGGAGAAAACTGGTATCCGTCAAATACATTTGTAAGCATAAGTGACCTGGAAATGGGTCAGAATGGTTTAGTTTACGGTATTTTTCCTGGTATGTCTTGGTCGTCTGGTCTGTGGAGTTCATCTGATTATGGTGTCAATTGGGACGTTGAATTTTGGGAAATTATGATGAGTTCTGTTGCAATTGATGAAGATGGAAATCTTTTTGTAGGTTGGGAAGAACCTGCAGGACACGATCAGGGTGTTGCTATGTGGACGGATGAGCTAACTTTCATGAATATAGGACTTCCAAATGTTTATGTTAATAAACTCACCTATCACCCTTTCCTGCTTTTTACAAATCTTATCTGCTGTACAGACAATGGAACTTACATGCTAACGGATTATTCTGTGGGTACAGATGAAAATTCTGTTTATGAAATGGGAATTGAATTAAATAACTTTCCTAATCCATTTAATCCGGAAACTACGATTTATTTTGAAACCACAAGCCGGAGCAGAGCGGAGACCACCGCAGGTAATTTACACGAAAATTCACGAATTGAAATCTATAATTTGAAAGGACAGAAAGTGAAGACTTTGGAGTGTGGAGAGTCTCTCTCCACAATAGCCGACAGAGTCGGCTACTCCATAACCTGGGATGGGAAAGATGAAAAGAATCAACCTGTTGGAAGTGGAATTTATTTCTATAAGTTTAAAGCAGATAAAATCGAAGAAACGAGAAAGATGATACTTTTGAAATAGTGACAAATTGCTCTTGTATCCAAGCCCCAGCTTGGATACAAATAATCAACATATAAGAAGGTTTCCAAGTTGGGGCTTGGAAACCAGAATAGTAGGCGACAATTGTTACTAATGTAAATAGTTAATTCTGAAGAATTTCTAACACATCAGGAATAATATCTTCACAAGAAGTCTTTGCAGCATTTTGAAAAGCTTTCAACCCTGCTTTCTCAAAGCTCAATCCCTGTCCACTGATGTTATTAATGGAACTCTTATAAATTTCTTCTTCAGAAATCATGTCTGTTACGGATAGGGATAGATCCACAAACGAAGTGTACATACCAAACATTTCTGACCCTTCTCTAGAAGGAGCATTAATCTTGATATAAATATCCGCACTGCTCTTATCCTCGGTAAAAGTGAATCCCCTTTCTGATAATTGTTTTTTAAGTTCCGGTTCAATATGTAAAACTGTCAAAATCTCACCAAGATTTGTTTCATTGGATTCAATATAAAAAGTTAATCCGGAAACATTTAGAATTATTTTAGAAGTTGGAATTGGAAAACTCTTGAGAATATTCTGAAAAATAAAAGACGTGCTATCTTGATTAATAAATCTTGAAATATCCAGTTGTGTTTGAATTATCTGCATTTTTTCGGATGATATTACTCTACTGACTTTTGATTTACCAATCCCATTATCGTCTGTTCTTGCTTCCTGCAACAAATCTCCGGAACCGGAGAGAAAAGAGAAATAAAGTGGTAGATTGGAGATTGGAGTTTGGATGCCATCTTCATCATTATAAATTGCTGTGACCTGTAAAAATTGTTTTATCGGTTTATTTTTTTTTGCATCTAATGTCGGATTTCGAGGTTTTAAATCTATGCTTGAAAGCAGATTCTGGATGGAAAAATATATTTCGTTATTCAGATAGATTGTTGACCCTCTGAATGTAGTTTCCAGACTTTCACCAATATATTTTTCAATTGGATTCAGAGATTGAAGATAATAGAGTAAAGCCTTTTCAATGTTCTTTTTTTCTTCATTTATTTTAGCTTCAGAAAATAGATCCATAGATAGACTAATAGCTTTATCGATCTTTTGTTGCTTTAGTTGTTTGTATAGTTCTTTTGAAAGTTGATAATAAATCCAGTATTCATTTTTGTCCTGCCAGGTATCAACGACTTCGTATCCATCTAATTCGGCTTGAGTAAAGGATCTTATCTGCGATTTGAATTCATCTTCGACTATTCCGGCTTTTTCCACAATATTGCTGATTGCTTCTCCGGATATATTGATTGTAATTTCCGAAGAGAGATTTTTTAAGGCATTGGTTTTTGCTATTTCGATATGGTCGTTGTTATCTTTGATTTTTTGAGCAAAACCAATTCCAATATAATATTCTGAATCTATGGGTCTATTTTTTACCCAATCTGGTGATTTCTTAGCAAAAATAGTATTACAATGAAATATTACCAATAAAATTAGCAGAAGTTGAAATTTTATCTTCATCCTCAAACCCTCTTCTAGAAATAGTAAATTAGAGATAGTGTTATTGTATTCATAGTTTTTGTATAAATAAATTCATTTCCATCAGAATCTTCACGTTCAATTTCAAATTTTGCGTTTTTCGCTGAAATATCAAATGAATATCTATCAGTAATCAAACCTGTACCAAATGAAATTCCCCCTCCAACTACTTGTTTTCCGTCCATATTTTTAAACAAAGTTGGAAGGGTTTGAAGACCGAGTCTGAGCGGAATAACAGCAAAATCCCAAATTTCAGTAAAGAGATATTCTCCACCAATTCTGAACTGACTCAAATTTTGATTTTCTATTTCTCCATCATTTCCCGTAAGGTTTTCATAATCTTCTTTAAGGTTTGTATCACTAAATAATCTGGCTTCAATATCCATAGCCAGAGTAAAATTATAACCAAAGCAATATGAAGCACCAAATCCACATATTAATGGCATTCCAAGAGTATAGGAATCGCTAGATTCCTCCTGGTACTCTGTTTCAACGCCATCATCGTTGATATAGCTTTCATATGAATATTCTTCATCAACCTTCAAATCAAACGGAGTTTTTACTACTAATCCCAATTTAAAAGGTTTTGGATTTTCCAAATAAATGAAATCTGCCATCGCTCCAAAAACAAAATTTAAACCAGAGAAATTCCAATCCGACTTATCGTAAGATTCACTATAATAGTAATAATCGATTAAATCATCTTCAGATTCAGATTCATATTGTGATTCTAAAAATGCATTCCCTACCCATAAGTTGACGGCAACACCCAGGGAAAAAATAGAACCCATTCTGCTACCCAGACCCAAAGTGATAGTACTGGCTCCTCCCTCGGAAAACTTTTCATAGAGATATCTCTCGAATTCCGGACCATCTTCACCAAAATACTCTTCGTGATAATATGAATAGAGATCCAGTTGTCTTTGAATTGCCAGGGCAGCCACATATTGCTTACCGGAAAATTTGAACGGATATACTCCACTCAAGAAATTCAGGATAGCATGTTCGTCTTCATAGGTTTCTACCCCATAATCGAAGGTCACTTCGTATATCTCGCCAAGACCTCGTCCTACAATAGATGCTTCCGGTTTGTCCAATTGTGTTAACCCGGCAGGATTCCAGGAAACGGCAGTGGCATCATCTGCTACTCCGATAAATGCTCCGCCCATACCAGCAGCCCTTGCTCCCACTCCCGTAAAATTCCAATCCGGACCTAAATTTAGGTCAAGCTGGGCAAATATAATGCCTAAAGGAAAAATGCATAATAAAAAAACGCTTAAAAATTTTAACTTCATAATTCTCTCTCCTTAAAAAGAACCCCTCATATACCTTATTCAAGAGGTATATGAGGGATAGTAGTTACATTTTTGCTAGAAATAGAAAATAGTGGAGATCGTTGTATTATATTTAGTGGTTGTTGAGCTTTCATTATCTCCGATGTTTGGCCAGTCATCCCACTTCTCTTCATAACTTGACATTTCAAATGTAGCATCAATAGCAATTCTATCAAATATCAAACCTGTTCCAAAGGAAAAACCAGTTCCTTTAACTTGATCGGTAAATTCCCAATCATTCTCTGGTCCATTGCCATTAGCAATAAGAGTAGGAATAGTTTTGAATCCTGTTCTGAGGGGGATTACAGCAAAATCAGTTACAATAAGATATTCTGCTCCAACTCTGATCTGGCTTAGATCTTCACCACTATCACTCAAATCTGATGTTCCACCTAATTCATAGTGTATTTTACTGTCCCCATAACCTCTTATCTCATAGTCAGTTGATAAAGTGAAGTAATCTCCAATTCTATATGAAGCACCAAAACCTAACATCAACGGCATATCTACAGTGTTCTTATAATGAAGCTCTGGACTAGATTCATAATCTGCATCCACTTCTACACCCAAATCAAAAGGTGTTCGCATCATCATTCCCAGTTTTAAAGGAATAGGATTTTGCAGATTATTAAAATCTACCATTAGTCCAAAAGCCATATTAAAACCGGAAAAGATTATAGTTCTTTCAACGTATTCATAATCAAAATAATAATCACTATAAGTTTCCTCATCAGCATTTCCCAACCAGACATTTGTTGAAAATCCTATAGAAATAATTGGTAAAAGCCTAAACGCTAAACCTGATGATATTGAATTTGCTCCACCTGTAGATTTTTCATCCCAATCTTTCCATTCACTATACCAATCAAGCTGTTGCTGATATGCAATTGCCATTACTAATTTTCCATTCATAAAGGGATAAGCAGCACTAGCAAAATTAAAAGCAAAATGATCATGTTTGTTACTTGCATCATCATCATAACTAGATTTGTATTCCCAATCTTCTGCATTGAATTTAGTTACAATTGAGATTTCCGGTCGATAAAGTTGAGTTAATCCAGCAGGATTCCATACAATTGCAGTTGCATCATCTGCAACAGCGATAAATGCCCCTCCCAAACCTGCTGCCCTGGCACCTGCTCCTGTTATATTCCAGTCAGCAGCAAATAAATTAACGCTAAAAAATAAAACTAAAAAACCAATTAAAAACTTGTTCATACTCCCTCCTTTTTTATTTTACTACTACTTTATCCTCTACTTCGATTTTACCAATTTTGCCAATAACTTTGGCAATCGACATTTTTTTTTGGACCTGAATCACAATTAACTCACCCAGGGGAGTTACATTTTTTCCCAAAACTTCTCCTGTTTGAGGATGATAATATTTTTTTCCTTCTTTGTAGGCAACAACCTTTGTACCTTTCCGAACGCCAACATCACTACCAATGCTCAAAAAAATCTGATCCTCTTCAACTTCCACGACGATTCCTTCAACCAAAGGAAGATCGTTGTAGATATCGATTGCAACTTGTTCCACGAGTCTTTCAATATTTTCAATACTGGTATTCCCGGAATCTGCTTCTTTGGCAACGATCAATTCGCTGGTTTCTGTATCAATTCCTCGTGCACTGACTTTTGCAAAACCTATTTCCAGATTTATTCTACCGAAGATTATAACATCTGCTCCTGCTAACTTACCTACTTTAATTGCTGTTTCATCATCAACAAAACCTGTCATTCCAAGTTTTTGTTCTTCCATAACTTTGTTCAATGCACTTCTTTCAATAACTCTGAAGCGTCTTAAATTCACGAGTTGAGTGATGAGCTTTTCAGTAACAGATTCAATCAGGTTCTGTGCTTTTTCATTACTCTCAAAAGTTAGAACTGCGATAGATAAACGTGAGCCAACCTGGGTCACCTTTGATGGATCATAAGTGAGTGCACCTAACGGAAGCTTACTGATATCAATTTTCTTCTCTTTCTCTTCTTCGATCTTTTTCTTTTCTCTTTCGAGTTCTAGCCGTTTTTGCTCAATTTCCTTTTCTAAGATTTCAATTTCTCTTTGAGCTTTTTTTTGTTTTTCTTCTTCTAAACGCCGTTTTTCTTCGATCTCTTTCTGTATGAGCACAAGTTCTTGCTCTTTTTCCTTTTGTTCTTCCATCTCCTTTTGTCGCAATTCTAATTCTTCCAAAATCTTTTTTGCCTTCTCTTTTTCTTCTTTTAAACGCTTATTTTCCTCTTCTATCTCTTTCTGTTTTTGAATCAGTTCTTCTTCTTTCTTCTTCTGCTCTTCCATCTCCTTTTGTCGCAATGCTAATTCTTCCTGTTCTTTTTTATGTTTTTCCCTTTGGGCAATAGAATCTTCAATATCAATTTCCCCACCCTCATAACTCATCTTATCTATATATTCTAAAGCCCGTTTGGATTTTTTGTAAGCAAAAGAAAGTTGCAATTCTCCCATTGCATTATCATATTCTTCCAAATTGTAATAACAGATTCCCATTTCGCGATGTGGAAAATATTTGATGAATCGAGTACCATAGGTTCGCTGCTTTTTCTTATCAACAAATTCTAATGAAGCAGCACTTTTAAATTCAGCAATTGCGCGTATCCATTCGCCCTTTTTCATGAATTGCGAACCCTTATCGTAATATGTATAAAACTTCTCTAGAGAATTAAGCATTGGGACTAAAATCAAAAAAGACAATATAATACATATTTTTTTCATGTTCACTCCACAATAATAGATTTTACTATCTTTTGTTAAATTGAAAAATAAAGTTTTATTGTCAATGAATTTCAACTTTAGTTAATTCTAATTTCTCGATCAAATGAGAATTTAAGATATTTTAATCTTCAATATTGTAAACATTTATCAATTTAAACTCAATGCCAGAAAGATAATAATAAATCTAAAATATAAAAATCAAGCGTCCTTTTTTGATTGACATTTATATTAGAATTTTAGCTATTGGAAATAGAGCCTGAAGACATTTATTATATAAAAAAGATGATTTTACGAAATGATTCTATGGATGATGAAGTATTAATTTCTCCGTATATAGATTTTGTTTATAAATTCTGAAAGATATAATTGATAAAAGGTTTGACAAGATATTAATGATTTCAAGTAATAAGTTATTCAGGTTCATAAAAAAAAGAAAGAAAATATGAAAAAATTATTAATTTCGATAATGACATTAATTTGTATAACTCTTTATCCTGAGTGGGTTGAGATACAGGAGAATTCACAAAAGCAATTATTTGAAAAAGTATATAGTAACCTTGAAACAACGGAAATAATATTTTCATTAACCGGATATGAAATAGAGAATATCTCAGAATTAGGAAGGAACTTTCAAAAGATATCTTATTGGAATGAAGGGGAATTCTTAGAAGTAGGAAAACCAAGCCTCCCCAGATTTACTCGTTTAATTGCCTTGCCGGATGAAGGAGAAATTTCTGTCGAAATAATCAACTTTGAAGAAGAGGTGCTTACTGATATAATTGCTTATCCTGTTCAGGAACTGCAATTTGAAAGTAAACCAAAGAATACGGAATTTGCTTTTGATGAACATTATTATTTGGAGGGACAAATATTCCCATCACAAATAGTCGAAATAGGCAATCCTGCAATAATGCGAGACTTACGAGTTGTGAATGTTACAATTAATCCCTTTCAATATAATCCTCAAACTCATGAATTAAAGATATACAAGAATGTTGAGTTTATTGTAAAGTGTGAAGGAAGTGATGGAGTAAATGTTAAAAACGAAAATAAAACAAGATCTATATTTTTTGAATCAACCTATAAATCATTAGTATTAAATTATGATTCAGAATCAATAAGAGAAGATGAGTTCCATCAACCCAATTACCTTTTCATTTATCCGGATGATCCTCAAGTCGAATCGACTTTGCAAAACTTGATTGACTGGAAACACCAAAAAGGTTTTCATATAGTAGCGGCTAATACTTCTCAAACCGGAGCAACGCTATATTCCATTAAAAATTCCATCCAAAATGCTTATGATACATGGGAAAACCCTCCGGAATTCATTTGTTTAATTGGCGATGCAGGAGGTAATTTCTCCATACCAACTGGTCATATCGATGGCGGCGAAGGAGATCACTATTACGTGCTTCTCGAAGGGAATGACATTCTCGCAGATGCATTCATCGGTCGCCTATCTTTTAATTCTATATTTGAGCTTCAAACCATAATTTACAAAATTTTACATTATGAGAAAGAACCTTATTTAGGAAATACTAACTGGTATAATAAAGCCTTATTAGTTGGAGATCCGACTTATTCAGGGCAATCTTGCGTAGATACAAAAATTAATATTAAAGAAATGATTAATCAATATTCAGAGAATTTTTCCTTTATAGAGGTCTATTCGGCTCCCTGGGTTTCACAGATAAGTAATGGTTTCAACGAAGGAGTCAGCTATTTTAATTACCGTGGATATTATGGAATGAGTGGATGGACTAATTCAAATATTGATGCATTAAATAATGGTTTCATGCTTCCAGTGGCTGTGTTATTAACTTGTAGTGTGGGCGATTTTGAGGGAACTACTGATTGCAGGACTGAACGATTCCTGAAAGCCGGTTCTCCGGGCAATCCAAAAGGAGCAATTGCAGCAATTGGCACGGCAACTTTAGACACCAATACTTGTTTTAACAATTGTGTTGATGCAGGCATTTATTATGGAATTTTTGTAGATAATATCTATCATCTCGGTGGTGCTCTTAATCGAGGAAAATTGAATTTATATACTGCATATCCCAATAATCCTTACAATGCTGTCTATAAGTTTTCCTATTGGAATAACCTGATGGGCGATCCTGGTATGGAAATATGGACAGGTTCTCCTGAACCAATGTTGGTTACCTACGATTCCCAACTACCTGTCGGCTCTAATTTGTTGGAAGTAATGGTTTTAACAAGTGCAGGTATTCCTATAGAAAATGCCTGGGTTACTATTTTAAAAGGAAACGATGAGATATTTTCAACAGGATATACTGATGATAACGGTGAAATATATCTTCCTATTGAAGCAGACAACACCGGTGAAGTAAACCTTACAGCAACCAAGCATAATTATATACCGCATTTGGGAATTTTCAATATTGTGCAAAATGATGTTTTTGTAAATGTATTTGAAACTGATATCGATGATGATAACATTGGAAGTTCCAGCGGTAATGGTGATAATATTATAAATCCGGGAGAAGAGATTGAGTTAAATGTAAGCTTGAAAAACTTCGGTTCAATTACTGCGAATTCAATATCTGCAACTATATCTTCTGATAATGATTTTATTAATATCACAGATTATACTGAATATTATGGTGATATTCCTGCCGGTACTTCTGCATATTCTTCAGATGATTTTGATTTTACAATCGATTCAAATGTTTTAGGTGGTTCGGAATTAATAATCGATATTTCAATACAAGACATCAATAATAACGAATGGAATGATAAGATTTATCTGAATATAGAAGGTCCTAACCTTCAACCTGTTAGTTATTCGATTATTGATGGAAATAATGGTATATTAGATCCTGGAGAAACTGCAGAACTCACTGTCACCATAGAAAATATCGGAACTGTTTCTTCAAACCAGGTATTCGGCATTTTAACATCTCCAAATAATGACATAATAATCGATGATCCGAATGGATATTTTGGGAACATTCCGCCAGCTAGTCAAATGACAAATAATTCCGATAGATTTGTTATATCAGCAAATCAGGAAATTATTCCCGGAACACAGTTTGCTTTGGAAATTCAACTATATAATGCTTCCGGATATGACAATTTTGTTAGTTTCATTTTGGAAGTCGGAGAAGTATTTTTAACCGACCCACTTGGTCCTGATGGATATGGCTATTACTGTTATGATGATGGAGATATTGGTTACGATCTTGCTCCTGTTTATGATTGGATAGAAATTGATCCAAACTTTGGCGGTTCGGGAACGGTTATTACCCTATATGATCATGGAGATATGGGTGACATTGAAAATTTAAACTTACAATTTGTTCTCAGATTTTATGGAAAGAATTATACAACAATCACAGTTTGTTCAAACGGTTGGATAGCTCCCGGAAGCACGAGTCAAATGTCTTTTATGAACTGGAGCATACCAGGTCCACTGGGACCTTCTCCGATAATTGCTCCATTCTGGGATGATTTAAAAATCAATAATGGAAATGTTTGTTATTTCTATGATCAAACACAAAACTATTTTATTGTAGAGTGGTCTCATTTACAGAATGATTATGATAATTCAGAAGAAACTTTCCAGGTTATATTGTTTGATTCAAATTATTATCCAACAACAACTGGGAATAGTGAAATATTGTTTCAATATAAAACAATAAATAATGTAAACCAAGGGAATTATGGTACTTTTTCTAATCACGGTCAATATGCTACTGTTGGCATAGAAGATCATACTGGAACAGTTGGATTGGAATATACATATAACAATCAATATCCAACTGCTGCAAAAGTTTTAGAAGATGAAATGGCAATTTTATTTACTGGATCTCCGATACTAACAGAAATCCCCTTTGTAATTTACGATTCTTATGAAATTGATGACATTCAGGGTAATTATAATGGAAATGTAAATCCCGGTGAAATTATTGAGATGTCTATTACTTTGAGAAATATAGGAAATGAGACTGCTTTTAATGTTACTGCTTTACTTTCTACTACAGATACTTTTGCGAATATAACTGATAGCTTGAAATCCTTTGGAAATATTGATTCTTCAGGAACTGGAACAAGTATAGGAGAATATATTTTTGAAGTGGCAACAACATGTCCTGACCAATATGATATTATTTTTGATTTGAAAATAACCGCAGATGATGATTATGAATGGAGCAGTGCATTTGCAGTAGAAGTTCTGAGTTCTGAGATTGCAACATCAACCGATACACTTGATTTTGAAGAAATTTACGTCGGATATCCAGAATCAATGATTTTGACTATTTCTAATACAGGATCTGATGTCTTAAATGTTGAAAATATTTATTCTGATAATCCTGACTTTACTACTGATATTACTTTGTTCAGTTTAAGTGGTGGAGAAAGCCAGGATGTAGTGGTAACTGTGAATACAAGTTTTGTAGGAATAATTAGTGATACGCTTTTCATAATTAGTAATGATCCTGATGAGCCGGAAACATATATATCACTTTTGGGGATAGGTGTAGACTTATTACCACCCAATATTTCAGTTTATCCTGAAAGCTTAAATGAAGAACTACTCCCAGGTGAAACATCAACTCAAATATTAACTATTTACAATGATGGTGGAAGTATCTTGATATTTGAAGCAGAAAATACAAATAATTCAGGTGCTGGAATGGCAGCGAGTCTTGACGGAGAGGACGATTATATTGAAATTAATCATTCAGTAAGTTTGAATATTTCTGATGAGATTACAGTCGAGGCTTGGTTCAATCCAAATACACTAATAACTCCATGTGGTTGGCAGGCAATCGTTCAAAAAGCCTGGACTTCACATGTTGAACCATATTATCTATATTCAATTGGATATTCTAATATCGATTATAGAGGATTTTTCATGCTAGGAATAGAAGGAATTTTTTGTTATCTTTATGGATTAAACCAAATCGTTTCAACTGGAAATTGGTATCATTTAGTTGGAACTTATAATGGTGCTCAAATGAAAATATATGTCAACGGTATGCTCATTAATTCATATAATCAAACAGGAACAATTAATACAGCAATTACACCTCTTCATATTGGAAAATTCACCAATGTAAATTACTTTTTCAACGGCATTATCGACGAAGTTCGCATTTGGAACTACGCTCGAACTCAAATTGAAATCCAAAATACAATGAATTACACATTAGTTGGTGATGAACCAGGGCTAATGGGATATTGGAATTTTAATAGTGATAATCCTTGGGATGATGTGTCTATTAATGGAAACGATGGAACACCGCAAGGGAGTGTTATTACTATAAATTCCACCGCACCTATCAATGATTGGCTCTCAGTATTTCCTATATCAGCAAGTGTTCCAATTAATTCATCGCTTGATATCGAAATCACTTTTGATGCTACTGTTTTAGAAGTTGGTAATTATGAAACAGAAATTATAATTTCCAGCAATGATCCTGATACTCCTGAAGTTATAGTTCCTGTTTCATTAAATGTTTTAAGTACTGGAATAGTTGATAATATTTATCCTATAATTACTAAGCTTGAAGGAAATTATCCCAATCCCTTTAATCCGTCAGGTGCCGGACGCAGTCCTGAAACAGTTATCAAATACCAAATTTCTGAAGATAACAAAGTTGAACTAAATATTTACAATATTAAAGGACAATTGGTTAAAACATTAATTAACCAAAAGCAATCTGCCGGAAAACATAGAATAAACTGGAGAGGAATAGACAATAACGATAAACGGGTAAGTTCAGGGATTTATATATTTAGTTTGAAAGTCGGAGAAAAAATAATAAATTGCAAGAAGTGTTTATTACTGAAATAATTTCTTATTTATTTTCTCTCTATATCTTATTTTTGTCATGAACTCTGTAAACCGATAGATTTCACTTCTCTTAAAGAATTTCCAAGAATAATCTACTTTTTACTCGCAAAGTTAATAAATTTTACTAAAAGATTTCTAATAGGTTCAGGTAAACTGATGTTGTTAATCATTATAGAATCTTTTTTATTAAAAAGGTTAAATCTTCTGGAAATAACAAATACTGTAATCATCAGAAATATTGAAGCAACTAATTTAATAATGAAGTTAATTTCAAATATATTTATTAGCATAATAAGAACTGTTATAAGGGGAAACAAAAGTGCCAGTTTCCTGGTGACACCAAAGTATTTATTAATATAAAATAACCAGATTATAGGAACAATGGAAAAAACTAAAAAAGAAGCAATTGCTGCTCCTGCAATTCCAATATATTTTACCAGGAAAATATCAGCTATAATATTAAATATTCCGGATGAAAGACCTAAATAAAAAATTATCTTTGTCAAACCAAAGGATGTAAAAATTGCTGTGAAACCATATACAATCATAGTAAAACTTACAGAAGCCATTAATATCTTGAAAACCATAATTGAGGAATTGAATTTTTCCCCATAAATAATATGAAACATTTGGTTACTAAAAATAATAATCAGAGACACTAATATCATAGCAAAAAAACTGATTTGAGGAATAAGCCTTTTAATATAGAAGTTTTTGATTTTATCTATTTCACCCTTTGTTTTAAAAACCATTATTATGGGAGTTGTGATAGCCACTAATCCCATTCCGAAAAATGATTTAAAAGTGTTAAGTATT